>Ga0100402_1003730_pt1 | contig 16472 bp, 22 predicted proteins | sample CryGeyme20150102_FD_80419 | JGI IMG/M metagenome (GOLD analysis project Ga0100402, IMG submission 80419) | Groundwater microbial communities from Crystal Geyser aquifers in Utah, USA - Crystal Geyser metaG 2015-0102 | ecosystem: Environmental > Aquatic > Deep subsurface > Groundwater | place...
GACATGAGAAGGTAGAAGAGCATGGTGGAGTAGAGTGTGATGACGACTAGCAAGAAGAGTACCACCTGCTTGACCTTTTTCATGTATAATTATCAAATTACAACACTCTTATACAAACTCAATGCATATGCAATATAGGCCCATTGATAATCAAATATAAAGATAATATATGCTCATGATGGAGTCATCTGATAGCTACACATCAGAGGAGGATTATGGTTGGATCAGCTGGTTTTGCAACCTCGAGGATCATACCTTCTTCTGCAGAATCGATGAGGACTACATTCGGGATAGTTTCAATCTTTACGGACTCAAACAAATGTTCGAGCATTATAAGTAACACTATTTATAGGCAGTGATGCGCTGGAAATGATACTGAGGCCTTAGGCACCAGAAGAGGAGGAGCTTGAAGATTAGAGGTACCATTGTATCAACACAGATATTTGTCCATATACCAAGAAGCCACCGATATTTACGGCCTAATTCATGCCAGGTTCATAATCACCCCCAAAGGACTAGCAATCATGCGAGATAAGTATCAAAAGGGAGTGTTTGGGGTATGCCCTCGTGTTTTGTGCGAGAGACAACATGTGCTTCCCATGGGCATGAGCGAGGAGCTACGGACATCGAGAGTGAAGGTATTCTGTCCCCGATGCCAGGAAGTATACCTTCCCAAGAAGAAGTATCCTGATGTGGACGGGGCGTACTTCGGTTGCTCTTTTCCAAGCATAATGCTGATGGTAGGAGTGTTGATAGCTAGGTATATCCTGACCTGATGCCAAAATCAAAAGAGGTGGAGTTCATTCCCAGAATATACGGCTTCAAGGTGCACGGTCAGCGGGGTTCAAAATACGAGAAGAAGGAGATCAAGAAAGAGCTAACCTACTACACTTTGGAGGAGATCAAAAGGATCAAGAATCGCAATCAACACAAAAGCTAAAAATACAGCAAGGATGATTTTTGACGTGTTCCCTATCTCTTCCTTTAATATGAACTATATGATTAAAATGAACTGACATGCATCAAACAGTGTTCCAGCAGAACACCTTGTCGTTGGTTAAATAGTTGCTTTCCAGCACTGATTCCAGCTCTTTCCTGATGTACTCGTAATCTGGCTTGGAGTCGAAGTAAAGGTTGCGGATGTATTTCAGCAAAGTGATCAATTGAGGGGGTAGCTAGTTGCATAGAGTTTAAGGACTGGTCATCAACTTTTTCTACAATATTTTCTAATATTTCTATTTTTTGTCCTTGGCGTCCATGTTCTGCCAGGGCAATTGTCCCAAGAAAAAGTATATTAGCATGTACAGCATACCCTCTAAATCGTCTCTTCTGCCTTGCTCGACTCCTAGATGAGTATTGATCGAGGCATACCGGGCTGTCCCTGTCAGATTTTTGTTGTCTTTGTAAGCTATGTGAGTCCCATTAAGCGTGTACTTCTTGGCTAAACCAAAGTCGATGATGAATATAGTGTTGCTTTATTTGTCCTTTCCGATCAAAAAATTGTCAGGTTTGATATCCCTATGAATAAATCCCTGAGAGTGGATATACTCGATCCGATCGAGCACCTGCAATCCAATCATGATGATCGTCTTCAGTGGAAAACTCTTTCCGTATTGTTTGAACAGGGATTCTAGCGAACTGCCAAGTACTTTCATCACCATCACGCTCTACTCATTCTCACTAAAATATTCGTAGACCTGCCTCGATCGATATTTACTTTGAGAATGCCGCGTTCGTTGGATTTTCCATCGCTGTCTAGGATTTGTAAAATCTTTGATTAGTAGAAAAGCTGAGGGTTTTTGGAGGTTGATTTTTCGACCTTGATGGCAAACTTTTCATTGCGTTTGTTGAAAGCTGCATAGATCTATCCGAATGCTCCTGAGCCTAATTTATTCCCAATGACTTTGTACTCTCCATATGTCCGCATATTGTGATATATACAATCAAAAAACAATAAATAATATAACTACTAAAGCTCCTTCCTAGACAGACACGGCAAAAAGCTACGAAAGATGTCTCTATCGTCATCAAACTTAGAACATATATTGAAAGGACAGGTGATAATAAAATAAAAAAAAGATGTCGAAATTGGTAACAAGTGATATCAGATTGCCGCAGGATCGTGACAATCGGAAGGTTCAGACTTTGATCAAGTAGTTGATGAAGGTATGGACCAACAAAAAAGTAGAGTAGAATTATCAAAATTACTACCTGACCTATCTGGACTCCCTCCCTGATCATCTAGTCTAACTCGAGATTTCCCGTGAAATCAAGAAAACCCTTTAAAACAAGAGCCATTACTTCAACATAAGCAAATCGCTAGCACTCCAGAGCAACACAGTAGCCAAGTTGCGGGTGGCTATCAATCAGCTTGAAAAGAGTAACAACATATCTGAGGCCGATTTGGAGACATTGTGTGAGATGGTGGACTAGTTAAGAAACAACAACATACTGGTGGCATAAAACACCCTCAATTTTAACAATGAATCTTCAAGCAAAAGCAGCAGTCAGTTTGGGTTTGTGCATGGGAATAACTATATTTTCGAGAAGATAAACAGCGATCATGCCTTCCTTAAAACTTCCTTTCTTAGAAAATACATTGTGTTCACGCACTCCTACGATCCCTTCTTCTTGTATCATTATGAAACTGCCAAGAGCACCAATGACAACAAATACAAAAGACATCCCTGTATCGAAAGATTGTTCGATTTGTCTATCAGCAAGGCCTATAAATGTATGAAATTGCAGCAGGAAATTTTGTCGTATTTGTCGGGTAAAGTGCCGACTGACAGAGCAAGGGTCAGCAAAAAAGTCAAAAGACATAATTATAGCCTAGTCAATGATAAGAACATGTACAATTCGACCATCAGAGAGACTGAGGCCGAAGATAGATCAACCAACAGAAGATTGGAGAACAAGGCCTACATGTCAAAAGTATTCACCCAGCCGATATAAAATTCAGGTATTTTTCAGAGGACAAGAACAGAAGGGGAGGAAATCAGTAGATACTTCGACAATGGAATTGGTTCAAGACAGCAGAAAGGAGGTTACTACCTGCCCCAGCTAAAAAGAAGATAATCAGCCAATGTATCAGCCTACTCTAAAAACCAGAACAAGTTAGGTATGAGCCAGCAGAGATAAAGGCTCAATACTGTTGGAAATGAATCCCCTCAGGAGCAAGTGGAACCTATTACATTATTCAATAGCAAGTTAAGAAGAAACAGTGTCGGGATGGGCAAAATAAAAGATAGGGCCAACCAGTTGCCTCTCAAGTATAGTAAATTTTAGCCCGTCAACGAACAAATGAAGTCAATCGAGGAAGAAGAGATCAATTAAATGAGAGGAGGAATATAGTATTATGACCCTCAGCCTTATGGATCACCAATAGATGTCAACGATCTGAAAGCTGATCCAACAGTAGCTGGTAAGGCCCACAACAACAAAAATATGATTCACTACATGGGTTCTCAGTTGATCGAGCAACAGCCGGCTTCGAAAGTGCCACCAAATACCATAAAAAATTTCAAACTAAAAGCTGGTAACCTTTCAGTTCACAGTTGTCTGATTTTTTTACGTGAACTGAATGTTCAGGAAAAGTATCGGAAGGTATTTTAGGTGGGCAACTGGCAGCATTCAATAAACAATAATCAATACTATCTTCACAAATTTTATGTAAATGAGGCTTTGTTGGCTGTATCACTTAGTTGTGCCCTTCCCTAAGGTGACATAGTTATCAAATATTGGGCTCCTGTCAACGAGTGCGACTAGCAGATGAGCAATTTTCTGTTCAAGAAGTATTTGTAGCATGTTGAGAAGCAGACTGTCTGCAAGACTATCTTCTACAACGCAATAGGAATACCATAGGTCAGGAACAACGAGTTTTAGCAGCAAAAGGAGCGTATCTTCAGAAGAGAAAGAAAGCTTCCAGTTCAGATGGAATACTTTAGTTATTATCCTTTCTTTTCGTTAGACTTCAGCTGTGTGGCTGTTCCCAGAAGCACCAGCAAAGATATTCAGGATTCCCTCATGAATCATTCCAACATATACTCTCCTTTCTTTGAAAAAGAATTCTTCTGCTTCAATTATCTCCTCATCGTCAATAAACTCATCAACCCTGGACAGATCTCTAAAGTTGGCAGCTTTTATCATAGTCTGTCCAGCACCAAAGAAGTGCAAACAAAAATGCTAAAAGAAGAGCTCTTCCACAATCCATATAATTTGGATTCCTCGGCTAAGCCTTTGAATTTGTTGACCATCAAGATGAGAAATCCTATCTTTTCAGCGTTTTTCATCGCCAGTCGACCTTTCATTAAATTTATAGGAAAGGAGGTCTATAGTGATAAGGACAGTATGGTTGTTTCTCTGCAGATGCTCAAAAATAATACCATTTTATACTTCAGCAAGGGCTTCAACTGTTTCGGAGACATGATGACAGTTGTCAAAAATCCACCAAAGACACCCAAATCTACCGAGTTTTGCGTGAGGATGTTCAGCAAAAGATTGAGAGGTCGCATTCAATCTATCAACCTCAGAGACTAGGTTTGTTTTGGTGACTTCGAGGTGGTTTTTGAGTGGCGTGACTTTCTCAAAGGCAAGATAGAGCACGATCTTTCCGAATGCTAAAAATTCGGAGAAGACCAATCTTTTTATTGTTTGTTGGAGGTGGACGGGGAGAACGTAATGATATTCAACGTCAACGAGACCAATTTCATTTGATTAATCTATTTTTCTGTCTATTGATGTTAGTGATATCGTCAGAAGTAAGTTAGTTGGAAGCGATATAGTTTTATTATTATTTTTACGGATGGACAAAACAGTGGATTCCGACGAAAACAGAGTAAAAACAGAGCAGCAGAGCAAAGTTGAGTAAATACTACCAACTCGTATCGGAAACTATTAAATGCGACATACTCTTGGTCGGGGTACTTTTGGCAAGGTCAAAGAAGGCATCCACATCCCCACAGGATAAAAAGTAGCCATAAAGATCATTGACAAAAAATCAATCTAAGATGAGGATGATGAGATACGCATTCAGCGGGAAGTATAAATCATGAAAAAAGTGAGACACCCCAACATCATCTACCTGTACGAGATCATCGAAACAGCCGACCACGTCTATATAATCACTTAATTTGCATAGCAAGGCTAGCTGTTTAGAGTAATGACGACAGAGGTGAGATTAAAGGAGAGAGCGGCTGGCAGAATATTCTATCAAATTCTGAATGCAGTTGAATATCTTCACAGACTAGACATTGCACATAGAGATCTTAAGCCTGAAAATATACTGTTGGATACGGATTACAATGTGAAGCTGATTGACTTTGGACTGTCTAATTACTGCCAAAATGGTAAATATTTATCGACTGCTTGTGGAAGCCCATGTTATGCTCCTCCTTAAATGGTTGCGGGAAAGGATTATAATGGTATCATTGGAGATGTCTGGTCTTTGGGGGTCATTTTCTATGGAATGGTGTGCGGATCCCTGCCTTTTGAGGAAAAAACAACAAAAGAGCTGTACAAAAAGGTGATAGAAGGATTCTATGTTTTGCCCAGTGATATCAGCATTGAGGCTATAGAGGTCATTCAGAGGATGCTGGTGACCGATCCACAGAAAAGGATCACAGTTCCTGAGCTCAGAAAACTCAAATTTTTCAAATAAATCAAAACCATCTAACCTGAAATTATCGGTCTAATTGTTGGCTTCCACGCTATGCCGATCGACAACTAAATCATATAAAAAATGAAAGAATATTCAACCATCACCAAGCGGACAGTCGAAGATCAGCTCAAGTAAAATTAACATACAGAGTTAACTACTCTTTACTACTTGCTTCAGAAAAGGACCCTGAGGTAGGGGAACAAGACAGTGAGCGATTTGCAGGCCTATCTATAGACAAGTAATAAGTACAAGCAGTAATATGGAAAGGAGTCGCTTGGGAAGTATAGAAAAATGATATTTGAGGCAAAAATCAATAAAGAAAAGAGAAGAACGAGTCGCGAAAAACCGAAAGAAATAAAAAAATCGACTGAAAAATGTAACTTGTCAAACTAAAAAATAAGGAGAAGAATAAAAACTGAAGAAAGAAAAGTGACCCTCTCAGTCAGAAGACGAGCTCCAAATGTTTTGCTTCACACATAAAGGTCAGTGGATGATCGGGATAAGATGCCAACTGACAGAACAGTGGTCATCAAGAGAAATAGAGCCAAAGAGGACTCACCATTGAAAGGTTACGAGACACAGAGGAAGAAGACAGCCGAAAACCTCTGGCAGGCATATTTCAAAAACCCCCTCGAAAACATGAATATAGGTTCTAACAAAAAGAGCCAAGGTCCAGCAAGCGGTCAGAAGCTAAACGACAACATAAAACGACTGAAAGAAGGGTTCCTCCGGCTTCCAAACATGATGAAGAAGTACAAGACTCGACGAGAGTATTGACCCACAAGATTATATATTTTGTTAGTAGTTTACAATAATTTTTATGACAGTCAACTACCATTTTATTTTTATCATTTATATTTGTAGAACAAATGCAGAAGAACAGCCAAACTTCCTTTTTTTTGGAACTTAAAATCAAAGGAGAGATGCACAAGTTACCAATAACAACTACAGATACTCGACAAAGTATAAGCAGAAAGCTGCAAGTGATATATCCTGATTGTATTCGACATGAGGATAAGATTATAAGGAAGATTTAGCAGGAAATGATTGGGCTCAGTATGAATACAAGCATATCTGGTAAATTGAGAAGGGTTATCAAACGTTGCTTGGAAACAATATTTGTCTTTGCTGAGGACAGTATGAACTCTGGGCAGATAAGCCAAGTCCAGCAACCGAAAAGAGCAAAGACTTGTTTCGACTAAATTAGAATGATTCCAGTTACATTGAACAAAAACAGAGCCACCCAGACTGAAAATTCTCCAAGAATAGAGAACAGTTTGAAATAGAGTCAACTTCAGATGGAAATTCAAGCTGAGGTGAAAAGTATGAAAAATAAGTCAAGTGTATCAAATCTCGGTGATATAACAATCAACAGTATCAACAAGGAAAATGCACCTTAGAGGGAAAGAAAATCAGCCCAGCAGTCAAAAACAGTCAAGAAAAATATAAATCCTGACATTGTGAAGGCATGTGAAGTCATCATGAGGAAACATGCACATTCAGACATGAAAACTATGGCCAAAGAATTTCTCAAGGAAAAGGGATACCTTAAGGAAGACCAAAACCACAAACGAAAAATGACAGTGGCTGAGATATCTCAACCTACAATCAGCAACCCAGAAATGTCTGTTAGCGTTTAGCTTTCAAAAAAAAGAGAAAGAAGTTCAATCAGATTACATACTTATGCGAGCGACTCAGTTCAGCAGCGTACATAGAGTAGTCACATCCTTTTACATCACAGATACAAATATTTATAATCTTCCATGGATGCTCTCAAAAATACTTATGAAGAAAGACGAGAGCAGAGGCAGGTTTCTCTGAAATCTTCTCCTCCAGCTCCTGCACTTCCAAAGAAATATAAATATCTTGATGATTGATTTTTTCGAGTTTTATCATAAACTTTACATATCATTCTTTATCCTATATTATGGATTCTTTATTATCGTAGCCCTGAGTACTAAAGGTGGCCTGTTTCTATCTCTCTATAATGCGGGTCCTGATTGTCTTGCCTTTTGTTTAAGCCAGAGATCGGACTAACATTGCCATCACAAAGGCTAGTATTGCCATCACAAACATGGCAAAATTGGCAGTGGCCAGCCTTATATAAGGAGAAATTGATGCACCGACAGTTCCGATAATGCTGACCCATCCATAGCTCAGCGAAGATACCTCATTAGGATACAGCTCAGAAACATAAACAAAAAGGACACCCCACAGACTGCTGATGACGAACCTCAGCATAGCAATAAGCACCATTTCAATGATGGTATGAAAATTTAGTTAGTCCGATTCGTGGTGGTAGGTCAGAGACTCGATTCCCATGCCTGTGCAGACTATGGTGATGATGAGCAAGCTGAAAGTCACATATTTTTTTCTTTTGACCTTGGGAACGACATAGACACCAAACAAGGCAGCAAATATCTCAACAAAGCCGACAAGAATTTGGTTAAAATAAACGTTAAAGCCGAATTTATCCAAACTGAGCAAGGTGCCATCATAGATGAATTCTACTGAAAAATTGACTGCACCAGTAACAAGTGCTATAGTCCTCAGTGATTTATATCTGAACAGATCCAGAAAAGTGACTTAATTTTATTCGTTGGCCACCGAATAATTTTACAGCTCTTGCTGGACCTCAGCTGAGTCAAGTTCTGGCTTTTTGTTGAATCTAGCAATTCGATTGAATGATTTGATAAAAATATCTACTCCTTACTTGATTGTAAACTCAGGTGTTTCCTCTACCCTGTTGAATAGAAACATAGCGAGTATGCTGGGTATGAGAATGAAGAATCCTAGTGTGTACTTCCACTGGTCGATAAAATAGGAAAGCAGTGAAACAATCGATATACCAATCGAGAAAGCAAGCTGAATAGCAATGATCATTCTTTCCCTGGTTTTACCTAACACCAACTCCTTGAAGAAACTGTAGTGGATGGTGATTGCTCCGTTGGCTCCAAATCCCATGAAAAAAGAGCCGACTCCCACCATGAATACATTGAAAGAGAACAGCATAATGACCTGCCCCACAATACAGACTATCCAAGATATGTACTCCCCTTTTCTCCTGCCATAATTGTCTGCGACATGCGACATTATCATATAGCCGATTAGTGAGCCGAGATAGCTGATCGATTGTAGTAGTGAGGCAATCCATTCTTGAGAACAGACCATTATAGCTCCATAATCTAGGGCGATTGAGTGCTTGAGTGGCTTTTTTAGGTGGTCGTACCAGAGCTGTTAGTCGTTGTAGCTACAGACGAAGGCTTAACAGGATTAGTAGTCGGCCATTTATTACTGTGTGCATTAGAAATCAGGGACGTAATAGAAAAAGTTCAGAGAGAACAGGATCATGGCTGCAATAAGCCACTTGAGTGCAAAGATGAGAAAGAGAAGAAACTGATATCGATTCTAACCTCCTACTCTGCGAAGAAGGACCTATATTTTATTCTCCTGGGCTGTGAGCATAAAATCGTCACTACTCATATATTATATCCCACAACATCATTACTAAGCTAATCACTTGGCATCACTTTATATATACTAGATATTTTTCAGGCATTTTAGGTGATCTTTCTCTACTTTACAGCACTATTCGCATAAATGTAACAGCTCGTTGTTGAATTATTTCAGTTAATTTTTCATGCTTCGGAGTTAGAAGCCCGTCTCTCTTCGCAGCTCAGATAAAGTTTGCCTCAGAGTTGTTATCTACTGGTGGATGGTGCTTTCCGTTTATTTCAGGCTATTTTTGTACTTTTTTTCCATTATTTTTAGCTCTTCACTATATTCTTATTTGAATCCTCGGTATGCTGCCACCTTCAGGCCTAAAATATCTGCTCCCTTTCTCCTATCATCGATGAGCACGCTATAGCTTTAACTATGGTCTTTTTGTCCCTTGGTGCCATAAAACTCAGGATCGTTCAAGTAGTCATAAGAAATTGTTGAGTAGCCGACTTTTCTGGTGCTTTATCTCGTAGGTTTGTCAATGCTGTAACGATTGACGCTTAATCTAGTCCTCATTTTGGCGTGAGTTTTATCTACACTGGTGGAGGTGCTTTTATAGAAGGTTTGATTGAGTCTAAGATTGAAGAAGGGGCCCTGTCGGTTGAAGCCTTTGGATTGGCTCTGTCTGAAGATCTAGGGTAATTAGTTCATTGAATAAAATTATTATCATTGAACTTCAGCCGAATATCATCTGATTGAATTATGACAAGTTGTTCAGCATGTCCTTGCAAGTACAGGTGGCTTCGCCTGAGTAAGGCAAATACTTCTACAGCAGGAATCTCTCCTGCTCTTTCAGGAAGGCCTTGTAAGATTCGATATAGTTGTGATTGACGCAGGCCAGCCAGATACGACAGCGGCTCTCGATTTCGGTGTCGTTGGGGAACATCTTCTCGAAACGTTGCTATTTGGGCATCTGGTTGATGTCTCTACCTCTCAGAGCTAGGAAGTCAGCTTCGGGTAGCTACCATTTTGTGATGTCTGAGGCGTATCTCTCTTTTTTCCTCAGCAAGGCGTCCTTCTCGTATAGGTATCTCTTGTGCTCTTTTTGAATTTTCGCATCTTGAGTGATAAACTCTGACCAGTCTCTCGAGACATCCCTGGTGAATGCTTCAGTCAAATCGTTGAAAGCTTTGCTATGCCTGTCCAAATTTTTGTACAAATTGCTAGTGATATTACCAAAAGACAGAAATATAGTTGGCAATTTGTTCTGAATAGTCCATCATGTACCTCTTCAAGTTTAAACAGTTGCTGTGCCTCGCTGTATTTTTACCCTAATTTGTTAGTTATATTGTAGAGAAAAGCTACATGCTTTTTAAGTTTATCCATGGAGCCGAGTATTTTATAGGAGCAGTTCAGCAGATCGTTGTAGAGACTGTTGAACTCGTTGGCTAGACTGGAAGATGATTTAATTGTTTTGTTGAGTTTGTCAGAAATTTAGACCATAAGGGTGCCGGTAGCTGACTCGAGAGCATCCGGATCCCTGATTATTTCGAGGAGAGCTTAGCGATTTCTGAACTAAGCGAATCTTTTGGGATTTTGTTCCTAGAAGAATACTCGGACATGCTTGGAGTAATGGAAAGGTGTGCATTTCATCACCTTGTTGAGAAAGCCTTCGATTTAGGAAATCCTGGAAGCTATTCCTTTCTTGTCGTCTTGGTTCAATTCTCTATCGGGCTCTAAAGATGGCAGGAAGTATCCAGGGTGATCGACTGCCAAAATAGTCCTCAGCCAGTCGACATCCTCACTTTTTCTGCAGACCCGATTATCTGTGAAATTAGTGGAGATGGTCAGATGTAGCTCATTTCTGGAACCGATGCCGAATATGAACCCTCCAACCTGTTTGATTTCATGTCTAGTTTAAAATATTCTAATACTTTTCGACTGACACCCGAGGCAGGTCATTTTCGGGTATTTTCAAACAAGCATCTGACTTTGTGCAATCTTGAAGATCATAAACTTCGTAGTCCCACAGCTGGGAATTTTCCTGTATCGGGGCAGACATACGTAGAAGACCTTTTATTTTTTGACCTGCTCAAATATTTTGCTCTTCTTTAGTATGCCTAGGGACATTCTTGAGCTCATCAGATCGACTTTATTTTTCTCTCTTTTAGCTTTAAAAGCTTGAATGGCATTTTCGAGCTATTCTAGAGTCCAATGTTCGAGGTCTACATTTTACCCTTCATCCAGCAACAAATACCCTAATTCTTAACACGCCCAAGATACTCAATAAACTATTCTGCATTGAGTCCGCCCTCCAATACTTCTCTCCTGAGCAACCCTTGTTTTGTCTCAATATTATCCATTTATTATAATTCGATCCAAACTCAAAAGCTTTTTAATTATATATTCCGATGATTCGAAGGGCAAAAAGAGCACAACATTATTAAATATCACATGGCAATAAAATATCTAAGGTGGTTGTTATAAAATTTTATTATTGTCGAATATGAGAAAAATTAGCAGTGATAGCGTCAACCGCATTCAAGAGTTGCTCACCTCCAAAAAGAGAAGGGCTGAGGAATAGACACCAACTAAGGTGGGAAGAAAAAGCAAATCACCAGTAGCCTCCCGATCGCCACTAGCCAGATCGCCTCACAAAGGTGTTCATGTACCCGAATACCAGCCAATGGAGAAAGACTATCACTACATTCAGCAGAGAGTTCGAAGCATCCACAACGAGATGTAGGACCAGCTGAACTTCAAGGTTCAAAACAAGCATTCTTACTACTTGAACGCCAAAAATCCAAAACCTCCGCTGTATATGCGTGCTCTTCAGCTGGCCAAATAAAAATAAATGTGGCTTTAGTAAAAAAGACGGGAGAAGCTGAAAGCACAGTAGTAGGCCGAAGTGCTGTTGGAATAATAGGCCATGGCTGCTCTGGCTCAAAACGGCAAAATTTTATCTAAATAATAAGCCTACTAGTTATCTGAGAGGTTGTACAAGGAACACTACAACAAAGCTAACAGACACAACGAGATGCAATTAATGAAGAGACATGAGGAAGCGATGTACTACAGGAACAAACCGCTGATCAGCGATGTTTCTAAAGAGATCTTCAAGTTGTATACAGAAAAGAATTAACTAGAAAATGACGTGTTTTCCCGGTTTTAACAATACAAGGAAACCAAGCAGAAAAGGCAGGAGCATTACTAGCAATTTTACAAAGACAAATACTGTCCTTTTTCACCGATGATCAGCTAGACCTCGAGAATGCTTCTCACCAATAAAAAAAGTAGTAGGGATCTCACTCGCAGCAAACACTGTATTTCATGCAGTGAGATCAAACGTGATAAAAGTGTCAAGAAAATCCACAGCGATAAGAAACCTCTCTTGAGGAAAACATTTTACTAAGGCAACCAAAGCACAGCTTACTTTGTCTGATTTTAGTATACTAAAATGTGAGGAAGAATGAATAAATAATCAGACGTATTTGGGCTGCAGATAGTTTCGTTGTCCCCAGGAAGTTCTGACGTCTCGAGTTGGTGCTGAGTCGGCTATTTCCGAACTGCTACACATCTCATCGAATTCGTTGAAAGAAGGATTGTCATGCTACCAACCTCCGATTCTCAAGTAATTTTTCTGGTCGGGGACATTGAAACTCATAGTCCCTGTTGGCTTCTTGAGATGTTGGCCGACTGCGCCTCGAGTGAGGACATTTTTGACAGTTTTAGACTTCATTCGAATTCCCAGTTAGCATTTTTCTTTTTTTGATGAATTGCTTCGATAAGCTGGCTCTGAATATTTGGGAGGTGGCTTGAGGCAAATGACCAGAGGAGTGAAGTTGTTGTCAGCTTTGATCTATGTACTCTTGTTATATCTGCTGCCTTTTCTCCGTTTCTAAAAGGCTGAGTTTGCTGGTCGGCTTGAAGTTACTGATCCTTCGAGTTGATATTTTTTACAATGAGCACTTGTATGACCTTGCCTGGCTGATAGGATGCGGCCTCTTGGTTTAAATTATTCAGACTGATCAGGCACATGTTTAGCCTCGACGCACCTTGTATCTTTTGAGGGTGATGGGGAGACCAAAATACTCTGTGTTATCCGTTTCCCTGCTGCTTATTTTTGATAGATTGGGACTCTCCTTCTCTGGGAGGAGAGATAGGTGGACCTGGGCGTATAATTTTTTATCTTGTTATCTGAAAAGGCAGTATCGTCACATTACTTGAAATCGATAGTCTTGGCAAAATCCATGTAATCGAATGTTTCGGGCTAGCTCCCCTCGATGTGTATTGGCAAAACGTTCCATCGCTCGCCTTTGCTTCGATAGCGGTGGTCGTGTTGGGCATTGTTGAGATGAGCAGTGTGGTAGTCTCTTGAGGATGGGTTCATTTGATTTGCAATATTAAAATAAAAATAAGAGTGACTATCAGAGAGGAATGCTGATCTGTCTGAACCCTTCGACCACCTCCTCTTTGGGCTGTTTGGACTGGTTTTCACTCTGGTGATCGATATTTTTGAAGTGCTGGCAAATATTTTCCAAGTGAGTGAGCTGGAACCGCAGCGAAGAGCTGTGCTTGCGCCACAAACACATTACATCTTTGCCGTTGAGCAACAGAGCCAATGTATAGGTGTCAACGATAGTGGAGGCTAGTTTGATCGCCAAGGCATGTTCTTTCCGTTCATACAATACATACAGCAGCTGAACAGGATCTACTTTCCATTTGTTCTTCAAATTATATCTAAGTTCGCTTTCATCGCTAAATCAAATAGATCTTACTGCGGCAACTGGTACAAGAGCATAAGGGCATCGATGTACTCAAGGTAATTGCGCTCGTTGAACTTGGCTGCAATCTGATGCATAAGTTGTGCTAAAGTTTAGGCATTGATTGAAGGACTATTCTCGTAGTGTTTGAGAACCTCTGATACGACTATTTCTTTGCCTGTGCTGAATAAGCTCTTTAGTTTGTTTTCCTCCTCCTGTTAAGAAAGGTAGGTGAGTTGGGTGGCTGTTGGCTTGAGGTCTGCCTTTTTGGTTATTTTAAGCATCAACAATCAATAATACACTATCATCAAAAGGCTAATATCAGGCACGAGGATTGTTCTCGCAACCCTCGTCAACCAGATGCTCCTTCCATCCATTAGCCCCAGGGCTGATGTCGAGATGACACAGAGGACATCTGTTAGCAACAGCCAAAGGTTTCCCAGACAGACATTCTTTCTTTTCAACGTGAGCCTTGTATATCTTCTGTTGGACTGCTTCCTTGCAGCGAGGACATTTTTTGTAGTATTTGCTGTTCTGGCATTCCCCCACCAAATGTGCAGTCAAAGTGCTGATCTCCACTCCTTGTCCGCACTATCCGCAGATGGTCAACATGGGACATGCGTTGTAGTAATGCATATCTTTGTAGTCTTCTTCTATGAATCTTTTGTCGTGCCTTTTGCAGAATTAGCAGTATTCATCTTAGTTGTCCAGTTGAGTCGACTGCTTTTTGGGAATTTATATGAACTCATTACCGGTTTCCATCTAGAATTGAGGGGCTCCTCTGCTGGCATTCTTTGTCTTTGGCTTGATTGGTCTCTAGTCATAAGCTGCTGGATCATTGCCTCCAGCATCCTCCAACTTGTCCTCAATGGACTTTATTATTGGCGGTCTTAGATTTTTCAGGTAAGGCTGCAACTTTCCATAACCTATTTATCCAGCAATCGAACACAGCAAGTTGATGGCTCCTGTCCTCACGTCGTTGTTTTTATCATCGGCATATTTCACAGCATACTGGATGACACTTTAGTAGTCTCTGCCGAGCTGATAATCGACTACAATTTTGTTCAGGGCTTTCATTCGACCTGCCAATATTTTAGGAGGTCTGTCCCTTTTGCCGATGACGGTTAGAGCCTTATAGCAGCTGTCCTTGCCGATGAGGTGGTACATGGGGAAGACGTTGCAGTAGGCATCATCTGCTGTAGCTCTTATTTTTTCATTGGTGTGACCGAGATAGTCTCCCATTTTTTCGAGGATGTAGTCAACCATAGGTTGGTAGTATGTGCTCGGCTGTGGTTTTAATTTTTTGAGCATTTAGACCAGCAGGTGAAAGGTATTGAGCAGGACAGTAGCAATCTTATCATCTATCAAATTTTTCACGACGAACAGACAAGCTCCGATAAAGTCTTGCCTATTATTCGTTCGTTTCAGTTCATCTAAGACTATCTCTATACCTCTTTATCGATTGGTGTGTGATTTTGAGAAGATATGTCTCAAGGCATCTTCATCCAGTACTGAAAAATATTGAGAACACTAGTCATACAATTATTTGTTGAGGGGTTAGGCCTCACTCTATCGCTTTTCTTATTATTGTCCTTACTATTCAGGTAATTAGTAGGGATTGGGATTTTTGTTGTTTAGTGGTCGGTCATCCTAGGACTCTTTTCTAGGGCGAGTGGCAGTTCCATATTGTTATTTTCTTTACGGCTGACGTGGCTTTTATTGTAAAGGTTGAGGAGGCTGTACTTGTTTGGTAGGCTGTTGGTTCCTATGATTTGTGACAGGAGATACAGCAGTGTTGACTTCTTACTCATACTGATGCTGATGTCTTTGAGGTTGTCTGGCTGGTTGTTGCCCACCTGTTCGTAATTTTTTGATTTACTCGTTTATCACCTTGGCATCATCGTAGTTTTAGCGCTTGATTGCTTACTGTTTTCGTTACTCTAAGCTAGTGATCTGGATGGAGATGCTTTTCAGCCTGTCGATCTCATCTTTGATATCTTTCGCCAGGTCGTAGTCCTCATTCTCAACTGCTCTTTTCTTCTTCAGCTAAAGATCTTTTATTCTTTGGAGAGTAGTCGAGTCTACCTAGGATTTGGGAGCTGAGTATTTTTAGTGGACAGGTGGCAGGTCGTCGCCTCTGAATCCATAGAAGGATAGACCGATCAGTCCGACCTGGTTAAACAAATTTTGATTGTTTGTGTGATTTTGTCTCAAAATCAACCTGATAAACCTCGCCTCAACCTCATTGATATTAGCTTGCTTCAGCTCCCGAGCTTGATAGTTAGTGTTTGCATTGGAGTCCAGTGATATTCTACCTAGTTTCTTCCAGTCATCCCCCTCATTAACTTTGATCTCGAACTCCACCTTCGTGGCAATTTTGCTCTGGTGAGACAGCACAGCGATCTGCCATAAATGTAAATTGTACTTTGTTTATAACCGAGGTTTCGACCAGTTCGATGACTATGGTTTCAGGATATGTCGAGAAGCGTTTGTTTTGCCAACCTCGGGCCTAGGGAGATTGCTGGAGTAATTCAGTGACAGGGTATTATGGGTCCTAACTCGAGCAGTGGACGATGCGATAGTTGATTCTTTTGCCTTTTTTCTTCTCC
>Ga0100402_1003737_pt1 | contig 16455 bp, 19 predicted proteins | sample CryGeyme20150102_FD_80419 | JGI IMG/M metagenome (GOLD analysis project Ga0100402, IMG submission 80419) | Groundwater microbial communities from Crystal Geyser aquifers in Utah, USA - Crystal Geyser metaG 2015-0102 | ecosystem: Environmental > Aquatic > Deep subsurface > Groundwater | place...
ACGATAAATCAGGCTTATTATCTTTGTAAGATGCTGATTTCATACAATTCTATAAAGCAGTCTTCTTCATACGCCAGGCATGTTTTTGGGCATAACTTAGCTCAGCACATATCAATAATGAAAGTGAATATTATTCCTCCCCAAAAGGAGCCAAGAGTGGGCTTTGAAGGATACAAGACTCACGATTAAAGCAAAATACAACAGCTGATTGATTGCACCTCCACTACCAGCGAGTCCCATAAGTAAACAATTTAGTCTAATGAAAGGCTCTTCGAAGAGTACATGAACTCTAGTGGTATCGACGTAGTCTGCCTGAGATAAGATTCCCTGAGTTCACAAAACAGTTCATCTTTCTGTAGAAAATACGAGACCTCCTACCATTGTCGATGTGCTAATAGCATCAAATGGCAATTGAAAAATGTCTATCTGCAATACAAAATCACTTCAGAGGTACGATATTATTCTGATCTTACACCGGAACAAGAACATAAGAGGGCTATAGTATTAGCTCAACAAGAGGAGAGAATGATAGATGAAACTACTTGCTAGTCTGAATTCCATGTTTTGCAATACTCCATCTCTATAGAGCAAGTAAAATGCAGTAAGTGCCAGTTTACTGTGGAAAGCAAAGTCAGCCCGAAATAGATAAGAGATTTTACTCAGAAATTTATTTTTGTGCTAAAAGGTCTTATAAACAATCTCAATTCAGGTCCAACAAGAAACAATCAACATGACAGCTTACTCAATTTTTTCTATGAAAGACGTGTTAAAAAATGATTTTTTGCTAATGATCATATAAATATACTTCAATAAAAGTTGCACTTCTATATAGGAATGGGATTTGACTTATATGAGCGGAGTCAATTAGTTGTTAATTATAATTGATATGTCCCGCTTTAGAGTTGAGCAGCTTGGTGAGGAAGCTTCCGAGCATGATGAAGAGGAGTTGAGTAAAGAAATATGTGACATCAACTACAAACTATCAAATCCTTCTCGATGTGCTCGAGGTATTTGCTCTTATACTACAAAACATGCGTATAGAAGACTCAAATCAGAACTTTAGAATACTCAGGACAGAGGCTATCTGTTTGACTTTACCGAAAATCAAAAGGGATTTTACGATAACATAAAGAATGTGGATGATTGGTATGAAATCAAAAGAATTCTCAAACTACGATTTAAGTGCAAAAACAACAGATGCCCTGAATTTGCTAAGAAGGACAACTAAAATTCTCAAAGAAAATGGACAACATACTATGGTATGGTTATATTCAGTTTCTACTTTGAAAAGAAAAAAAGAGACTCCACACGCAACTTGATGAGAATGAACCTCAAGATCTATGGGCAAAAGTGCCTCAAGTGTCATTAATGGGGCAGTGGATCCATTATTGAACAACACATGATCAACCTGGCAAGGTTATATGGCATAATTGTTGAAAATATCCTTCACAACAACAAAAATCCTGAAATTCCGGTCAAGCTGTATTCACATGAACAATATGGATCTGCACCGAGCACGAAAGGTCGTAAAAAAGATACTCGCATGGTGGGAAACGTTTTGAAACATCAAGAAAGTTTATGCGAAGCTTGCAGTAAGGGTGTTTGCGTCGGCTTTTACCGTCCTAAGTTCAAGCATATCAAACTTATTTCTGATGAAGAAGACGACGAAAAAAAGGTGATTGATGAATTAAAGAAGAAATAAGATTCATCCTTCAGAAAGTAGAAACATCAAAGAGTCAGATTTGTATCAAAAGGCAATGTTGAAGAAGAACGCATTAATTGATTCTGTGATTTGATGATAATATTCGTAACAGCTTTATTACAATATACCTACTTATGAACTTTTACGAGCATAGCTACACCAAACCTTACAAAAACACACCCAGCAGGAGCTCATATTTCAACAACAGCAAATAGTTATCTTTTTCTCCAGATAGCTCGTATTAGCATGCTCCATCTTCTCATTACCTCAACTACTATGATGAGAGCCCTTCCCTCAAACAGAAAAACTCTTCTTACATGAACAGCAACATAAATGAGTAGACTATATGGGATCAATTGTACCATAATGGCTTACGAAATCAGAGATAGATCGAGTCAATGCATCTAAAGAACAGATAGAAGGAAGATAAGGAATGCACCTTTCATCCCAAGGTGAACCAAAGCAGCAGAAACATATTCAATAGTAGCTCTTCCTTTTTAGAGCGAAATCATGCATGGCAATAAAACAAGATATAAAAAATGATCCGCTAGAAATAGGAAAATGTCAGCCATAGGTTGAAAGAATGCACTTTTACCCCAAAGATCAACAAAGTCCCCACCAAATAAATATCAAGAATCGGGCAAATATAAATGGAAAGGATAAAATAATATAAAGACTACCATCTGTCCCATTCTAGACAAATAAACCCCACAAAAATCCCCCAGAAGCAGCATACGTACAATCCCTACAAATACTAGCCTGATAAAAGCCATCAAAGACAGCGAATCAAGACAGAGTACTAGACCAAGAACATAAGAAGCATGGTCAGAAAATAATTGAATAGCTTTGATTTAGAGTGATATTGTAAGCATACACTGTTATCTTGATGAGTCATTTACAGTATGATCGCTAATCTTTTTTCCTAAGCTGAAATCATTGACTCCATGATTTTGAGATGATGGAGTTTTCGAGAAAAATCGGGTATACTCTGGAAAAGTCTATAGACTACAAATAATATCACATTCCAACTAGACTATAATAAAAACAAAACAATGAAGCACACTCAAAATAACTCAAATGATATGAAGCCTTCCGTTGTGGGTGTCGACTTAGGCTCCCACTACACTAAAATAGCAGCTGTGGAAAAAGGAGCAGTTGACATCATCACCAATGAGGCCAACCTTAGATAAACTCCATCAGTTGTTGGCTATGGACCCAAGGAAAGACTTCTGGGAGAAGCAGGTCATGGAAAGATCAAATCGAATCTGGCCAACACAATCATTGCTCCTCAAAGATATTTGGGTCTCGATGGTATCTCAGATTATTCTCTTCAGGAATCAAAATATGTTTCCTGCCCTCCTAAGGCCAACGATGACAAGCTACTCTTCAACGTCAACTGTCAGGGAAAGAAGCTACAATTTACCCCTGAACAAGTGACTGCAGCTTTAATCAACAAAATCAATAGCATAACCAAACTCAACAAACTAGCAAGCAAATATCAGGTGATTGCCATCCCTAACTACCTGACTCACAGTGAGAGAAAGGCCCTTCTTGCTTCCCTTCGAATCGCTAAATAAAGCACTAACTAAACATATGGGTATCAACTCGTCACTGAGTCGACCGCTATCGGCTCAGACTATGGCTTCTACAAGATGAATTAATTTTCAGAGAAGGAAGAAGATGCTAAGACTGTTTTGTTTGTTGACTTCGGTCATTCCAAACTCTCAGTCTATGCTATGAAATTCACCAAAAACTATCAGAAGGTTATCTACTAAAAGCACCTCAGGCAGTTGGGTTGCAAAAATATTGATCAGCTCATGTTCAACTTCTATGCTGACCTCTTCTAGAAGGCAAATCCTTCGATGGAGCTATCTGTCACTGAAAGCAAAAAAGCTGTGCTGAAGCTATTTGAAAACATTGAGAAGCAAAGAAAAGTTCTTTCTGGCAACCAATAATATGACTTTAACATTGACTGTCTCCTTGAAGATAACGATCTGTCCTACACCATGACTAGAGGACAATTCTAAGAGATCTCCAAGCCTGTCTTCGAATAAATCACAAATTTTTTTTAAGAGGTCAAATAAAAGTTGAACGAACTTGCCATCAATCCCGAACAAATTGAACTGATTGGTGGAGGATCGAGAATCCCCAGCTTCATTCAGCTCGTCTCTTCAGCCTTTGGCATTGAACCTTCAAGAACCCTGAACTCAAGTGAGTGCATTGCTAGAGGAGCAGCCTTATGTTCAGCCATGCAAAGTGCAATTTTCAGAGTCAAGCAGTACTACAGCTTTGACGTCTCACCAACTGGAGTTATCTGTTTCTGGCAAGGATAAAATTAGGAAATGCAAGACTAAGGAAATAAGGTAGTACTTCTCAATTAAAATGAAACAATCTTAAGTGAGAAAAAAATGGAGATAGCTCTGAAGCCAACAAAATTAAAGATTCTTTTCAACATCAGATAATTGAATGCCATAGAAGGAATCAACCCTAATATTTGCACTTTCTCTCTTTCTTTCCCTGAAGCAACTGAAGAGGAGAAAAAAATAACTCTTTGCATCAAATTTGACCCAAACAAACTCGTCAGCAATGTAACTGCAAGATTGATGGGTGAGAAATAACAATAGCTCAAAATTTAAGATCTTTGCTTTGCTAATAAGACTTCAGAAAAAGACCTTCAGGAATTCATTGCCCAAGAGAGAGAATATGTACTAAATGATGCGAGAATAATCTAGAGCTATGAAAAAAGAAACTTCTTTGAGTCTCAATTGTATGCTCTCAAGGATAAGGTAAATAGTCTTGCCAACAACGAATAGACTAGAATTTACTGTACTTTGGCAACATTTGATCAATATATTCAGTACTTCGCCCAACTTGAGGAACAGCTTTAGTGGATCGACAACTACGAAGCAACATTGAAGGATGCTCAAGCCAAGGTCCAATAGTTGGCAGATTTGATTGAGCAGCTTAAGAAAGAGCATACCTAAGTGACTGAGGAGCTCAAGAAATTGATTGACTTCATCAATGCGGTCGTTGAAGGAAAAATCAAGTCAGTTCGATACTACCCGCAAGATGATGTTTAGTATGTCAGCAAATGGATAAAGGAACAGCAGCAAAAGCTAAAGGAGACACCAAAATACGAATCTCCTTGCCTTTCACTCAAAGAGATAAGCAATATGTTCGAGTACCTGAAAGAAAAGATAAAAGAATGCCAGGCTGAGAAATTGAGACAGGAACAAGAAGAAGCAAAAAGGCACAGCATGAGAAGGCAACCCATCTTACATGACAATTCCCCCTACGACCCATTTATGTCCTCTCATAGGCCATACACACGAGAGCAAAGAGGAAGAAGACAACATCCTAGCATGTACAACTCAAGCTTCTTTTCACCATTCAACAGCTTCTTTTGATTGATTGTTTATTTTACTTACTTTTATAATCATCACAATCAAATAGAAAGCTATCCTTATTCGATGTTGTACTTCCTCCGAGCGTCCTCCACTTCCTTTCCATATTTGTTGTAAATTCTATAGAGAATACAACCCAGAAAAAGAACCCCTCCGAGGGAAATAATGAAAGGCAAAATGTGGGTTCCTACTTTGACTTCCTTGTGCTCCCAAGTCTCAAAATTAAGTATTTCTTCCTTGGTACATATATTCTACTGTCCTCCTAAATAAAAATACAGTTACGAAAGCCTGGCTCTTCGCATTAGAGATGATATACTATTTTATAGCTTTATCTGACTTAAATTGGACTGTAGCAACTCACAAATGGCTCCGTTGATTTTAGCTAGTATTTCAGGAGTTCGTCCTCAGCTGCCATAAAGATAATTTTTGTTTGGTTAATAACCTTGAGCTTAGACTGGATGGCATTATGTAGGAAGATGGTTCCCGCTTTGCGATAAAAGTAGGGATAAGGATTGCCAATTTGTTTTGAGCTCCAGAAAAGTTTGACTCCAGTATAGATTCGTCCCATAAGGATGTTATCTACAGCTTCGATTTGGTAAAGCTGGTCTGACATAAAAATAGTTTCAAGAGGTTCATATTTTGCTTCTTTGAACTGTTTCGACTTGATCAGGTTCATCACAAAGAAGTTGTTATAAGAAGGATTACATGTTAAGATTAGTGATTCTCCTTGATCCTGCTCAATCATTTGGTAACATCCAAATTGCTCAAAAACAAGCTATTTTTGAGCCACCATTTTTTTACCGAGTCCCTACTTGCTTGACAACTACCAAACACCTTGAAAGCCATCCAAAACATAGAGAGAGTTTGACTAAACTCGAACGATGTCTCTTAAATGCACTTTTTCCACTCCGAAAAAATTGCTATCATATACTTTTTTATCCTTAAGTTGCTTATTTGCAGTGAGTTCATATTGAATGAGTTACGAATGACTGACCACAAAAATATGGTAACTTCCATTGTCCTCAAAAACATCTGCTCCTCTAAAATTCAAGGCAGATTCATATCCCACAATAGATTAGCAAACAGGAATGTCTTCTGAGCACATAAGGAGCTTGTCTCTTGAAATTAAAAGCACTTTGTCCATATATCTTCGGAGGACAACCATTTCGAATGACCTTTTCTCATTTTTCTAGTAAAAGTTGGTTTGAACTGTGATGACATGATCAGGGTTGGATATCGAGATGAAGTAACCTGAATCGTCAGAGGTCATCACAAAAATCTTGTCGCCTATAATTGTGAACTATTCGATAATGTTCTCTTGTTCGTTCAAGCTGGTTAGCTTTTCATATACTTTTTGTTATCTATTGGTATGGTCCTTTCCTGTCTACAGACGAAACTATTTAAAAAGCATAAATACAAGTTATTGAGTGCGGGCTACTTGAATATTTCGAGGAACCGACCAACATCTACTGACTTCTTATGCTTTATTAGACTCAACTCTCTGGACATCGATTGAATAGATTCGATTAGAGGGAATGTTGGGAGTAACGTACTTCTATTAAGTTTTGATCCTACTTTTCAACTCCAACCCCTTCCCTTCAGATACTAGAGATAAGAGCATAAAGATAATCGCAGCTCCCCTGATATTTAAACCCATGTGTTTATAATTTAAAATATACATCTATCATTGCCTGTCACTGAACGTTCCAAGTGCCCATAATGAATTCAATCAGTTCTATGGCAACCTTTGAGTTGGAATAGTAAATGTTGTAGTAGTGTAAAAGCGACAACAGTGACATTGACTCTGCTTGCTTGAGGTAGCTTTCATCAGCTTCAAAAGCACTGATAAGAATCTCTAGCAAATTTACTACCTCTTCTATGTTTTGTGTGAAAAATAATTGCTCCATTGAATTTTCGACCAGGTGATGTTGATCGATAACTGAAATTCTTTCAATCAAATTCAGGGGTCTTAGAATAAGTGTTGTCAGAGAGATAATATATTTTGACTGAAAATATCCACCGCTATAGAATTTGAAAATTAGCTCAGAAGAAATGATTTTCAAAGATATTTATCTTCTGTCTTCTGGTCGATGTTTGAGGAGGTCAATCAGACCTGAAATAACTCTTTATTTTGGAAGTAAGCAGCTTTTCTCTTCGAAGAAAGTTCGATTTGCCCAAGATAGGAAGTCCTCAAAGATATCCAAGTTAGCTTATTTTTCCAAATAGAACAGAATCAGCTAGGTAATTTAGATAAAGGCAAACTAATTTTCAGGGCTATAATCCTGAACTCTTAATGCCAAGTACTCCAGAATTGCCTCTTTTGAAGGAACCACTATTTGGTAGCTTGCCATCTCTCTCATAAAGATCAGGTATAGTTCATGAAAATAGCCTAATCGACCCAATTATTTGTGGTATTTTTACAAGACTCTAAAGGCCTATTTGTTCTGACACTTATGCAGTAAGGTCAGCAGAAGCAAGACTCGAGGTTATAATTGCTACATCTCAACATTTCCAGACAACAGATTTGAGACTAAGGTCTAAATATTTATTTGCTTCAAAATTTCTATCTCTTCAGATTTTTCAAGCACTTTGCAAAGAGCAAATGTGCAATAGATGTGCGAGTAAAGGTGAGTGAGTATTTTTTCAGTAAATAAACTTGTAAAATGTCTACTAAAAGGCCCTTGATATTTATTGATGTAACAGTAAATTTCTTATGATTGAATCCTCTCCTAGCCTGATATAGTTTTATCAATGTGCTCCAATATCTTCTGCTCACTAAATTCATCTTTAATGTAAGTTTCCCCATTTTGCTCTATACTAAGCTTGTCTAGCATGATATTTCTTGTTTTTTCCTTTACTGTGTCGAGCTGGGCTTTCCTTATTTGGCTAATAAACTTCTTTTTGCGCTAATAGGCCTGCATAAACTAAATAATTGACTATCCACAGTTAAGATGCCATCATGACTTCACAAAATCAAAAATCAATAAAGTCAGGGCCAAAAACAGAAATAGGTATGACCACCATTTTCCTGTCGTCTTCGCCAACATGTGGGCTTATATTAAATTTTTATTGCCCTTTTCGAGGTGAAACAAACCTGTTTCTCCAATAGTTAAGAATCCTTCCGTCTTCAATTCTTGCTCAAGGACTACGTTTGACATACTGGACATTAGTTGGTGAATTTTCTAAATTGAGTTTCTGGTTTATTCCATTTCCTTTTGTCTGGATTGTTTTTCCATGAGTAGAAGGCTGGCCTCCTTTTCAAGCTATTAATCAGTAAAATCCCTTGTTTTTTTCTGTGGAACAGGAGTATGGTATTTTCCTTTTTAATCAGATTTATCAATCGACACAGTACTAAGTTAGCAATCGATTACTCTTGAATCTTTTTCTTTCGTTTGAGGCTGAACTATTCAAAACTGATGTAAATGCTTTCGATTGATTTGAACATTTGATACAAACAGAAAACAACTGCTTTCATATGTTATTCCTATGTCTTTCTCCTGAACCAAGACTGTTTCTTCAATCCTTCGCTCAGCTAGTTGATCTGGCTCAGCACACTTTGTAAATTACCCCTGATACTCTCATTTAACTATTATCTCTGTCGATCACTGAATGCCTCGAAGCTGAAGGATGCATTGGAAAAATAGTTGTCTTTGCTGTCAAGTAAAATAGTTTTGATCTTGGTCATATGTTGGTAGATATCATCTGAGTAAGTTGCGTACAGTTTCAGATTGGGAGGAAGTCTTGGAGGGGTATAACTTTGATTACTGTTATTGGGATACTTGTTTAGTTCGTTTTTGAACCTTTCCGTCAGATCAAATATCATAAAGTACGTGCTCCTTTTATATCAAATGTCAGAATGAGTCATAGACCTATTAATAGTTTATTGATATCACTGGCTTCCTCTGATCTCCATATTTTTGAACAGGTTGTTTGTCATCGACAGTTTGGGTTCGATTTCGCTTCTTTCCATGTTAGGACATGGACGCTTGTCAAACAATATTTTGGTTGTAATAACGCCTTTGACCCTGATAACTTTTTCATTGTATCCTTCGCCGTCAACAGTCTCGGTGTACAGCCAAGGTTCTTCTAACTTGATAGATTTACCGATCAAATCCATGACTCCAATTTCAAAGCGATAAGTATCTTTGCCAGCGGGATGAAGAGTGCCAAGATGAACAAGGCACTTTGTGGGGAGATCTTCTGTTTAGAATTTTCCTTTGAACTCGAGGATGCAGTATTATTGGTCTCGATAGTCAGGTTCGCGGGTAATTATAATTTTCATGATTTAATTTATGAGCCAACAACCTCTGAGCAGAGCATACATATCAGGGTCGTCATTTTTGCCCACTTTCTGAAGAAATGACAAAGACGTCTTCAGGAACCTGTTTCAAATCCATCACCTTCTGCAGCTCCTGTTTCAGAGGCTACCTGTCATGCCCGAAAATGATAATTTTTCGAATGATGAACTCTGGCAAGACTGGCTTGAGCACTTTGTAGATCCACTCGCCAAAGCTTCCGACTCCAAACAGAATCAACTTGTACTGTCTTTCAGGGAAATAGTCATTTCCAGTCTATGCGAAATCCTTAGCAGGTCCATATTTGAAGTTGGTGGTGCTAAAGTTGCTATAGTCAGCAACAATGATTATCTAATCTATATACCCCTCCATCTGATCTTGTGAGAATATTTAGAACAGATAGGCGTTGTACTCCAAATAATCTTTTATGTTTTCCAAGTTGTCAGGGATGTACTTGCTGGCTTTGAAAAGAAACACAGGCCGCCCTTCGTAATCCTTCCCGATATATCTGAATATTTCGAGGTCGGTATATTTCTTGAACTTTTCCATGCTGTGACGGTTTCTCATGTCCTTCTACCAGATCAGGTATTTTTTGATGCCTTTAAGACTTTCATCTTAGTTATATTTTTTTACCATCATGAACCTACAGACCAGATTGTCCAAAAAGCAACGATTAAGCTTTCTATTCTCATTCAGTTCCACAAAGTAGCGATAGGTCTATACTCTCAGCTTCTAGAATTTTTTATATTCACCAGGAGGGAGTTGAGATTATCTTTTGAACTCAAGGTGGCAGTCAAAATCATTTTGTCCCTCATTTGATATTCCAGCTAAAGTTTTGGCCAAATTTGATTCAAAGAGATCCATTCTGTATTTGGCGTCTTTTGCGAGAGTAGATAGTTCCACCATTTGAGGAGAGGCAAGGAAATACTTTTGAATATTTTTTTGGAACCAGTTTTCCTTGGCGAAAGATATAATGCTTTCGTATTCAATGGGCCAACTTGAATCAGAGTCTAGGGCATTTTCTCTGAGTGTTAGTTTTTCTACAAACTACATAGAATAAGCGTTACATATGACCACTGTGACTGGCCTTCAACTGGGAAATGAATGATATAAATATTGTAGCTCCTATATTTTGATTCTGACTTGATTGATTTACTGGAGGCATAAGTATCGATGCTATCTCGACTGCTGATCTTTTTCCGGGGACTTTTTGACTCATTTCTTGCAACATCTTACACCACCAAGACGTCCACCACTCTACCCATATGGCCTCCCATTTCTGGGTTGCCCTAGGCTTTGAACAGGAGAGGACTATGCATTTGGGCATCCTTGGGAACCAAAGTTTAAGTTGCTACTCCAGTCAGAATGGACTTTGTGAGAAGGGTTTGTTTGCTGTAGGGCTATCGCTTATTTCTCAGGTAGTGATAGGAATTTGTGCCTATCTATGCAGTAGTGTGTTGGTTTCCCTCAACGACTTTGGGTCCTCTCCCAATATCAGAGGCTTATAGAATGTTGTGAGTGTAGTAGTTGAATCTGGATATATAATCCTGCATTTTTTTGTTGTACCTTTATCTTTACCTTTCGCCCGAGCTAATCGACATAAAGTTGAATTAAAAGTTATTTATTACTCTCAATATCGATCATTAATATACAAGGCTCAAAACGTTAGTAGCTGTGAAATTGTAAAAATGTTTTTGAAACTATCACACCGAAAAGATCATATAACTAATATCAGTTTAAACACGCTTAAGTCAGTACTAAAGGAATATCATAATTTTATACTTTTGAATATTAGAAGATCCATTTCTTAATTGTTTGCAGCTAAAGACCAGGCTGATATTTTTTTAATCGCTGAATTATATTCCTAATGGTATTGACTTCGAACACTTCAATACTATCCACAGTCATCGCCACTTTTTGGCTGATCAGCCTTGTGACCAGCTACGCACTCGAAGGACAATGGCAGCTAACCAACCACAACATCAACTATACTAGCACTCCAACAGTCCGATTCAGGTTTACTAACTTGATCGCTACAGTTGCTCAAATGCCCGCAATGGACACCCTAGGAGGTAGGAGTACTGATATTATTCACAAAGGTACAAGTCAACTGACAGTCTATGCATGCCAGACCTTAACATTTAACTACTATGTGAACGAATCAAGAATATACATGCAGAAGATCAGAAAGGAAGGCAGCAATCAGTCCTGTCTGGCCAACTAAATATAATAGCTGGAGTGGAAAATCAACTCCACTTTTAACTTCGTGATTGACAGCAATCAACTCACCCTTCTCAATGCATACCAATAACCCAACCTCAGGCTGATTAGAGTCGACCCTTCGGTCATCAGTATACCTCAAGGATAATATGAAGCCTGGAATATTCAAAATATCAACGGTAATGTCTTGAATGGCTCTCAGTAGCAGGCTGTGTTTTTTGGAAATAATACAATATCAGTATGCAACTTCAAAGGGGAGCTCGGATATATACAAAGTCAGAAGAACAACATCAACACTAAGTTAGTCAACAACAACTGCAGTAATCAGAACATTGCTCAAGGCTTTGAAGATACAGCTTTTTATCTGGTGAATGGAAGAATGATGGAGCTATATGACCAAAATCTCAACAAGCTTGGCACTTTAAGCTTTGACAAAAGTATTGGAGACGTTTAATATCAGCAGCTTAAGAGCCAGAGTACTCCTCCTGTCACTAATAATCAGAACACCAACCAAAATAATCAGAATATTACCCTCAATGAGACAGCTGTTACTCCAAATGAAACTCAAGGACAATAGAACCAAAATCAAGAGCAAACAACTACAACAACTCCAGAAACAAATCAGACTGCTACTCCAACATATAATCAGACACAGCCTCCAACAGCAAATTAAACTGAAAATATATAAAATTAAACCCAAGGAAATGCCTAATCTCAAGGTCAAGCATCAAACAACTTAGGTCAAGGTTAAACAGCGAACAGTCAATCTCAGGGACATAAATCAGGTGGATCTTTCTTCTTACCATATCAATAGTCAGCCAAGACATGCCGATGCAATCCTATTTCAGGCATTGATACACTAACTCCTTTTGATCCAGCCCTTCTCTACAATAAGTGGTACCCTTATGCTGTTAACGGCACTGACCTCAACGTAGAAAGACTCTATTACTACTTCTTGATAATCACACCTGTCAGAATGACTTACTATGGAGGTTGCGAGGTGCGATGGAGCCCTTATAAGCTCAACAAAAACACTCTTTCCAACATTAATACTGGAGTGTTTCCCAAGTCTGCATCTTCCTGCCGACAGAACAACCTTGACAATGAAGTTTTGCAACCATTTTTCAACACGATAAAGTATGTTGACTTTGCCCGAACTCAAGATATTCCCTATTTGCTGTTCTATGATTAAAATTTGAAACACATTGCAACCTTCAACACCGAATATCCCACTTTTCCTCCTATTCAATAGTGATCTTATAACCATTTTATTATTGATCATTCAGTATAGATAAAGCTACATTATGAAGCAGAATCCTTTAAGGGTCAATATTGTCTTTCAAAGATAGAAATGAACTGTCTTGTGAAATGATTAAGGCTTTCTGATGCTAATAAGCAGGCGATCTGCATGATTAGTTTGTTAGGAGTTCTGAATTTATGTGTTTGGATGAAATATGATGTCATAATAAGAAAGATATGAATAAGCTGAACAACGTGAATGCTATTCTCAAGGGTCCTAGCAGCCTCAACGCCCAAATCCAAGACATCAAAATGGCTCCTCCTGATGCCATTCTCGGCACCAACATCGCCTTCGGAAAAGACACCAGTGACAACAAAATTCACCTGGGTGTCGGAGCCTACAGAGACTCTAATGGAAAACCATACACCTTCAAAATTGTCCAAAAGATCGAGTCTGCTCTCCATAGCAAAGTCCAGAATCACGTAATTAGTTTGTGACTCAGGAATATTTGCTCATTGACGGTCTTCCTGATTTTGTGAAAGGTGCCAGAAATTTGGTCTTCGGTGAAAACAACCCAGCCTTAAAGGAAGGTAGAGTTGTAAGCACTCAAACCCTCTCAGGAACTGGAGCTGTCAGTCTCGGGATGGAAGTTATTGCTAAGTTCCTGCCGAGAGCTGTTTACGTTTCCAAGCCAACATGGGCCAACCATCACGGTATTATCCAAAAAGTTGGCCTTCCGCTCAGAGAATACACATATTATTCATCTAAGACAAAATCTCTTGACATTAATGGCTTCCTTGACTCCCTGAAGAACGCCACTCCCGGATCCGTCATTCTGCTTCATGTCTGTGCTCATAACCCCACCGGAGTTGATCCCACTCAAGATCAATGGAAGCAAATTTGTGAGGTCATGAAAAGCAATAGTTTGATTCCCTTCTTCGACTCTGCCTATCAAGGCTTTGCCAGTGGAAACCTCGAGAAAGATATTTGGCCTGTCAGATACTTCCTGGAGCAAGGCTTCAACATGTTTGTCTGTCAATCCTTTGCTAAAAACATGGGCATGTACGGAGAAAGAATTGGTGCTCTTCACATTGTCGTCGGAAATAAGGACGTTGCTGATAGACTCTCATCCCAAGTCAAGTACCCTCTGAACTATTCAGAATCATCATCAGACAAATCTACTCCAGTCCTAGCAGATACGGAGCTGAAGTTGTAGCCCAAGTTCTCAACAACAAGCAAAACTTCGCAGAGTGGGAAACCGAGCTCAGAGATGTCGTTGCCAAGAGAATAATCGATATGAGAAATTTGCTAAGATAAACCTTGGAAAAAATTGGAGCTCCTGGAAAATGGAACCATATCACTGATCAGATCGGTATGTTCTCCTACACTGGCCTTAGCGAAAAAGTTTGTGAAGTCCTGATCAACAAGTACCACATTTATTTACTGAAATCCGGCAGAATCAGTCTTGCTGGCATCAACGAAAAGAACGTGAACTATTTGGCCCAATCCATTAAGGCTGCCATTGAGGAGGTTTAAGGCAAATGATTGTACATCAGAGACATAAAATCAAAATCAGATCTATCATTTTTCCATGAATTCTTTAAGAAGGCCCAACATTTCCTGAACCTTTGTGGAGTCATTCTTGAAGTCTTCAGTGGTGTCAATAATAAGGACGTTTTCGCTGTTATAGGTCTTGAACCACTCTTCATGTTTGTTGTGAATCATAGTGAGGTATTCCAAGGGAATTTCACTTTCTTCCTATCTCTGTCTTTTCTTGGTTCTCTCATAGCATTTTTCAGGGGTGCATCTCAGGTAGATCACCTTGGTTTTTTCAATGTCCACCATGGATTCAAAACTCGAGTAGAGGGACTTGAACACTTCATACTCGCTCTCGTCCATGTATCCCAAATCTTTCATCAGTTGAGAGAAAACATATTTGTCAGCCAGTATGCTTCTCTCTGAAATTTTGATCTTTTCGGGGAATCGTTGGATGGCTTCATGAAGTTTTTGAATGCGAGTGAAAATCGCATAGACCTGGAATGTAAATCCCCATCTTTTAGGCTCTTTGTAGTATTTTTCCAGCATGTTGATGTTGGTGCCTCCAAGGTTCTGCCAATCACTCACAGGCTACTCAATCCATTTGGCTTCTGGGACCTTTTGTCTGAGGATCTAAAGGAAGGTAGATTTGCCACAACCGATGTTTCCCTCAATGGTAAAGCAATAGTCCCTTCCGGTGAACTCAGGATTGAGTCCAAGGTTCTCTAAATTTTAATTCAGACTTCCCGCTAACTTTTACATATTAAATTATAGGATTCAAACAACCTAATTAGGTATTATATTCTCCCTCAATCAAATAATGTTATCCTCTCGCTCATTTTTGAGGATCTGGCTCATTTCAAATTGATAAGCTACACCCATCGATCATTTTTAACACAATCTGAAAAAATAAATGATGCCAACATGCAGAAAAAGGCAGTTTTTAGTCAAAAATCATTTATTTTTATGATCAGCTAAGTTAGTATTGATTGTCTATTTGAACTCATATAATTCAATGTTAATTGAACTAATTATTTTGCTAGTCATCTCATTACTCCTGGCAAGCCTCGCTGCTCCTCATTTCATTAAAATGGCTCTTGGAAGATTCTTTTCAACAGTTCAAATGACGATTTACAGTCCAGTCAGCATGCGAGGCATAACTGTCCATGGTGACGTGGGACTATGGGGCCTCGACAATCTCACAATCTACATCTCGTCAATCTAATTAGGGCTTGTTCCTAAAAAGCTTAAATTAAGACTAAACATAACTAACTTGCAAATATTCGGAACTCGAAAACTCATCTCTTTCATTCCAGTGAATTTGATTGATGGTTTTCAGCAACCTAATATTCTTTTCAATTTTCTCAACTACATATGTACTCAGCAAAGTGGGAGCAGCACCGAGTAAAGAAAATAATCGAATGGACCAAAAAATAAGAACAGGTCCAGCACTCTTCACTATTTTTTTTAAGGAATGATCCATCTTATTATGTTGATCTTGCTGCACGTAGTAGAGGTCAATTTGGTGGACTTCAAAGCCTTTGTGGTGAGCGGGTTACCGAAGTAGAAGATATCTTTTGAGGACAAGAAAAAACACAAAAATTCATTGATGTTGATGCAGTGTTTGGCCGAATATTCTCTCTATTGCGACATTATTTCTGTTCAGACTATCATTTAACAACACAAAAATTACCAGCTAGTGTTCAAGTGCAGTTAAATAGCCTGTACATCCTATCTCCATTGGAAAAATACCTTTATCGAAGTAAAATAAATAAACCTCGATGTAAAAATACCTTTTTCTTTGTCACTTAGCAAAAGTTTTGAGTAATTGAATTTGAATTTGTCAATCAAGGAGGGACACCTCAACATTATACCCACAGATTTCGATCATTTTTTCTAATTTCTAAAAGCACTTACATTCAACCCATACCGAAAGACTGCTGAAAAGAAAGAAGACGAAAATGGTAGTCATAAATTTTAAATTCACATTGACCTGATTAAAATCGAGTTCGAAGATATCCAATAGTACCGTGACAATGAAGAAGCCAAGGAGTATCT
>Ga0100402_1003738_pt1 | contig 16454 bp, 13 predicted proteins | sample CryGeyme20150102_FD_80419 | JGI IMG/M metagenome (GOLD analysis project Ga0100402, IMG submission 80419) | Groundwater microbial communities from Crystal Geyser aquifers in Utah, USA - Crystal Geyser metaG 2015-0102 | ecosystem: Environmental > Aquatic > Deep subsurface > Groundwater | place...
CTCTATAAATCCGAGAAGCGAGCCAAGTGACTCCAATAAAACCAAAGATCATAAATAACATCGACAATAACAATTGCCAAGTTTCTACTCCGAACGGAAGCCTTACCATCATTATAATTGGAGCTGTAAAGGGAATCATAGAAAGCCAAGTGGCCAAGTCGCCATTTGGATCCTTCAGAACCACACTTTGTGCAACCACTATGGAAAAGATGAGGGGAATGGTAATTGGGAACATGAACTGCTGTGTATCAGTTTCACTGTCGACAGCCGAGGCAATCGCAGCAAACATTGCGCTATACAAGAGGTATCCTGTGATGAAATAAAACAGAAAGCCAAAAATCAAGGTGCCGAAATCAAGTTGAAATAGTGCCGCTAACACATTCATCTGGCCACTTGGTGCAGCAATTTGTCCTTGCTGCAATAGTTGATTTGCTTCTTCTGGGTTCATTGCCCCATTGGTAACTAGAGGCGTAATGATAGCAATCAAAGCGGTGCTTAAACCTATCCATATCAAAACCTGGGTGAGTCCCACAAGTGCAATGCCTAAAATTTTGCCAAGCATTAGGTCGAATGGTTTAACACTTGAAATAATCACTTCAACGATACGGTTGCTTTTCTCTTCAGCCACGCCTTTCATCACCTGCACACCATAAAGAAAGATGAAAAGATAAATGAAAAAGGCCCCAGCAAACCCAACGGCCGCGTTGATCATGGTGTTGTTTTCTTTGATCTCGTCGCCACTAATTTTGGCGGCACTAATTTTCACATTGGTATATAAGCTATCCAAGGTTTCCTTTTGTAATCCAGAACGTACCAATTTTTGTTCTTTGATACTCTTCTCCAGCTGACTTTCCATGGAGCTTTGTTCCACGATATTCAAAGATTCGGATGACAGGTAACGTGCACCAAGAGGGGCGTCGATGCTAAATTCAGATGGAATCATGAGTGTTCCATAATAGCTTGATTCGTTGGTGTCAGTCGGGTTAACCGCGAAGCTTAGGTTGCCGTTCTCACTAATCCCTTCGGCAAATACCCCGCTCTCATCGAGTACCAAAATTGTGTGCTTGTCTTCGTTCTGTGTATCGCTGATAGCCAGCCAAATGATGGCACCATAAAATGCAGCGAGTAGGAGTGGCCCCAACAGGGTCATCACGATAAATGATTTTTTTCTTACGCGGCTCGTGTATTCGCGGCCGGTGACTAATGTAATATTCCTCATATTCGTGTACCTACCAATTCTATAAAAATGTCTTTGATGGATGGAAGCATTTCCCTGAATTCCAATAAGTGAACTTCCTGCATGATTTCTTGAATGAGGTCATGTGTTGAATGGCCTTCTTCCACTTGCATGACGCTTCGTATGTTGCCGTTTTTTTGCACGTCATCCTTGCGCGCAATCACGCCACGAAGCGATTTATTTAAATTACCTTCATATACAAACTCAAATTCTGATTTTTTAAAGCGATTTCGCACTTCACCAACTTCGCCTTGAATAATGGCTTTCCCATTATTGATGAGTGTGATATCATCACAAAGTTCTTCCACCGACTCCATACGGTGTGTGGAAAGTAAGATGCATGCCCCTTGCTCTTTGAGGCCAATAATTTCATTCTTAATAATTTCGGCGTTCAGAGGATCAAAGCCAGTGAAGGGTTCGTCGAGAATAATTAGTTTGGGTTTATGGAGGATGGTCAGCACAAATTGAACTTTCTGCTGCATCCCTTTGGAAAGTTCCTCGAGCTTCTTTTTCTTCCAATCGCTCATTTCTAGTTTGTCGAACCAATAATTGATTCCTTCCATACATTCCGCTTTACTCAGGCCTTTTAAGCGGCCGAAATACATGGCTTGGTCAATGATGGTCATCTTACGATACAGTCCTCGTTCTTCGGGAAGATAGCCAATGCCCGAAATGAGTTCCTGGCGCATTTTTTCCCCTTCAAAGAAAACTTCTCCGCTATCCGGAGCCGTAATCATGGTGATGATTCTAATTAGGGAAGTTTTGCCAGCGCCATTTGGGCCGAGCAAGCCTATAATTTTTCCAGATTCAGCTTCTAGGCTGACTTCATCTAACGCTGTTTTTTTTGCGTAATGTTTGGAGACGGATTTAACAGATAACATGCCTGTGCAAATTAGTACACAAGAGTCTAGCTGTCAAGCCTAATTGATAGACCGATGAAAAAGAGGGATGAACCGTTTATTCGTAGATGAGTTTGATTTTGGCACTGGTCGCATGTGCCTGACAGGTAAGGATATATCCGTCGTTAATTTCTGAATCAGACAAGCCTTCGCGTTCTTCCATATGAGCAGAGCCCGACAATAATTTTGCGCGACAGGTGGTGCAAACGCCCATTTGACATGCGTAAGGAGGGTCTACATCTTGGTCTTTCGCTGCTTCTAGAATGGTGGTTCCTTCTGGCACTTCGATTTGAAATTCCTTTCCATTGAATAAAATGGTGGCTGAGGCATTTCCTTCGAAAGGCTCTTCTGTTACAGGTTCGCCTGCATCCGCATCAGAACTTGAGCTTACCGGAGTGCTGAAGTATTCGGTGTGAATTTGTGCAGTGGGGATATTGAGTCCTTCTAGTGCCGATTTTACCGCATCCATCATGCCACCAGGACCGCAGATAAAATAATCATTCTCCCAGCCATCTTGCCAGAGGTTTCTAGTCAGGGCTTGGTAGTCTGCTACACTCGGTCTGCCAATGAATCCATCAAATCCTACTGGGGCATTTTCAAGACAATGAACGAGGTTTAGTCGTGTGGAATTTTCGGCAATAAGTTCATTAAGCTCCTTATTAAATATGATGCTGGCTTCATCACGGTTTGCGTAAACCAAAGAAATGCGGCTATTGGGTTCTTGATGCAATACCGATTTCAAGATGCTCATCACTGGAGTAATGCCTGAGCCTCCACCAAAAAGTATATAATGCTTTCTATGATTCACGTCCATGTTTGCCGTGAATTTCCCCATTGGTGGCATCAGTTTGATGGTGTCACCAGCCTTAACTTGATCATTCATAAACGGCGAAACGCGACCATCTGCTACTTTTTTAACCGTAATTGCTGGGAACTGATTGGTATACGGCGAGCTGCAAAATGAATAGGCTCTGCGCTCTTCCTTACCATTGATCATCACACTTACTGTGATATATTGACCAGGCAGGTAGGCAAATGCCGCTTGCAAATCAGATGGGACATCAAAAACAATGGTTGAAGCATCAGGTGTTTCCCGGATGACTTCGCGGATGGAAATGGTATGAAACAATGAAGACATGATGTGTTAAGGGTCGCAAAAATAACACTTATTCGTTGCGACTTGTTCAATCGGCTGGGAAATTTACTGAGAAAGATGAAAAGCAAGGCTACGAGGGCATTTTCAAATGCGCCATCATCTCCGGGCTAACATTGGCAGCATACACCCCGTAGGCATCAACCAATACGCCCTTCGAACCATCTGAGGCAGATATGGCAAAGAGAATGGAGCTGTCGTCTGGGTCATTCATGCCTTCAAAACGAAAGAAGCGATCAACTTTAAAAGTCGTGGTATCATAGGTGGATTTTGTCTCTGAGCACTCTATTTTGTCAAAAAGGAGATTGAAATCTCGGGTATAACCTTGCTGTTTTAGAGCGTTCATGGCTTCGCTTAATGTAGTGTAATTTTCCATAGTGATGATTTTAGACAGAATCTGAACCTAAATTAGGCAATTTTCAATCCATTTCGGACGGCCTTATCTGGCGTAAGAAGAATAACTCCTTGTTCATCGCCAACACATCCGAGCAGAAGGCATTCGCTCATAAATGGCCCAATCTGCTTGGGTGGAAAATTTACTACGGCAATGATTTGTTTGCCTATCAGTTGATTTGGTAGATAAGCATCGGTGATTTGCGCGGAACTTTTTTTGATGCCCAATTCCCCGAAATCTATCCATACTTGGATGGCGGGCTTTCTTGCCTCTGGAAATTCTTCTGCACGAATAATAGTTCCTGTACGGAGATCAATTTTTGAAAAGTCGTTCCATGTAATCATACTCAAATATATTATTTCGGAATCAGTTGAATAAGCTGAAAACGATTCTCATCAAGTGGAATATATCCATACTCATAGCAGCAATAGCAAAAAGTGCCTGAGCGCTTCTCCTGCATGGCTGTAATGAGTTCAAAGTCGAATCCTTTTCGAGCAAGTAAACTTCTTCGAATGGTCTTTCTCCCTTCCTGAAGAAGCTCAATCAGGATACGTCGATTTCTTTTCAAGCCCTTATTGATTTCTCGAATCATCTCCGATTGATCCGCATTTACACGGTTGTGAAATTGGTTGCGACAGGATTCATTGCAGAATTTCTTGTCCCTGCGGCCGCGAAGGAAAGTGTCACATTCTAAGCAAGTTCGTGTTGAGTTCATAACTCAAATTTAGGAAACCGAATGTCAGCCTATTGTTGAATAGTGCAAAGAATTGTCTGCTATTTGTCAAATTAAAGCCCTTGAGGATGATTACCTTCGCGCCGACCAAATTAATTTCGCTCTATGTTTAGACGGACTCTTCTTCTAGTTGTCCTGCTTACTTTGGTGCAGCTCAGCTTTTCGCAAAACGTTTCCAATAGTGGAAAATTGTTTTGGGTTGGGCATATGGGTCATCTCGATGGTACAGGTTCTAACTTTGCTCTTTACATCACAACAGATGCTGCGAGTAGTGCGGCCGTAAGGGTTTCCATTCCTGGTGGAACCTTCAATCAAATTTATATTGTTCCATCCAATCAGGTTACAGTCGTAACCTTACCTTCTGCGCAGACCTACATGAATTGTACGGACTGTATTCTCAACCAAGGGGTGAAAATTGAATCGCTCAATCATGCTATTGTTGTCTATGCGCATATCTATGCATATGCACGCTCTGATGCCACCTTGCTCATTCCTGTTGAGACTTTGGGTAAGGAATATTATGCCATGTCCTATACCCAAAGAACGAGCAGTCAACGCTCAGAATTTATGTTGGTTGGGGTAGAAGACAGTACCTTTATCGACATTTATCCAACGGTTGATATTTTGCCAAATAAAAGCAAAGGTACCAAGTATACTGTGATGTTGAATGAAGGTGAAATCTATCATGCTCAATCACTAACGGATGTTACGGGCACGCGTTTGGTAGCCCGTTCAGCAAATGGAATTTCATGTAAAAAGGTTGCTGCATTTAGTGGGAGCAGCTTTACATCATTAGGATGCTCGAATGCGGGTACCGGTGATAATCTCTATCAACAATTATTTCCAACAACTTCGTGGGGCATGGAATTCGTTACGGCGCCCTTAAAAAGCCGAAATGGAGATCAGTTTCGCGTATTGGCCAAATACGATAGTACCAAAGTTATTATCAATGGAGGAACGCCCATTTACTTAGACGAAGCAGAGCATCATTCCTTCTTAGAGTACAATGCGAATCATATCCTTTGCGATAAACCGGTCACCTTGGCACAATATCCACGTACCCAAAACTGCGATGGAAATACAGGTGATCCAACTATGATTGTGATTCCTCCAATTGAACAAATGGTGAAATATGTGGCTATGTATTCGAGTCCATATCAGACGATTACCGGTCAATATTTGAATATCATAACTCGCACCACTGATACTTCAAAATTTCGGTTGGATGGGCAAAAGATTGTCTTTTCTGCTATTGCAAATAAACCACAGTTTGCCTATGCCCAACAAACTGTGAATAGCGGGAATCACCTCATGAATTCTGATTCGTTTTTTCAGGTGGTGGCCTATGGGTTCGGTAATGTAGAATCGTATGGGTATGCCGGTGGAACGAATATTAAAAATTTAGTACAAAGCATTAGTGCTTCGAATGATTCAATGTGTTTGGGTGATACGTTAGCCTTGCGCGCAGAAGTGAACTATATTCCAACCTCCATGACTTGGTATTTTGGAGATGGCAGCATCGATACCAGTAACTTCTTTCCCAGAAAAGTATACGCTGCCCCGGGTGAATATGTGGTTTCTTTGGTGACCAGAAAAGAGGGTTTGGTGGATTGTGGGTCGACTGATTCTACCGTGTATCGAGTCCGTGTTCATGGCTATCCTGCAGCCTCATTTTCGGTGGATGGCAATTGCCTTCGCGATACTTTTCAATTCAAGGATTTAAGCAGTTCAAATACAGGCAGCAGCTACGTGAGCAAATGGGATTGGACCTTTGGCGACAGCACCGTATCTACCAAACAAAATCTTTCCAAATACTTCAACCGACTCGATACATTTTCAACCCGATTGGTGGTATGGAATAATAACCTCTGTAGCGATACGGTATATGGGATTCATGTCGTAAACCCGCATCCTATTCCTAGCCTGACGAAGAATGATACTTGCCCTGGAGAGCCAATACTGTTTCAAGATGCAAGTACGATTTTGTGGAGCAATACCCTTACCGCAAGCTGGCTGTTCGATTCTACAGATTTGAAAACGGGCAGTCAGGTGGGCTATAGCTCAGCCATCGAAGGACCGCATTACTTTGACTTCTACGTGGAGTCTGATTCGGGTTGTTCGAATTCGATGCGTGACTCTTTTCTGATTTATCCTAAACCAACGGCAAATTTTAGTGCGGAGAACCATTGTTATGGCGAAAGTCTCACGGTAATTGATTCTTCATTATTGGCCGTGGATTGTAAATGGGATTATTCCGACACGTCTTTTTCTGGAAATCCCGCTTCTTTCTTGTTTAAAGATACAGGCGTCTATGATTTAACACTTCAAATAGTCAGTGTTTACGGTTGTCGAGATAGCTTTTCGAGCAAGGTACAGGTCTATCCAAACCCTTTGGCATCATGGAAAAGTGAAGGAAATTGTGCTTCGGATAATTATGTTTTTGGTCCGGATTTCGACACCATGACTTACCCAAACTGGAAGTATGAATGGCTGATAGATGGGCAGGTCTATTTCGGTGCAGAACAGTATTTGAATTTTCCTGTGGCAGGAGCCAAACAGGCCAGTTTAAGCGTAAGCACCCTAGAACAATGTCAATCAGCTTTTGCAGGACAAGTATACGTTAATCCCAATCCGGTTGCTCAAGGGGTTTATGAGCCAAACTGTGCGGGTGAGTTAGGGCTAATATCTGATCAATCGAGTTATGTGGGGAGTAGCATCTTTACGCGTCAGTGGAGTTGGGGAAGTAGTTTATTTATTGACTCAGTGCAGTTCATTGTGCCAAGTCCAAGTTTGCCGATGAATGCGAATTTGCGAATTGAAACGGATAGCTCTTGTGCTGATAGTACAGTCGTATTATTGTCGTGGTGGGATCTTCCACAAGCCGATTTCTCTACCCTTGGTGATTGTCCTCAAGCATTAGTAGAACACCAGGATTTAAGCATAGCAGCTTCTGCCGATCCTATCCAAACTTGGATATGGAATTTGTCGAATGGATTGCAAGGGAATGCAAATGCATTTAGTTGGACACCAGCAGCTGGCGGAGACTATGTTTTGCAGCTGATAGTAAGCTCAGACAAAGGCTGTAAAGATACTGCTGAGAAGACCCTTCATGTTTTGGATGTACCGGTTGTGGCTGTTCAGGAGTTTCCATCATGTGTTGAGTTTTTAGCAGAGTTAGAAGATCAATCAATCAGTTTAGAGCATCAGATAAATTCTTGGGATTGGGTATGGGATGGAAAGGCCTATTCTGGTAAGACCGTAGGCGAGGTTTTTACTGATCCGGGTTATTATGAATATACGCTAAGTCTGGAGACCGATGCCGGTTGCTCCTTTTCGAATATGCTGACGGATAGCATTTTTATATCGCCTAAGCCCGTGGCAAGTTTTGTAGCATCCCCAACCTTTGCTTTGATGGATGCTCCGAAATTTTATTTCACCAATACATCAGCCGGAGCCAGTGGTTCTAGGTGGGATTTTGGTGATGGAAGTAGTTCCATGGCAGCATCTCCAAATCATGCGTATGCCGATACCGGTTTATGGTGGGTGAAATTGCACGTGGAAAATAGCTTTGGGTGCACAGATAGTCTTACCGATACCGTGCGCACGCGGCCTATGTTGGAATGCTTTGTGCCGAATGTAGTAACCGCAAATGGAGATCATTTAAACGATGGATTTGGTCCGGTTTGCGACGGGCTTGCCAACTATGAAATGTACATTTACAACCGTTGGGGTGAAGAAGTCTTCCACACAAAAACAGGCGAATTGTGGTATCCATACAGTGAAGAATACCTCAAATATCCTGAAGGGATGTACATCTATACCTTGGTATTGAAGGACTTCCTAGGAAATCCACAATTTCTTCGCGGCACGGTAGCTTTGCTGAGATAGAAGGTGCCGTGGATAATATCCGGCTATAGATTTCCATATATCTGTATAGAAGCCTAAATTCGCAGCCAAAATTTCCCATTGGCACAGATCGCAAAACTCCCTTCAATTTTGGTTCTCGAAGACGGAACTGTATTTCACGGTACGTCCATTGGTAAAATCGGAACCACAACCGGCGAAATTTGTTTTAATACTGGACAAACCGGTTATCAAGAAATCTTCACAGACCCTTCTTATTTTGGGCAAATACTTATTGCTACCGTTGACCATATTGGAAACTACGGTATTAGCGATGATGATATTGAGTCCGAATCGATTAAGATATCCGGTCTGGTGTGTAAGAATTTCGCACATTTCTATTCTCGCAGTATGGCTAAGTACAGCATTCACGATTATTTCACTGAGGAGAACTTGGTGGGAATTGCGGATGTAGATACGCGTCAGCTTGTTCGTTATATCCGTCAAAAAGGCGCGATGAACGCAATCATCTCATCCGAGGAATTGGATGTAGAAGTTTTAAAGAAAAGAGTGCGTGAAATTCCTAGCATGAAAGGCCTAGAACTTTCTTCTCAAGTTTCTACCAATGAAGCGTATGAGCTTGGAATGGAGAATAATGGTAAAAAAGTAGCCGTGCTTGATTTGGGCTTGAAACAGAATATTCTTCGCTGTTTAACAGACCGTGGCTTGCGCTTGAAAGTTTTCCCTGCGAAAACTAGCTATGCCGACATGGCTGCTTGGAATCCCGATGGATATATGCTAACCAATGGTCCTGGAGATCCTTCTTCCATGCCTTATGCTGCAGAAACAGTAAAAGAAGTTTTAGCGAATGAAGTGCCAATCTTCGGAATTTGCATGGGCCACCAAATCTTAGGTCGGGCATGTGGCCTCGAAACTTTTAAAATGTTTAATGGTCACCGTGGCTTAAACCATCCAGTACAAAACTTGCTTACAGGACGTTCAGAAATTACTTCGCAAAATCATGGCTTCGCAATCAAAAACAAGGGCCTCGAAGAAGCAGGAGTGGAAGTCACTCATGTGCACCTGAATGATCAAACTATCGCTGGAATTCGCATAAAAGGTAAAAAAGCGTTTTCGGTTCAATATCACCCAGAGAGCAATCCTGGCCCGCATGATTCGCGTTACCTTTTTGATGACTTTGTAAAATCTTTGGACTAATCGCCAAAACCCAATATACTCATGAGTACGATAGCAGAAATTACCGCACGTCAAATCCTTGATTCACGTGGAAATCCAACCGTTGAGGTGGATGTATTAACAGAAAACGGTTTTATGGGCCGTGCCGCAGTGCCTAGTGGTGCTTCAACTGGAATTCATGAAGCTGTTGAGCTGCGTGATAATGATAAGTCCATGTATATGGGGAAAGGTGTTCAAAAGGCCGTTTCGCATGTGAATGATATCATTAGCCAAGAACTAGAAGGTTTTTACATTTTTGACCAAAACTTGATCGACCGGGTTTTGATTGAACTCGACGGGACTGAAAATAAATCTAAACTAGGAGCTAATGCCATACTTGCTGTTTCTATGGCAGCAGCCAAAGCGGCAGCCGAAGAAGCAGGTCAGCCACTGTATCGCTACGTGGGTGGTGTAAATGCCAATACCCTTCCAATTCCGTTGATGAATATCTTGAACGGTGGGTCGCATGCTGACAACAGCATCGACTTCCAAGAGTTCATGATTATGCCTGTGAAAGCGGATACCTTCAGCGAATCATTGCGCATGGGAGTGGAGGTTTTTCATCACTTGAAAAAAGTATTGAAAGACAACGGTTACTCTACAAATGTGGGGGATGAAGGAGGTTTTGCCCCGAATATTCGTTCGAATGAAGAGGCCATCGAAATCGTTTTGAAATCCATTGAATCAGCTGGATACCGTCCGGGAGAAGATATTTATATCGGTATGGATGCAGCGACTTCCGAATTCTACAATGCAGAAAAAGGATTGTATAGTTTCCATAAATCAGATAAACGTGAATTGACCTCTTCTGAAATGGTCAGTTACTGGAAAGAGTGGACTGCCAAATACCCTATTTTATCTATTGAAGATGGATTGGCAGAAGACGACTGGGCAGGTTGGGCTGAGTTAACCAAATCTATTGGCGACCGCGTTCAGCTTGTTGGTGATGATTTGTTCGTAACCAATACGAAGCGTTTGCAAAGAGGAATTGACGAAAATGTTGCGAACTCGATCTTGGTAAAAGTGAACCAAATTGGTACGCTGACTGAAACAATTGACTCCATCAATTTGGCTACCCGTAATTCGTATACCAATATTATGAGCCACCGTTCTGGAGAAACCGAAGATACCACCATTGCAGATTTAGCAGTAGCAATGAATTCCGGACAAATTAAAACCGGATCCGCGTCAAGAACAGACCGTATTGCAAAATACAATCAACTTCTGCGTATAGAGGAGGAATTAGGCGAGATGGCTTATTTTCCGGGTAAGTCCTTCAAATACATTAAATAGTCGCTTAAACGACGTGAAAAAGCCTCTTTATGGGGCTTTTTTTATGCTTAACGTTCAGCTGACATCAAACTCCTTACATAATTCTTTTTCAAGGCCTTCGCATTGCGTTCGGAAATGAGCCAAGTCCTCTTTCAAATCGGAATCGCCATTTTTGGCTTTGGTTTCAATGTGGAAGGCTAATTTATGCAGGGGAGTAGCTCCCATAATGATAAAACCTGACTTCGATTTATGGGCTAAACGCCGAACGGCTTCTAGATTTTTCGCCTCGAAGGCGGCTTCTATTTCTTGTAAGTCTTTTGCCAAGTCGCGGTGGTAAAGTTGTACCACTTGTTTGGCAATGTCTTCACTTCCTGCTGCTTGCTTAATAAAATCTTCCCTACTGAAGTGGATATATTTGGTCAAAGCGTCACCTCGTTATTTTGAATCATACGGTATATGGTTGATTTGCCAATATCCAATTTCTTGGCGACAAGCAAAACATTTCCTTCGTATTTATCTAAATAAGTTTGGACGATGCTGTTATTGTATTCGCGTAAAGACATCTCTTTGCTAAGCAGGTCCGTCATGTTCCGTGCATTATTGAAGATGATATTGTCTTCTTCAATGGTATCATTATCCGCCATCACACAGGCCAATTCAATTACTGCTTTCAGCTCACGAATATTTCCCGGAAAGGCATAGTTCAACAAGCGCTTTTGGGCGGCTCCAGATAAGGTCATTTTGTCGACCTTGTTCTCCTTCACGTACTCATCAATAAAGTGCTTAGAGATTACCAAAATGTCTCCTTCACGGTCACGCAATGGCGGAAGCTCAATCGGTAAGCCTAAGAGACGGTAGTACAAATCTTCACGGAAGTTCCCTTTTTTAACCTCCTCTTGCAGGTTTTGGTGAGTGGCTACAATAACCCGAACCTCTATTGGTATAACTTGATTGGAACCTATCCGCGTAATTTCTCTCTCTTGCAGTACGCGTAAAAGTTTGGCTTGTAAAGAAATATCCATTTCACCAATCTCGTCCAAGAAAATAGTTCCTTTATTGGCCTCTTCAAATTTCCCTATACGGCGATTTTGGGCTCCGGTAAAGGCGCCTTTTTCATGACCAAATAGTTCGGCCTCTATGAGGTCCTTCGGGATTGCCGTAATGTTTACTGCAACAAAGGGTTTGTTCTTTCGGTCTGAATTATAATGGATGGCTTTGGCTACCAGTTCTTTACCTGTTCCTGTTTCTCCTGTAATCGATACTGTAATCTTGCTATTGCAGGCTTTATCAATCAAGCCGAAAGCACGATTGATAGCGGTGCTGGTTCCTATGATGGATTTGTTATAGTCGTATTTTTTTCCAATCTCCTCTTTTAATTGCGAAATCTCTTCTCGTAGTTCAAGGTTCTTGCGAATATTGTTGACAACACTAAGGATACGGTTACGTGCATCGTCATTTTTTACGATATAGTCATAGGCCCCTTGTTTGAGGAGTTCGACCGCCGTATTTACGTCTTCCTGCCCAGAAATGACCAAAACCTGAATGTCATTATTGTAATCTTTGATTCTTTTTAGGACATCCGAACCCGTCATGTCAGGCAATGAATAGTCGAGCGTAACAATAGTTGGATTTTCTGCGAGAGAACCGAGGAAATCCTTGGCAGTCCTGAATTTTTTGACCTCGTAGTCGGGGTTTAAAGTAAGGTGATAGATAAGAAATTCGCTGTACCATTCATCGTCTTCAACGATGAATATCTTAATGGTATCCTTTTTGGTCATAGGTATCGGATTGTTTCCAAATTTAAAAATTCATTTCAAAATGGGAAACGTTTTCTTTAAATGGAACAAAAAAAAAGTTAATTTGTGGCCATAATTATGCATTTCGACTTGTCATCTTTAACAGCCATGTGTGGGGGAGATCCTCAGTTTATGCGCGACTTCATTACCTTGTTTGTAGAAACAACACCTCCTAATATTGAGCAGATTAAGGAATTACGAAAAACGGGAAATTGGCATGAAGTAGGTGAGATTTTGCATAAAATCAAACCTACCGCTGAATTATTTGGTATGATGCATATCCACGGTGAAATAAAACTCGCCGAGCAGGCGGGGCGTAACGGCCGCGATTTGGATAAAATTGAAGGATGGTTAGACCATATCATTCCCTCTCTTGAAGAGGCAATTGAGGAATTGAAGCTCGAAGTTCAAAAATACAATTAAGCCCGCTTTGCGCGTTCCCAAAGCGCACTTTGTTCTCCTTTGATGAACCTTTTTAGGCCTAGAAATACAGCCAAATTCATGATGAAAAAATAATAGGGAATATACAGTGCCTTCCATCTTATCCCCTTGTTTTCATAATACCAGCCTAACAATGCAGCGCTGTAAAAAAGTAGCTGCCCGAGAAAGAGTAGATTCCATATAGGGGTGCCCAATAGCAGAATATTTAGCAAGAATATTACCGGCAAGGCAAATGCAGCAAGGCTCCACCTTAAAACGCGATGTGAAATAAAAGCAAATGCCACTGTAAAATTCCTGAATGGATTAAATGCGGGGCCAAGGCGAAGCATACTTTGCCATCCGCCAGCGCAAATTCTGATTTTCCTTTTCAGCTCTTCCTTCACATTGGCCGAGGCTGTTTCAGTGGCCATTGCTTTAGGTTCATAAACAATGCGATACCCTTTCAAAACAATACGCATCGATTGCATAAAATCATCCAAGAGCGTATCAGGCTCAAGTGGTTCGTACAGATCCTTGCGGTAGCTCATTAGCTCTCCTGCAGCACCTACTACCGTATAAAGCCTAGAATCTGCTTTCTTTAAAAAACTCTCATACTTCCAATACAGTCCTTCTCCCGCTTCGCTTGCTCCAGCCTCTTCCTTGGCTTGAATGCGTTTTTCACCCGTTACTCCTCCAACTTGTGGGTCTGCATAATGTTTACTTAAAAGTGTTATCGCCTCTGGGTTTAAGTCGGTATTGGCGTCACAGAATACAACGATTTCTCCAGTCACATAAGCCATCGCGCGGTTCATTGCTGCTGCCTTGCCTCCGCGTTGGTCTTCGTGGAGATGAAGAATGCCTTCTTGCTGACTCAAAAGCTTAGCGGTAGAATCCGAGCTGCCATCGGATATGAATATGAGCTGTAATTTTTCTTTGGGGTAGTCCAATGCCAGTGAATTGGCTACTTTTTCCAGTATATAATCCGCTTCATTAAAACATGGAACAACCAAACTAATTGCTGGGCAATAGTCATTCGCGGCCTCTTCTTGCTTATAGTCTCCACGGATTTTGAGGAGCAAGAAAAGGAATATTCCATAACCTAGGTAGGCATAAAAAACCAAGAGAATACAGCTGATTAATAGGGTTTCAAGCATGGGTGATGGCTTCGTAATGTGTGAGAACTTCTTTGGCACTGGCGGCCCAACTGAAATCTTTTGCGCGTACAATGCCTTTGTTTTCCAAGGTGTGGCGCAGGGTAGCATTGGTGTTCAACTCATGAATGGCTTCGCTTATAGCATCAATCGATGACGGGTCGACCAGGAGGGCGGCATCCTGGGCAATTTCTGGCATGGATGAGGTAGTCGAGGTAATGACTGCCTTTCCACATTGCATCGCCTCAAGTATCGGAATACCAAAGCTTTCGCGCTTAGATGGATAGAGGAAAAATTTAGCCAAATTATAAATGAGTGGAAGCTCTTTATTGGGAACATACCCCGTTAAGTGAATGTGTTGGCGGAGTTCACTATCTCCAATCTCATCCAATAGGCTATTCAGGTACGACGCTTGAAGATCCGGCATAACCAATTCGAGTGGATTCTGTTGGTTTTTCCTGTACTGAGCATAGGCCTTCAGCACATTTGGAACATTTTTCTTTGGATCCGTATTACCCAAGAAGAAGAGAAATTCTTCAGGTAGATTATAGTGAATTCGTGCAGCGTCTAATTTGCTTCTATCTGTGATTGGTTGAAAATGGGTTGATGCGGCATTATAGACTGTGAATACGTGTTCTGCTTGTTTGGGAAAAGCACGCTGAATATTCGTTTGCTCAAAATTAGATACCGTCAATACCCGTGAAGCCTTTTTCATAATACGCGGAACATTCCATCTGCGGTATACATTGCCGAGTTTTTGGTACCAGGTGCCTTGCTTAAAGTGTAATTTTTCAAGATAGATGATGTCATGAACTGTTACGATAAGCGGGATTTTGAGATTTAAAGGGGCGGTATTAGAGGTGCAATGTAACATGTCGACCTGGTATTCCTTTGCCGCCTTTGGAAGAGAAATTTGCTCCCAATCTACATACGACTTCCCAGCAAGTTCTATCACTTGAAAATTCGTGGTGTTTTGTATCACTTCCTTGTCTTCATCCGGTTTAACGAAGACGAAGTAATCATTGATTTTATCAATTTCCTGAAGCTGACGGATGATCTCCACCGCCACGATATCCATGCCGTGTTTTTTCTTGCGCTGAATGCGCTGAGCCTCGATACCTATTCTCATTTTTTGTCGGAATGGGGGGTATGAATGAATTTTTTATTGGCTCCCTTTAGCTTGAATAAAGTCCGAAATAGTACCCAAAAAGTCAGGGGAATCTGTCGCAAGGCCACCAACGTTCTCTTTTTACGGAGGTATTTAGGCGTGGCTTGGTACAAGCTGAACAAAACGACCAAAGGAAGAGAAATTAGTCCCCGCACATTGATGGTGATAAAATCGTTTTGATAGCCTTCTTTGAATCCATACACTAAGGTCAATACAAGTGCTATTCCTCCAACCGCAAAGGTGAGTCCGAGGAGCAGGACTCTGGGTAGCAGAAGGAATTGAAATACCTTGTTAAAGTAGTCGATATTGCCTTTGAAAATTAAGGCCTTTAGACTGTCGAAAAAGGAGTTTCTCAAGTAGTGAAACTGTGCGGATAACCATCGTTTTCTTTGGTTTTCAAAGATTTCTGCATCCTGCACTTTTTCGTCATATACCAAAGCATATTCGATATAATCAATGTGTTCTTTAGCCTTTAATAGTCTGACTTCCATCTCTTTATCGAAACCGCCTATGGCTTGAACTTCACCCATTAATGTTTTGAATGGTAAGAATTGCATGGCGATACCCGAGCCAATTAATGCGCTTGAAAGACCAACTTGCGTATGGGCTTTTCTGAAGATACTGTTATTTATTTCTTCACTCAATGCGTCTAAAATGGCCATATCAGTATCCATGTTTTTGGCTACACGATGCGCCTGAGCGATTAGGGGATTGTCGGCTAAACCATGGTTGAGGTTTTCAAGGAATTCCGGGTGCATCACATTGTCAATGTCCATGATTACCGCATAGTCGTAATCCTTTTCTGATAGCGTGGCCAACCCCGCATTGAGGGATTTAGATTTCGTGCTGTTTTCGAAGTTGACTTCTACTACTTGGGCACCCAGTTCTTTTAGTTCTGCAATGGTTTCTGGCTTTAATTTATCAGCGATTACCAAAAGTTCAAAAAGGGCGTTTGGGTAGCTTTGATTTCGTCCTTCTTTGATACTGGATAGGATAACCGCATCGCCTTTATAGGCTGGGTAAAGCAAGACGAATCTATTCTGCTTGTCATTCTTCTTTTTTTGTTGTGGCCGGCTGAAGCCAGAAATCAATGAAAACAAGAAGATATAGGCCACGTTTGCATTCAGGTACCCGAGAAATAGCAAAAGTGCA
>Ga0100402_1003739_pt1 | contig 16450 bp, 16 predicted proteins | sample CryGeyme20150102_FD_80419 | JGI IMG/M metagenome (GOLD analysis project Ga0100402, IMG submission 80419) | Groundwater microbial communities from Crystal Geyser aquifers in Utah, USA - Crystal Geyser metaG 2015-0102 | ecosystem: Environmental > Aquatic > Deep subsurface > Groundwater | place...
AAATTGAGCTTAAACACAACAGAAGATTGCTGACAGTAGCGGAGCACAGTCTATTCATCAAAAATATGAAAAAAGACAATCAAAAGAGGAAGGAGCTAAGACAACAGATGTCACAGAGATAAGAAGAAGAAAGAGTAGCCTCCCTTGAGAAGGAAAAGAGAAGCAGTGAAGAAAAGAGAATGATGGAACTAGAAAGGAAGAAAGACTCTATTAGATAAAACCTGAAGAAAATGAGATAAAACCATGAGAAAATGGTTGCGACTTAGCAGTAGGCGAGAGTCCTTTTCCATCAAATTCGCAAAAAAAAACGGCTTTATCAGTAAATGCAGCAAACTTAGTAATAAAAATCCCTCTAGAAGGCCAAAGAGATTGAAAAAAAAATGCAAGAGCACCGATAAGGGAGCAAGCTTGACATTCAGCAGCTAATAGCTCACGAAAAGCATTATCTGGAGCTGAGAAAATAAAAATAACATCATAGATAGAGCTCCAGAGTCAAACTGCACACCAGCTAGCATAGCTACAGGTCACCCCAACATTCACATAAGCTAAACAGCATTCTCGAATAGTAGTTCAAAAATAGGCACAAAGACGAATAAAACAAGAGACAAATTTAGTAAAAATTGAGAAGAATAGCTTAGTATTCAGTCTCAGTCAAAGAAAGGTTTAAGCAGCGATCTCCCACTCGCACAAGAAAGAGTCCGACAGAGACTGAAGAAGAAAACATTCAAACTGAGAGAATGTTTCTTAAGCATAATGTCAATCGAACAGAGCTAGGAAATTAGTATTTGAAGCAGGTTAGGACAAAAGTCAAAAAGAGGTCAAAAACAGAGGAAAGGTACTACAACCCTGAAGCTTCGACAACTGTCTAACTTTCTCAGCGCAACCAACGCAAATAGAAAGTCAGAATGACTACCTTGAACTACATCCCTGAGAGCAAACGTAAGGAGCACATAGAAAAAATGAAAAGGCAAGAAATATAAAAAATTCTTAAAGTTGACTCTTCCATCAGTTAAGCAGAAAAACTAGAGAGAGTCAAGTTAGCAGATGAAAGGTTATCTTTCTAGCTGAGGAAACGATAATAATAGTTGAAGGATAACTATACTCCTGAAGCCAACTCAGCTACATTGGCTCTTCTGCTGGGAACCATTAGGGCTAAGCTAAACCTGATCAGTAGTGGACATAAATGAAGAATCACTAACATTATTAAATAAACCATAGGTCAGTTCCTAAGGCGCCTTGGAAGAGCAGTTCCTACCTTCCGCCCACCTCCTCGGCTCGACTATGTTCTTTTTATTAGCAATTCCTTCTCCTTTTTAATCTGCTCCTTCATGCCCATGATCTTGCGTTTTATTTCTATCTCCCTAGGCTCGCGGGCTAGAACCATTCTAGGAGGTTCTTTGACTGCCAATATAGCCAAATTTTCCATAGAATTATTCTTCTTTCTTCTTATCTTGCTTTTGTCATCCTTTCTGGAAGAATACTGTAACAAGCTAGCACAGCTAGTATTACGCATGATATTGATTTTGTTTCTGAAAAGTGGAGATTCTTTGCTTTATTTTTCCTCATAGGGTTTAGCTGTCACACATTTTTTGGAGGGTCGTTTTAATGGATATCTGTCTTTCTTTTTAAAGCAGCTGGCTCCGAGATCCATTGTCTTCGAAAAGCAGTACTGTTTGTCCAATTCTTCAAGAGAGCTGAACTTACTGGGCCCATAATCTCTCTGCAGCTTATCTCTCAATTTTTCAACCAAAACAGACTAATCACTACTGGTAAACTTCAGCATCGACAACAATCGAAAAGACTCAGCCAGTGAGTTATCTAATCGATTAAGATGGCTAGTATTTGTATGCATCGAAGTCGACAATTAAAGCATTACTTTTAATCGATTGTACTCAACCGCTTTTCTTTGTTCGCGATGTTCATGCATGGTTTTATAGAAAGGGGGTTGGTAAAGGATGGAACTTTGTGTATAGTATTTGTAGTATTCTATTAGCTAGGTGAGTTCTTCCATTCCATCTTCGTAGTAATTCTCCATTTTTTATTAGATACGGTCGTATTTGTACTCGATTAGCTTGCGCTTGAGAGGGCAATCCTTGCCTGAATGTGATAGTCAGTACCTGTGAATATTTTCTCCATGCTTTTCTCGGGGTGGAAGCAGTGATCAAGCGAGAAGAGAGCTGAACTGCGGAGTAAAGATTTATGAAGGATGAGCGAAGGAGACTGACTAGGAGGCTGGGTTCTATTGTAAAGAAAAGGCATTCTATTTATAATTATCGAAATATTAACAACTCAATACACCATACATCAGCCAAGCTGTTCACCGAAACGGAGGTGGTCAAGGTTTTCAAGAATTGCCTCACAAACTCTCATCTTCATTTTTTCTTCACAATCAATATTTCCTCCTGAGCCTTCGATAAAATAACGACTAACTCTGGTGAATTATCTACAGAGATGTTCAAAAGATTTGATCGATTGGTTGGTGATGACATCTGAGGGGACATGCTTTTTTGTTTAAAGGGTGCGGAGGGTTTTGCAGATGATTTAGTCTTTGAGCGAGATGAGCTCATCTTATAACTCGGTGAAAATGGCATCAGCTTCATGAGGTAGATATTATTCTGCTTCTGTTTAAGTCTATTGTCTTTGGGTAGCTTCTGTGCGGATAGTCATCACTACATCCTTTCTCTAGTCCTCACCATTTTTAAACTCTTTTTTTCTGTTTCTCTCCATTCTATGTGACTGTGGCCTTCCTCTGCGACTATTTTTCCCTATTTCTTCCTCTTTTACTATTCCTTTATCTCTGACTCTCATTATTGATATCCGCTTTATGTACAAAATAACGATATTAATCAATCAGTAAGCGTCCTAAGCCTTGTTTTTATTAGCTTCCCTGATGATCCAATTGAAAAAATCTCGAATGTCTGTTCTTCCTTTCGGCAGCATTTTCATCGGAATCATGTTGAGCATCTGAATGGTCTGGTTGATCCTCATGTTTAATTTGTTGAGATAGAGAGCCCATAATATAACGAAGCCTATAAGTGAAACAATCAGAAACATGGAAAGGCAGAGCGTGAGGGTGTTGATTTTGCTACTGATGGAAGAGCTGAAGATGTTATGCCAGCTATCTAGCAATCTTAGCATTTGCTGATTGACAAAACTATACTGCAGAGCCTATACCTCCAAATATCGACTGCTGTCCATAGTAGCATAATAGGTCAGCATTGAGCTCATGCCTCCCTATAATTTAGCATCAAGATATCCCTTGCAGGTGGCTTGCTCAGCACTGCTATACATGCTCTCTGCGCAAATATTACCTTCAAAGACTGTTCTGTAGATGGAGGCTATCTATTCGTTGTAGATCAAGAGATTGTACCGGCTTGCTGAAAGGTTTAGTCTGGTGATCGGATTATAAAATTAATATTGGAGCTGTTCCTCAAAAGCTACCAAATCTAAAGTACCAACGTAGGTGGTATTATTGTCGATAATCTAGCGAAGAGTATTGGGGATTGTGCTGCACCACAAAAATTGCTTATTGATGGCTTTCCACTAATTCTCAAGGAACTTGTGAAAGACAGACGATTGATCAAGACCGACTACCAGCACAATGGAACATATCATAGAGTACATCAACAGCCAAGACAGTTGCACGTAACCATAATCGCATCGAGAAAGAAGGGTCTTTTTCTTGTATCTGGCGATCATGGTCTTGCGGGATTTACTCTCTTCGTTGAATTTATCATCGGTATCTTCAGCATGCCCATGAAAGTCATCCAGATAAAGATGCCTGTCGTGGAAATTTATACCCTTTTCCATGAGCTCCTTGACAGCTATGTGGCTTTTGATATAGGTAAGACAATTGGCCTGAAGATACCCTACATAGGGTACAGGAATGTCGAGGAACCAGAGAATAATGTCGAAGCATTTCACATCAATCCGCATGGCATAGTAGATCCAGATGGCAACAACAATGCTTGCCAACAGAGCCATCAGCCCCAAGAAAAGGAAGGTGATGTGGAGCTAGATTTGCTGGAGATAGTTGTAATTTTGAAGTTCAGGAAAGACAGAAAGATAATAATTTTAGAGAAGCAGATTATTAGGAGAAGGAATACCTTCAGGATCGAAGTAGCTCACCAGATATCCTTGAATCCATAACATAGCTTGATTGAACCGTAATTGCACAGTGCTGCCATTGACTGTTTTCATGTTTATGTCAACAGGGGGATCAAATGAAATTTAATAATCAAGGGCATACCGGTGTCGACTAGCCATTGCTGCTGTATTGTTGCTTTCTTGAGATAGATTATACTTGAGGTGCAACAGCTCACTCAGGAACAATTGATCATGGGTCCATTTCTTGTTTAGATCCATATTCGCAGTGAGGATGTTTAGTTTTTGAACGACTTACAAATAGTTGAAGACTGAGACGACAACAAGAAGAAGGAAGAAGACGGTGAAGGTTGCCTTAAGGACAGTGACCTCTCTGTGATCGATGTTGGTGTTGATAGCAGTTAGAATTTTTTAGACGAAAAGAGGATTATTCAGTTTTTACATCTCAAAAGGACTGACAACTGATTTTTACTCGTCGATCTAATCATAATCACTGCTAGTGCCGTATTCTTCAATCACTCGCTTAAATTAGCCATTCCTTAACCGATAGGTCTTGATGCGACCAGCATAATCTTTGAAAGTTCTTTCCTGACCTTATTCTTACTCATTCTCCTGGATCAACCGAGCGAGTGCGCTTATTTATCTGCTTGTTTTTTAGGTATTCTGCAGCAAAGGGTTCATTTCGTCATCATCCAAATTATCGACCTCATACATTTGCATGATATCTGTACCAAACTGGTCCAAGGCTTACATCTTCACATCACGACTGTTGATCTTCTCAACTGCTATCTTTTCGAGATGGAATATGATGCCCACCTCTTTGCGACTGGAAATGGTCTGGGTCTGAAGAACCATGAACTCGTCTTCTTCTTATTATTATTCATGGAAAGGCATGATGATTCGTTCTGCTTTGACAAAAAACTACTCCCCTTCATTTGTGGTCTATTTTAGAGATCCAGCTTTTTTGTTACTCTATATTTTGCTTTCGATGGTGTCCTGGTTGCGGAAGGTAGGTTTTTTTGGCAGACGCAGCAACATTCCATCTCCATACAATTCCTGCTGAGTGGCACTGATGCCAAACTAGTCGATATATCTCTCAGAAGAAGATAGATTATCCTTGCTCAAGCTAAAGTAGCTGAATCCTAAAGCGCTTATATCTCTTATCACTCCTTTTGTATCAGTTATGACGAGCATGCGCATTTAGAGATTATCTGTGAACTATTTCTAGTGTCTAAAATGGACGTGGAATTTTTATTAAAAAATGCTGTATGACACCCGATATATCACAGGGATGATGAAGTCATTTTTCTGGCGTAAAAAGCCTTTATGAAGCTACCTGAAGTAGCTGTTTCCTTAGCCTTGCATGTAGAGCCGTGAGGTGTCAGAAAGCCAGCTATTCATGGCATATTCATGGTAGAACATCATGACTTGAGGCAACACCTTTTCTATTGATTTTTATGTGATTTATTATTTTAGGTAGCCACTCATCTATACAAAGTTATCGTTGACTAGGAGAATCTTTCCCATAGAGCCTGCACTGGCGTTGACTACAATTGAAGAGTTAACATCATCCACTTCAAGCTTTCCTTCTTCAACTCCCAGCTACCCTTGAGCTTTCTTCTAATAGTATGATCTCTTTGCCTGTGCTAAACATTTTTTTCCTTCACTCATTTTCTGCCCTATGAACATGCAATAAACTCCGTAGTTGTGAATAATTTCAGGTGCATGGCTGTTGATCTTTCTTACCTAGTTATAATTCGACTTCACAGTGTTGACAATCTCGATGATATGACCACCAGTTTCATTCAATTTTTGCAAATTTGGTATCTCCTCCCTTAATTCAGTCCAAAACTACTTATGAAGTTTGGCAGAATAGATCATAGCCTCCTAGCACAGTGTCACGTGATTATCGAATCGGATTACTTCAATCAAGTCGTTTTATTCATCCTTGTTTTACTCTAACTTTTATTTGATAATCTTTTTGAATCGGTATATGATGAACTGGTCGACGAATGAGGGAGAAGCCCTCTAAGCCATCACAAATTATTCGTAGGCTTTGGCATTTTGGCTGAGCCTTTCCATAAAGAAGAAAGCGAAAGAAATGTGCAATTTAGTGCATTTTGGAAATTTTTTGATACCTTGACGATACATTCGCTAGATTTGAATCACCAGCAGTTTGCAACTTTCCTCCATCTAGCTGAGTACTTCCTCTTTCTTTGGTTTTTTTACCTTGATAGGGCAGTCATCCTCTACGCAAGTTTAGATGTGCTTCTAAATATAGCCAACCAGAAGCATGTTGGCATTTTCATCATTTTTACGGTCATGTATCAGCTTCAATACATATGTGAGGTGGGCCTATAGCTCCTCTCCTGATTTGAATTTAAGATTTGATGAAAAAAGGTTATCAATATTGCTTTTGCTCTCATAAGCAATATTCAATCCTATGAAAGGCAGTCCGCAGAACCATATAACCATTGATCCTTCAAAATGAAAGCCCAGTAACAGACACACCTGACTGAATGTCAGCATTAGTACAGTCCAGAAATAGTAAGCCGAAAAAATTCTATACAACTTTCCCACTTATTTCTTGTAGTAGGGCTGATGAAAGTGGTAGAAGTAGAACAACCACAATGCTGGAAAGAACATCAGCGCGACATAGGCCCATGTATTAGAAAAAGGAGTAAAACTAAAGAAAAACTGACAGATGATTTTATTGATGATGAAAATGACCTCACCATCCGATGAACGCCGAGCTGCGATTGAATTGGCTGTCATTCGAGGCTAAAACAATGTCATGGCGACCACTGTGGAAATGAAGACGAAGATAGATGTGAAGAAGAGAGTGATGCTGGCATGGATGATGTGCGCTCCCGAGAAGCATGAGACTGTTGGGAAGAATGACATCACTTGTAAATTGGGGTCATTTTCGCTAGGTTGGCAGTTGACAATGTTTAGCAAAAATTCAGTCACAGGAATGAAAAGCAAAGTTACGAACAAAGGCACGATATGAGCCAGTAGAACCAGTGGCAAGGTAAACCTGAATTTTTTGCGATTGAAGGAGTAGCTCACATAGATAATGTCCAAAATTACGAGGACTATCATGAATATGATGAGATAGAGAATGCCCAGAAAGGCATTGTAGTTGATGCCCGGCATGAGATTGTCGATTGCTATGATGTTTGTGGCAAAATTGAAAATATTGTTGAGAGTCTATCCACCATTCCAAGTCATGATGACAGTGGGGTCGAAAGGAAACTGCATCATTTGGAGGTAATCCACGCCTGATTAGTTGAGCAAACTGACAATGGTTACATCCTAGTTTTAACCGGTTGTCTTATCGAGTACCACAAAGAGAACGTCGAACACTGAATGTTTGAGATTGGTCCATAGTTGCAGTAAAGTACCTTTCTTTTCGGTCAAAAGCTCAGACTCGCCTCCTTACATGGCAATGATTTTTAAATTTTAATACCCAATTACTTCTACAGCCAAGGTCGGCAAAGTATGTAATAATCTGAATTCAAATGATGAGAGGACATGTAAGAAATATCATAAAATTTACTCTTAGAGAGCCTACTCATAAGAAGCCACTCCAGGGGTTATGCCTGCTTTTGTCGCTGAGAGCTGCAGGGATTATTCATAGGGAAAGTTGTATATTTATTTGGGGGGCTAAGTTGGAACAGGATGGGCTTATTCTGGTGCTGGAGCTGAGAGGTAGAAGTCCTACAGCTGGCGGTTGTCCTCGGAATTATTTCTGGCCAATTATTCTGGTCTCTCAAGCTTATTTCTTTAAAACTACTCCTACCTTCTTTCCTATTCTAAGTCTTCCGAGTTTTCTTATCGATATGACTCTCCTTCATCTGGGTGCTCTTAAATGTTCCCTTCCTCCTATTCAGGTCCCAAACTATCAACTCTCTTTGGAATTTTCTGTGGAGAAAAATCATGATTGACTGACTCATTCGGCCGATAGCTTTCCTCATCGTTTTGCTAGGTAATGTGAGACACATTGTATTGATGACTTGTTTGTTTGCTGTAAGGCTGATAGCTATCATGATGAATAGGCTGGCTTACCATTTGCTATTAACTTTCTTCTATTTATTGCTAAGTCTAATATGAACCCATTTTCAGCTACCCATTTCTGATGTTTAACCGATTGATGATAGCCTTGTAGTTGTAGCTTGTTGTTTAGAGCAGTTCGTTCCCTTCTTGCTCATCCAGAATAATGTTCATGAACTAATGCTCGAACCCTGATGCTTATTTGGCTCTGATTTGGTAGCAATTATGGCTCCTAACAATGCTTACGTCGAATAACTCACCCTGAATCTCCTTCTTTCCTTTGAAAAGAATGATGTCCTTGGCCGAAAGTGGTGGTCTTCTTTCGGCTTTGGCTACTGGCTGAACTGGTGGGATCGATTAAGTATAATGCTCTAATTTATGGTCAGTTGAGGAAAAGGCAGAGCTGTAAGCTTTCCGACCTCGGTTGGCGATCTGTATGTGCATTTTAATCTAGTCATCATCCAGTTCTTATTCTAGATATTCACAAATTTACAGTCATAAGGATTATATCGAGCTTTCTTGTGAAGTTACATGGGTCCGTTCATCTAAGTTGGCTATAGGTAATGATTGGATCGTATAGCTTGAACTTGAGTTCGGCTTTGATTAACTCTGGATGCTTGTGAAGCTCTGAGGCTCCCTGGTTGCATGTTCTGGAGTGAATGAGCTGAATATTTTCCAAGAAATTTGAGAATGTTTTCATTCTTTTTCCTGTCTTTTTGAAATTTTCTATTGTCAATCGTTGGCTTTTGTTTCTCCAATCTCTCATACATGGCTGCATAAACTCATTATTACTGCGATTTGCTTCCTCAATTTTAGAGAACTAGACTGACTGCCGATTGTGAATACGGTTATGAGGCATATTTGACTTATTACAAGGGTCGCTCCTTTTCATTATCCTTACCATTTTATTGAATAGAGTAACATTATCTCTTTAAATTTATGTCTTTCGCTCTTCTTGTTTGAGATTGGACTTGCGGTTAGCTTGGTGGTTGGATGAAAGGGCCACTCGCGAGTATTGGGAAGACTGAGATCATTCAGTTGGGTACTTTGATGTTGTTGAGGCGCTGATAATGCAGCTTCATGTTTTTCTATTGGATTTTATTGTTGATGAGAGGGTTATAGTTGGGAATATCACGGTCCATTTTATGTTATATTATTAATGAATACTCTTCAATCATTCCCATCCATATTCACAATACCTCCAGCAAATTCCTGAAAGTGAAACATGTTGTTAATAGGTGATTCTTTATGATTTTTCTGTTGATATATTATTATTTATTGATTCTTTGCTATCATGGGCAATCAGGCTTGTTGTGACGTTCGCAACACTGAATATAAGGAGAAATATCCCTAATAAGTCGGAAACTCATAAATCAAACATGTGCAACTTGGATAGGGAAAGGAATTGGAAAATCAAAATGAGCCATAACTGACACCCTAAGTCCGAGAGAGACTCTAGTCTTACAGTACACCCTAAATAATGCAGAAAAAGAAGAGCAATAAAAAATGCCTGCTGATGCTAACAGAAGAGTCTTCCGAAATGAGTTGTACATCGGTCAACTAGATGAAGTATGTTCTAAAATAAATCAGGATAAAAGGCCATAGGGCTATGGCAAGATATACAAATCTGACGGGTCAGTGTATCTTGGTTAGTGGGTTGAAGGCAAGGCTTAGGGTCATGGGGTATATATCGCCAAAGATGGAGCGTACTACTAAGGCGATTTCAAGCAAAATAGAGCTGAAGGACAGGGCAATTTCTTCTCAGGAGCATACAACTACGAAGGATATTTCGAGAACAACAAATATCATGGGATAGGCACCTAGAGAACTAATATTTTCAACTACCACGGAAGCTTCAGTAATGGACAAAAAGTCAAGGGAACTTTGAGCTGGAAAGATTAGCAAGGTGAGCCATATGAATATTATGGTGAATTCAACTAAAAAGGAGAATTTGAAGGCAGAGGAAAATTAAACGAGCCCAACGGTTCCTATTAGGGTGAATTTAGAGGAGGAGAGAAGCACGGTGACGGTGTATATAAATTTAGCAATGGACTCAAGTACGAGGGTCAATACCAAAATGGTAAAAAGCAAGGTAAAGGCTCAATCATAAATTGCAATGATTCAGTGGCCTACGAAGGTGACTTTGCTGACGACCTCCCCCACGGTCATGGATTTGTATATGATCGTAATGGCAATAAACAGAGAAGACGTTGGATCAACGGTATTGACGCTTAGGGAGTGTAGTAATGATCATCTGTTCTATATTCGATTTAATTGATCAGAGATAAATAATAAACTTTTAAATATAGAGCATATGTCTACACTTAAATTAGACCTCATCCATGCTTTCGGGTCGACCTGCTCTCAACAATATCATGGATGTGTGGGGATAAGCGAGGAAGATAAGAATTAAACGAAGGTCGCATTTCCTGTTGGTAAGGCTATCGCTAAGAAATCTATTGATCGGCCATAAATGACCTTCGTTCCTTTTGATGGTACATTGAAGGATAACATAGATGACACGGATTAAATTGAAAATATAACTGTTCTGCCAACTCGAGCTCATGCTGCTGTTGCCTATCGACCTTACAATTCTCAGGTCCAGGCTGTTAAGATTTACTCCTTTACCAAAGAAGAAGAAGCTATCAGCATTCAAATATTTCACGAAAACTAAAAACAAGGAACAATCAAATTAATGATCTTTTCTCCCTCTGAGCCCAAATTCATGGTACATTTCTCCTTATCAAGTGTGTTCTTCTTGGCGAGCCTCATAGCAAGCTGCTATTCGTCGATACGTATAAAAATAAAGCTCTGGCTTAGTCAGCATTTACTCTAAAAGATATTGATCAATTGACTATTTGTCCCAGCAACAGCCATCTTATCTGTGTTAGTGGAGGCAGTTCTATCAAATTATTCAAGGTCTAAGAATACACCTTCAAGCCTTTGGAAGAGGTAAGGAGGCTACCCAAAGGCAGAAGGATCACCACGCACGCCTGGTACAAGAAAAAAATGATATTGGCTGCAACTGACAAATGTTAGCTTCTTGTTTTGGAATAGGCTAGACCTAATTTGTTCGAGATCAAACAGTAATACCACAACGTGTTCAATTAACCACCGAGCGAACACATGCTAATTACTGCATTGTGCCCTTTCTCCAAAGGAGTTATCATAGGCAGCAGTAATGGAAAATTTTGCCTGTGGACAAAAAAATAAGACAACGACATCTAGGGCGAGTAGCTACTGTAGTTGTCTCGGAAATGGGCAACCACCAGATAACGTGCAGCTGAGGTGACCAACATCAGCATAGGTCTTAAGTAGGACATCATAGCCATTTCTCTCACTAACAACGATATAGCCACTTTGTACATCAACTAGCTCATCCCGCAAGTTTCTGATCTCATCAACGACGTAACGGACAAAGAGATAGTTTTCGAGTATATATACAAGGGATTTCATAACAGTCCCATCACAGGCATGGACATATGTTAGCAAAGACCTTTGATCGCTACCTGCAGTCACCTGGACAGTACAGTTAGAATATGGAACTACAAAAATTATGGCTGTAAGTTGTTAAGGATGTTCTACTTTAAAATGAAAGAATAGTTTGACACTGACAAGCCTTTAATTACCTTGGCTTTTCATCCTTCAGGGTACTACCTTGCTGTGGCTTGTGTCGACAAGTTAAGGTTTTTCCATGTGCTCAATAATTAACTGAGACCTTATAGAGAGCTGGGTGTCAAGGGAGCACAAATCGTGAAATTTGCCAGAGGAGGTCACCTTCTAGCAGTCTGCTACCCAATTCGCTAAGAAGCCAGTCTGCACTACATAAAGATATTCAATGCCCTGACTTTAGAAGAGCTCATAACTTTGAAAGACCACTCCTCGCCAATCAAGACCCTCTAATTCAAGCGGTTTGATGAGAACATGCTAACAGTATCAGAAGATGGCTGTATGATAGAGTGGAAAGTAGGAGACTGGTCAAAAGTTCGGCACGTTAATAAAAAATAAATGAAGTATAAGTGTTGTTTGTACTGGCATGCGAGAAACACCATCGTCACTTTTGGAAGACTCAATGGCAAAAAATATCTGGAGGAATATAATTGTGACAATAATAGTTTCAGTCAGCATGAACTGGATGCAGAAGTGGTGGCTATGTCTGAGTTGAGTATTGGCAAGGAAAAGGCATTAATGTTGGCTTTGGATACCGGAAAGTTGATAGTGTTTGGAGGCCTGCAGAGACCGATTGTGATGGACAGCAAAAACATTCACATTAAAAAAACCACTAGCATTGCAGTCAGCCCATGTGGAAAATACGTTGTGACAGCGAGTTAAGACTGCCTGGTTTTGGTCTTTAAATTGCTGCATGATATCGAAGGAGTAATTCAGCCTTAGGAGCACAACAGCATCATCGTGGACGATTTTTTAGCTGACGTCGTTCTCATCAATCGCCGTGAGATTGAAAAGGTCAACGAAAAATAGAAGGAATATACTAAGGTAATTGCCAACTTGTGGAAAAAGCTTCGAATGCTGATGGAGGAAAGAGGTCGAAAACACAAGAACAAGATGGTCGAAATTTAGGTTCAGAAAAATAGGGTGATTGAGGATGTCAACTACAGGATTGAAAGACTCAACAACCAAGTTCAACAGTTGAGATAGAAGAGTTAAATGTCTTTGAATTCGCTTGATCAAAATCATTTGGACAAAGCTCAGGGGATATAAAAAATATTTGAGGAAAAAATCAGCTTCTAAATAGAAAAGTACTTCCAACTGGAGCAAGAGCTCATTCAACTTAAATTATTGCACAAGCAGGAACTATAGCAGATGAAAGTCTCAGAATAAATGGAAATAATGAGGCTGAAAAATGAATTTGAGGGTAAGTTCAAAGAATCTGAAAAGATCTATACTTAGTCCAAGAAAGAATCGGAAAGGGCAACCACTGTATTCGATGAAAGATTGAAGCAGATTGAAGAATAACAGGAGGACTAAATCAAGTAAATTCAAAATAAGAAGCACAAATTCAAACTTGAAACTGTGGCTTCTCTTCAGGATTTATTCGAGAAACAAACAAAACTTAAAAAAGAACACACTCGTCTGACTCAACAAAGAAATGAAGAGAAGACCAGAAACGAAGAACGTATTCAAAGTAGACGCAAAGTAGAGAGATAGGTAGAGGATGCAAGGTAGAAGTACAAAGACATGATACTTTAATACAATGAAAAGATCGATATACTCAAAGTCAAAGAAAGAAGAATTGCCGAGTTCGAAAGCAAGATTGGTGACCTTCAAAAGAAAAAGCACATACTTGCCTACAAAGGCACAGAAATGAAGAAAGCGATGGAACCAAAAGATATGCAAATAGAAAAACTAAAAATAGATCTTATCAAGCTCAAGAAAGAGTTTGAAGGGTCCCTCGAAAGGAAGCAAAAGTCTATCCTTCTTCTGGAAAAGAGCTAAAAATAGAAAAATAATTTAGATAAATTATTGAGTGAGGAAAAGAAAAACACCTTGAATGAAATTGACACTTTTGATAAAATACTTGCCGATATTTACCACTGCTTGGAAACATACAAAAAAACAGGAGATGCAAAGATCTTCTACAAGGAGTTTATCAAACTTTTTCACGTAAATATATATTTATTCAGCGATATATCAACAAAAATGATAAGGGGTAGCAAGTCACTGGAGCAAAAGGAGTTGATTAGTTAACAAAGCAGGTCCTTCATCTCTAAAAATCTCTCTACCAGTTGACCAAATCCAACTAAAAGAATATTCTCCGCAAAAACGATGAAATTTACAAAAGAATCAAGGAGAATACTGAATTAGTCACCAACCTCAACGATATCAAGAAGGACAACAAATAACTTCTCCTAAAAATCAGGTCCAAAAAGGAATAAATTGATAAACTGAGACTAGTCAAAAATGGTCTTTTGTCTGAGTGTAAAAATGTAGATAACAATACCTTTAAAATGTTTCTGCAAGATTAAGGTGGCTAGGACAAACACATGCAACTTTCCCGAACATCTGGGATTCGATCCTCAGCCAAGAAGTTGGTTGCTGGCATTGGAATTAAAGATCAGATGCAATAAGTCAAGAAAGGATACCAAAAAATATAGTGTGAATTGTTGAGTGAGATTGAGTTCATTGGATAAAAGTTACAGAAAATGGAGTTTTACGTGAGAGAAATGAAGGAAAGAATAAAAAGACATCTGATACAATTCAAGTGTTCTCCTGACAGTTTTGTTGGAGATTCTGAGTTAAGTGATGATTCATCTGTGTGATATTCAGAATAATCTTCAGGAAAAATGTTTTTATCAACAATTTCGATATAGAATCAGAATACTTTCTAAATGATGCTGTCTTTAAAGCTCATGGTCAATTGATGTGTTTTCAGGGTTTCATTCATCGTCTCATTGTCAATCAGTATTGGCTCCTTGATGTCAGGGTTATCCTTATAGCTGAGCTTCTTCATTTTTTTCAGCTTCTACAGTGATTTCGGAAGGGATTTGAGTTGATTTTTATCGAAGGTGAGCGTTTCGATTTCGGGTAATTCATTAAAGAAATCATCAGGAATATATTCCAGCTGGTTGTTGCTAATCGTAAGTTCATATAATTTTTTGAACTACTTGACGACATCTGGTATTATCTTGAATTTGTTGTTGTTCAGAGAAAGTGTTCGAAGATCGGTTAAATCATGAAGAGCAGCTGGTAGCTCGCTTATGTTCTGGCCTTAGATCTTTAAATATTTGAGTTTTGTCATTTCACTCACTTCCAGCTAAAGAGTAGCGATCTTATTGTTTATTAGCGAAAAAGATATCAGACTTTTCATATCCGAAAGCCAATCCGGTAGTTAATCCATCTTACATTCCTCAAGTTACAATTGTTGAAGTTGATGCAAATTTCCCATTTAGCCTGGCAGCGATGTGATTGAGGGCATCTGAAGAGAGAGTTCTTTGAGATTTGTCAAATCGCTAATTTTGGCCGGTAGATTTATGTGAGTGGTAAATATTTTGAGGCATGATAGGTTTTTAAGTGTGAAGATGCCATCGGGAAGATTTGTTGCTGCTGTTTTCCTGAGGTCAAGCATTTCAAGTAGAGTTAGCTATTAGATCCATTCAGGTATGGTGCTCCATTTATTCTAAGCAACCTTCAAAATGGTTATATTCTTGAACGATCGAATAGATGAGGGGAATTCAGTAAGCTGATTCTTTGACAAATTTAAAAAATTCATCTTGGTCATCTTCTCAAAACCTTTCGGCAAAGTATTGAGTCTATTATTATCAGCTTCCAGTTTCATAATGTTCACAAGATTTCCAAATTAGCTTGGTAGCGATAGAATTTTATTGCTTCTGATGTTGAGTGATTTTAAGCTAGTCAGCTTGCAAAGTTCCTATGGTAGCACTGTAAGCTTGTTGTCTCTTAGATTTAACTTTACCAGCTTCTCCAACTTACTTATGGTGTCAATATTCTCAACATTATTTCGACTTAGCTGTAATCTGGTAAGATTTGGGAAATTCTTAGTGATGAAATCTACTCTAGTCAAAATGTTATCAGCCATCTCCATGTTTCTTATCTTCTCCATAAATTTGGGCTCTTGCTCGATGATGAGGATGTCCTTATCATCGAGGTTCTACTCGATCAAGGATATAATCTATTTTTACTTTTTATAAATTCCCTTAACTTTGAGGGGAATAAGGAATTATTTTTTGGCCCTATCGACCGTAATATTGATCAATTTCTGACCTTAATCTTGGCAAAATTCAAATACCAGATAATCTCTCAAGAAGTCAAATTCTGCCTATGGCTTTATTAGCTCTTTGATCAACTATATTCTTTCTTCGCCTGTCTCTTTATTTTTGTCAATTCCGTAAACACTCAAAATATTTTTTATCTCGATCTTTTTGAATCTTTGGACGACTATTCGCTTAGAATTTATTTTTATGCACAGGCCATATTATGGAAGGGCTTTGAAGCCGTTTCTATTGGCAATGGAGATGCAAGCATTTCTCGTAGCTTAGTCTTCATAGGCCAACATCTCTTATTTTAATTTGTTGTCGGACTAATTTTCGATTCGACACAATGCACAAATCATGTGCCCACACTCTTCGCATTTTTGATGTGACCAAATATAATTTGTTGAGGAGTATGCAATCTTACAATCATTGCATATGAAAGGTCTTCTAAGTGTTTAGTAATTATGATTTTTTCCATTTCTGCGGCATCCAAACCTTTGACATGTATGAACTCTTTTCTATCGATTAACAATCCTTTAGTATTCTAAAGCTCGAGCATCCAA
>Ga0100402_1003756_pt1 | contig 16404 bp, 23 predicted proteins | sample CryGeyme20150102_FD_80419 | JGI IMG/M metagenome (GOLD analysis project Ga0100402, IMG submission 80419) | Groundwater microbial communities from Crystal Geyser aquifers in Utah, USA - Crystal Geyser metaG 2015-0102 | ecosystem: Environmental > Aquatic > Deep subsurface > Groundwater | place...
TATTAAGAAATTTAAATAATCACAAGAAAAAAATTGTATTTTATTTAAGTACAGATAGTACAAGGAAGCAAAATTACGTGAAGAATATATCAAAAGTATATCTTAAAACTTATGTAAGTTTTACACTAATATAACACCATTAAGTGTAGTGTATCAAGTAATAAAATAACAGACTCATTATTTTTTCCTAAAAAATATTATGAATCGATCAAGTTCCAAGACTTACTCAGCACGCAAGCATTTACTAAAAATTACAAAATAATTTTTAATAATGAAAATCCTATAATCAAACAAACATATGATAGTACAACAATTATTGATCCAATTGATGAGATTACAAAATCAGTTAATTCAAACGAAATTGTATACGAAAAGTTAGAGCCTTATAATTACTTCATAAATTACAAAAAGTTTTTAAGTCCGATTAAGAAATATGATATAGATTCAGAAACAGAAGAAAAATCTCATAAGTTTATACAATGTTTATGCAAGTTGTATGTAGGACAAGTAATTCATTGTAAAATACAAAGTAAGTAAATTATTGTTTTATTATTGATAAAATAAAATTTACTAACTATTAATCTTTATCTATTAACGATTAACTATTAACTATTAACTATTAACTTCTTAGATGAAATATCAAACAAGACAAACCTTAAAATACTAAAAGGAGACTATTACTTTAGTTTAGGGTAAATACTTATAACATAAATTCATTAATTAACAATTATATATAATATTCTTTTAGCTATCTCAATGTTTCTCAAATCGGAAATCCTCTTGTTATTAAACTGTATTCCAAGATATCCGAAAATTTCGCTAAGAGTATATTCATCTCTGAGGCAAATAAACATACGACCAATTTAAATGATATTAATGATACAAATGAGTTCTTCGAAAAACTTGTTGAGAGATTTGTTGGCTATATCTACTATGGATGCAAGTAATAATAAATATTTAATAAAGTTACTTAATTCATAATATATAATACATATAATAAAGTGCTTTAAAGGAAATATATAATCTATTAGACGAAGACATTTTTTACACTTTACAAGAAATATCATTTAAATATGGCATACTAATATACTTAAAAGAAGAGTTGGAAAGCTTTAAAGATAACTCACAAAAATTCTTTGTATACTTGAATAATTTAACAATTTAGTATAAAATCGACGACTTGTTAAACTCATTTTTGATATTTATCCAAGACAGTAAATATAAAAATATGATAATAAGTAAACGAAGCGAAGTATTAGAAGACGAAAACATATTCTTCAAAGAAATAGTAAACATAAAACAAATTATAACTTATACATATTAAACAAATTATTTATATTACAAGATTAAAATACAATTTTCAAATAAAGATAACCTAGAGAAGTATAAAGTCTTTGCTCTTAATATCTTAGCACAAATATTTGAATTAATAGAAAAGTTAACAAAATCAAATGAAAATTTAAAAGCCAGTAGCTTAGAATTTAAAAACTATTTAAGAGAATTATACTCAAAAATAGATGCGCTTGCTTCTGTTTCATAAGTTCATCGTTGCTATTTATAATTTATAATTCATTCAATAATTTAATAATATAAATATTGAATTAATTCTTTGTATTGTTAATAAATGTAATTTAATGTTAATAAACGTAATTTAATGTTAATGCTTTTATTAAATATTTATTAATTATATATTTTATTACATATAAATGCAAAACGAACAAGGCGAGTACGTAGATATCATTCTTCCAAGAAAATGCACAGCAACTAACAGATTATTACATTCAAGAGACTATGCATCAGTTCAAATTAACGTTTTTAACGTAAATATAGTTATAATAATAATTATTATATAGGATGATTTAAATAGAAAAAAATCAAAACCAATTACAGCTGTTTTATCTGGATTTGTTAGATTTAAAGGAAACTCTGATGCTGCATTAAATAAAGTTTTAAGACAAAGAGGACTTTTATCATTTGAATAAAAATTTGCTTTATATAACAAGTATTAATTTAATTATTATCTCTTAAAATGAAAAGTTTTACATAGTAATACCATAATAATATACAATTAATTAACATTTTTTATATCTAATATACTATATACTAATTTTTTGATTTTTAATATATTATATTACTATTAAAACATAACTATTTAAGTATTAAACTATTAAATAACATTATATTCACGTTACTTATTTATATTTATTTAATATTAACTGACTCTATTAATAATCTTATCCCTTTTCATATTTATATTCTGTTCTTCGACTTCTCTTCATCTATCCAATCATCTATTAATTCCAATTTTTTTACATCGTTTTCCTTTAATGAATCAATTTCATTTCTATAAATTTTATGTAAGTATATAAATTAAATAAGTATTAAGTATTTAATACATTTGGACTTCTTTTAAATCTTGGCTAATAGCATCATTTTGTTTAGTTGGATCAAACTCGTTTGGTATATTTAAAAAATAACCTATTGTCTTATATTAGTAAGTAAGAATTAATATTATATTCATAAAAATATTATAATTATTGATTACCTCTTCTTCTTTTGCAACTACATCTTCACGAAATGATTTTAATTGATAATTTGTTACACTACAACCTTTTAATGTTTTAACTTTTTCTTTAATTTTCCAACAAATCATACAAGCTATAAATAAAAATACAATTCTAGGAACATGGAAATTAGCAACTTCTCTAAATTGTCTTGTGTGCCATATATATTTTCTTTTTCCAGACGGTCGTGATACAGTTAAATAATTTATAATAAATCGGTCGAATTTCTTTATGAAGTAAGTCGGTATTCGTTTAAATATTCCTGGTTTATTGTTATTGTTATTATTATCCATATGCAAATTTATGTTCTAAATAAATTACTTAATAAAATAATAGTAATAATACATAATATATAATTGTAATATAAAAGAAAATTAACTTCCAAAATTTAATTGAATTTACTGCTTACAATTTACTATATATAAAAATTAAATAATTAAATACTTATTTCACTATTAGAAATATTAATATAAAAATAAACAATTTAAAATTTAAATATATTTTTACTTTAATGGATGAAGAACTAACTAAAATTAACAACAATAATACCAACAATAATAATGATAATGACCACTTAGACAACAACGAAGTATCTAACAACAATAAATCAAAATCAAAAAAGAAAACTAAACTTTATTCAGATGCTTTTCCAAAAATTGAGAAAAAAGTTAAAATAACTCAATTGTCTAATATTCATGATATAATCATCAAGACTAATTTTCAATTTAATATAAATGACATATATTTTAGAGAATTAAAATTAGAAGACATTAACGAACTTATTTTACTACATAAAGAATGGCTACCTATAAATTATGATGAAAACTTTTTTAAAAGAAGTATTGTTGATAAAAGAGACAGAGAAATATATAATCTTGGTGCTTGTGTTAAGATAAGAGATATTGAATATATAGTAGGGTCAATATTATGCGAGATTAAAAAAGAAAATATAGGTAGGGATTATGCGCCATTCGAGCTATGTAGTAAAACATGCTTTGAAAGTTGTTTTTGTAGGACTCTAGAGCTTTGTTACATAATGACTATTGGAGTAATTGATGAATGCAGAAGAATAGGGCTTGCGTCTAAATTATTAAATGAGTTTAATAAGCTTATATTAAGTCAACGTCCTAGATGTAAAGGAATATTTTTGCATGTTATAGATTATAATCAAGTTGCAACTAAGTTTTATCATAAAAATGGATTTAAAGAAGTTAATGTAATTAAGAACTACTACACTATAATGGATGAAATTTATGATGGTAGAGTGTTGTTTAAAACATTTGATAAAAGTAGTGAAAATGATGATAGTAATAGTAATAATAGCAGTGGAGGAATATTATATAAAATAATTAATGCAGTTATTATTACTCCACTAAAATTCATATTTTGTTGTTCGAATAAAAGAAAAACCAATTAAGATAGTATCAATAGTAATTTAATTAAAGAAATAGATTAACAATTGAGTTAATAGATAAATATATATCAATTATATAATAGTTATAGTTGTAATTGTTGAAATAGTATTTTAGTTTATTTTTATTGTTTAAGTTGAAGTAATATATTAGAAAAGTATTATGATTAGACTTAATATTATTATTATTATTTAAGTAATTTAAATAAAAAATTTGAATTGAATATAGTAATTAAAAATTTATTTTAATTACTTAATTGAAATATAAGAAAGCTCCGAGTATGACAATTAAAAAGTTGATTTTAATAAGGTTTGAGCTAGTAGAAGTTGATGATGTTGATCCGTAGACTGGAGTAACTCCATCTACTGGAGTAAATGCTTTGTATGTAACAGTAGAAGATGTAACTGGATCAGCTCCATAAATTCTTTTATAAGCATCAAACCAACAGGTCGATCTATCTCCTAAGACCATTCCCCATTTTTTTCTAATAGGGTCACATCTAGCTGGCATATCTAATTTTGTAGCCAAACATACTAAATCAATTGCACCTTCTTCTAACCATTGTAAAATGAAGTTGTTAACTAAGATGGGTGGTGCAGTTCCTGTAGGCATCGCTGTGGATAAGTTTCTTAATTTTGATCCAGCAATAGTAGTTGCTGCACTACTTTTAATAACCATACTATAAACATCACTAGTTGGATATCCAATCTAAAAATATTAGGATTAATGGAATAATTATGTAATTAATAGTTAATAGTAAGTACGAATAGTATAAAAGTTAAAATTAACTTATTAACTTACAATTGTTTTATCTGCCTCAACTACTGTTTCTTTTTCAGTTTTAATTTTGCAAGAGGTTAAGGCCCAGGTCCATTTTGTCCATTCAGCCGAGTTAGCTTTAATTGTATCTGGATGGTACATAACCATATTTCTTAAAGGTCCAATTAATTCAAAGATTAAGGTAAATGCCCAGTTATCTTCAGCAATAGCAGTTGATGAGGCAATTTCTTTATCCCCATTTGTCCATGGTTTAGGTGAAAGAGTCAATGCCTTTCCAGAGGTGTCAGCTGCAGTTCTCATAAAATCAGCACCAACTTTATTGTTTACTGTATCTTCGACAGCTGGGCCACCCCAAACTGTAGTTCCGGCGGGAGTAGCCTCAAAGAAGCATAAGTCATCTGAAGTAGTCTTGGCAGCATTACATTGATAGTAGGCTCCATTTTCTGAGGCGTAGATTGTTGAAAGAAGTAATCCAAATAGTACAAATTTGATGAATGCTTTCATTAAGTATTATAAAATATTTAAATTAAATCATAAATTTATTATATAATATTTAAATAACAGAAGTTATTTACTATAATATTTTTTACAAAAAGTTATTTTTAAATCAGTCCTTAATTTAATAAAATAATATAATAAATTATTGATATATTAAAATAATTAACTTAAATTAATTTTGTTTAATTTGTTTAATATTTTAATATGGATTAATGATTAAAATCCTTATTTCTTTTTATCTTAATTTTTTCATTTGATTCTTAGTATGAACTTTACTTTCAGTTTCATCAACATGGGCTTCTAACTTTTTTGTGTCAACTTTAGCATTAAGTTTTGCTTTAACGCTTGTTTCTACTTTTTTTGTGTCAACTTTTAAATTCTTTTTTAGTGAATTTTTTGAAATGGACTTTGCTACTGCTTTTAGTCCTTTTAAAGCTGTCTTTTTACTAGTTGTAGTAGCTAATGCAGTTGTACTAGCAAGGGTATACTTCTTAAAGCTTGTAGGAGTTGATAAAGTAGGACCCTTAGTATAGATAGATCTATAAGCTGCCCACCAACAGTTATTTCTGTCTCCAATAACCATTCCCCATTTTTCTCTAATGGGATCACATCGAGATGGCATATCTAATTCAGTAGCTAAGCAAACTAAATCAATAGCAGCTTCTTCTAAAAATTGCAAAATAAAATTATGAACAGAGATTTTGCTTCCTGTGATAGTGTATCCCTCACTACTTTTCTTAATTATTGAATAAATAGTGTCTGTAGTGTAGCCGACCTAATAATTTTTAAAAATACTAATTTACAATTGTCTTTCCATCTTCTTCAACAACCTCTTCTTCATTTTTAATAGCACAATCATTTAATACCTGAGTCCATTTTATCCATAAATCTTCGCTGTCTTTAAGATCATTAGGGTGGTACATAGCTAAGTTCCTTAGGGGAGCAATTAACTCAAATATTAACGTAACAGACCATCCATCATCAGCTATAGCAATAGTTAAAGTAGTTTCTTTGTCTCCATTTGTCCATGGTAAAGGGGATGCCCCACCATCTTTGGGACTAAGTAAGGATGACCCCGCAGCATTTACAAGACCTCTGTAAAAATCAGCTCCGGTTCTATCGACAACGTTTTCTACTGCATCTGCACCCCATTTTTCTTTTCCGGTAGTAGTAGCTTGAAAATAGCATAAATCTTCTGAGGATAGTTTGTCTGCGTTACATTCGTAGTACCCTCCGTTTTCTGAAGTGTAGATAGCTGAAAAGAGAATACCAATAATAGTAAGTTTAATAATTGAGTTTATCTTCATTTAGTAAGATTATAATAATTAGTTTTATTAGTAATTATGAACAATTACTTAATTGAATCGTAATTTAAATTTATTAAAAATAAAATATTATTATAGTCTTCATACTTTCCTTCTTACTAATATCTTTATTAATCTCTCAAGTATTTGTAATAACTATTATTGTTCACTCATTATCTGTTTTTCATACTTATTTTACATTCATATTATAATAAACAATGAAAAATAATGAAACACAAAAATTTAAATAAATTATATTTCAAAGTATTCTTATATATAGTGAATTTATAATAAATAACAATAAAAACGAAAAATAATTAAATAACATATAATAAAACATTTATTTTAAGTTAATTATAAGTTAATTTAAATATTTAAGTAGAATATATTTTAATATTCTTAAGTAATTAAAATAAAGCATTTAAACTAATATTTATTTAAATGCATCTACTAATAAGTTTTCTAATTCCATATTATGAGAATCTAAATGTCCAGTTGCTGTAGCTGCTGAAGGAACTCTTCCAACATATGTAATTTCGTCCTTTTTATTTAATCTCTTTTTCATAACCTATTAAATTATATTAGTGAGTAAGTAGTAATAAATTATAATATTATTTACGTTATTTATTCTTGGTTCAATATAAGCCCATGGTCCATAATTCATATGTTCTTCTTGTACCCATATAAATTTAGCGTTTTCGTATTTTTTAGCTTCACTAATGAAGTAGAAGTAAGGGAAGGGTCCGATTTGTTCTAAGGCAATTATAGCAACGTCCTATAATGTTATAATACTAATTTACATTTCTGTTTAATTTATCTCGTCTTGCAACTAAATCATAGTAAACTTGACCAGAGCAAATAAGAAGTTTTTTGACTCCACTTGGGTTTTGAGTAATTTTTGGGTTGGTTTCAGTTCTTACTTGAGTAAATTTAAAGTTGGTAAATTCATTTATGTCTGAGCATGCACCTTTTAGTCTGAGTAATTTTTTTGGAGATGAGACGATTAATGGTTTTCTAAAATCTCTTCTTAATTGTCTTTTTAACAAATGGAAATAGTTAGCAGCATAACTTGGATTACATACTTGGAAATTAGCATTTTGAATATTTCTTAATAGTCTTTCTTCTTCGTCTGGGATCTTTCTAGGATCATCATTAAGCATTAATAAAAATCTTTCAATTCTAGCACATGAATGTTCTGGTCCTTGTCCATCCATACCATGTGGAAGTAACATGACTAGTCCGTTTTGATGGTTCCATTTACTTTCTCCTGAGGTGATAAACTATAAAATTAGAATTAGTATTAAAATAATATAGTTATAATATACTTGATCAGTAATAACTTGGGCACCGTTGGCAAAATCACCAAATTGAGCTTCCCAGATAACTAAGGCTTCAGGGTTGTAATAACTAAATCCGAGTTCAAAACCTAAAACGGCGAATTCTGAAAGGTGAGAGTTGCAAGGTTGGAACTGACTTAGATTTTTAGCTACTTTCGACAAAGGAACATATTTTTGATATTTATCTTGATCATAAATAACACAATGTCTATGTGAAAAAGTACCTCTTTCTACATCCTGACCTGAAATCCTTACAGGGTGACCATGATCGAGTAAAGTTGCCCAACTTAGAGCTTCGGCTGTTCCCCAATCAATACCTTTTCCTGTTTTAATTGATTCTAATCTTGTATCGTATATTTTTTTAATTTGGGGATGGAAATTAATATCAGAAGGTAAAGTACATATCTTCTCTCCTAATCTTTTTAATTTTTCTTCTGTTGAACCAGTCATTCTTGCTTCAGAAGTGAGATTAGGTAGATATTTAGACCATTGTAATGGTATCCATTCTTTCATGTTGAATTTATTTTCGCTTGCTTCTTTTAGATTTTGCTCGAGGTCAGAGATAATTCCTTTTTTAATGTCGTCTAATTCTTGCTAAAGAATTAATAAGTAAGTATTAATAAGTTTGTTTAATTGTAGTTAATAATAGTAGAAAATTATTATAAAATGTACTTTAGTAATAGTTTTATCTCTTTTTAGAACATCTTTTTCGTATAATTGTAAAACATTTTCCATTTGAGCTACTTTTTTATACATAATAGGTTGAGTAAACATAGGTTGATCTAGTTCATTATGACCGTGCTTTCTATTAATTTGTTAATATTTGTTAAATAAGTTAATTTTAAATAATTAGTTAAGTTAGTTATATTAGTGAAGTTACCTATATCCTATAACATCAATAATGATATCTTTTTTAAACTTTTGTCTATACTCGGCTGCTACTTCGAAAACAAATTCAACTGCGATTGGGTCATCGGAATTAACGTGAATTACAGGTATATCGAAGGCCTTTCCAATATCAGTACAAAACAATGTACTTCTCCCATCTTTAGGTGTTGTAGTAAATCCTATTTGATTATTAGCAACAACGTGTAGACTTCCTCCGACTTGGTAGTTCTCTAGTCTTGACATTTGCATTGTTTCGTAAACGATACCTTGTCCTGCAAATGAAGCGTCACCGTGAATTTGAATAGTAATATGCCTAGAATTAAGATGATTAATTTGTTAGTGTGTTATTAATAATAATATACTTTTCGTGTTTAACATCATTGTTGAAGGATTGTTTTGATCTAGTTTTTCCTAAAGCAACTGGGCAGACACATTCTAAATGAGATGGGTTTGGCATTATATCCTATTAATATGAATTAACAATTCAATAAAATTTAATTACCATAAAGACTCTACTTCCATCTGGATATTCTCTTTCATTATAAGTTCCTAAATGGTATTTAACATCACCAGCGAAAAACATTTGATCTTTTAATGCTTCATTTGTTTGCTTTCCTTGTATTTCTCCAATGATCTTTGATACTGGTTTCTTAAATACATTTGCAAGTACATTAAGTCTTCCTCTATGTGGCATTCCTAAGGTAATGTCTTTAATTCCTAGTTCGACTGATTTATCAACATAAGCTTCAAGTCCGGTTATTACGGTTTCAAGCCCTTCAAGTCCAAAACGCTTTAATGTTGTAAATTTATTTTTCAAAAAGTCTTCGAAGAGAACTGATCTAGCTACGTGGTGGTATATTCTTTTATAGTCTTCAGTTTCCATTTTGTAGTTAACCCAGCTTTTTTCCATTTTTTCGTTGAAAAAGTTAAGCTCGTTAGTATCAAGTAAATGCATATATTCTACACCGATACTTCCGCAATAGGCTTTTTGTAGGATATCGATGATTTCTTTGAGTTTGAAGCTTTTCTTTTCAGAGCGGATACCCTAGTAAGTTTATTAGTAAGTATTAAGTAATGATATTTATGTTAAGTATGTTAATATATTATTTAGCTGTTATTTGATAATTGTTTAATTTAATTACTGCATATAAAGGATCATATATAAGAAAATCTTTATCAAGATCACTCTCAACAAAACCTGAATTTCTATAATTCAAATGAACTCTTTCTAAATATTCTTTAAACATATTTCCTGTTTGTTCATTTGGTTGTAAGCCTAGAGGATCAATATTCGAGTTTAAAAATCCAGACTGTTGATATGTTCTTATAAGTAACAATAGTCTTAAATTCTCTTGAATTTTATAATTGCTCAGCTCTATATCTTCTTCTTCCTCATAGCGGGTATTTAATGAAAAGCCTATGATTTAAACGATTAAAATATATTTTACTTGGATCAATAGTTGGAGGGGATTGGAAAGCTGAGCCTGGTTCTAAATTTCTTTCGACGTTAGTAAAATAATTTTGCCATGATAAATCAACTGACGAAGGATTAGCTAGCCATTGTGAGTAAAGGTATTCAATATAAATTGCATTTGCTCCAGAAGCAAAGCTTTCAGCAGTAATATTAGTTGTAAATTTAACATTTTTTGTTTTATTAAAGATTTGACTACTGCTATTAAACATTTTAGCAAACTTGTTAAGTGATTTCATCATTGGATTAGTTGTAATTAAATTAATTAATAAATTATTATATTAAATGATTACATTTTTGAATATTTATTTAATTAATATATAACATAATTAAGATTTAATGATTTTATCATTTCATATTATTGTTCCTATATAATATAATACATAATTTTATATTAAAACTATCTTCTTGTAAACTTATTAAAACTTACTAGTATTTTATTTGTGTCATTCTTGAAATACCTTATTAATCGCTTAAAAATTGTTTAGTCTTCAACGTCTTCCCATCCCAAAATCGCTTATATTTATTCCACCGAAACTATCATGTCTTCTATTATTTTGATTGTATTGATTATTAGGATTGTATTGATTATTAGGATTATACTGGTTATATTGATTATTAGGATTATATTGATTATTTTGATTATTTGGTCCTCCATTAGACCTTATAGTATTATCTCTATAATTATTGTATATATTATTATTCGGCTTATTATAAAGATTTTCAAATTTCTCATTATTAAACCCAAGTCTTCTATTACCGCCTCCTCCCATTATCTCTTCTCCTCTTCTTCCATAATCCATCGAGTTATTTCTTCGACTCGGTGGTAGTTTTTCATCAACAACATCCATTAGTTCTTTAATATGGTCAAAACGTTTACTAGGTTTTGGCTTATATTTTGGTTGTTCCATATTTCTTTCTTTTTCTAAATTATGTTTCATAAACTGTAGCTTTGCCATTTTATTGTTATAGTCATTCATTACCTTATCAAATTCTTCATCAAATTCCGAAATCATAGCACTTCGAGTTTTGTTCATACTTGGGTTTGGCTGGGTATTTTGTGGCTGCATACCAGCTCCTGGGTAATTAGGATAGTAACCAGGATAAAACATTGGATCAGGATGCATCATCTCTGACATCCTCATACTTTTAGGGGGTAAATACTGTCCAGTATTAGGATATTGGGGTTGAGGTTGTGGTTTACTTACAGGTGCTGTTGCTTTTGGCTCTTTTAATATGGAAGTTGAGTTGTGACATTTGTAGCAAACTACATGTTCAGCATCTCGTCTTGCTTTATTATCTGTTTTACAAAATGGGCATGATATTATTATATACTAAAAGATTAAATATAAGTATTATACCACATAAGGTAAATATAAATCAAAATGGTTTAAATTATCATTAATTCTTAGTTGATTATTAACATCAGTTGTAGCATTTGGTACTCTGTTTATTTTATCACAATTAGTACATTGAACAACATTCCATTCATCTTTTACCATTAAAACTGTTTGACAATTCCAACAAACAATTGTTTTTTCACCTTTAATATTTCCGTCTTCAATCATACTTGCAACTTGGTTTTCCATATCTTCGTTATTGTTTCCGTCTGTGTTACCTCCTCCTTGTTCGGATAAATCCTTAGTATTTTGTGTACCCCTTCTACTGTTATTTCGAATTTCGCTTCCATCGCCACCATCTCCTCCATCCATTTTTAAATTTACAATTTTATTTTAAACAATTTAACAATTTCAGAAGTTATAATAATTATTTTTTTCTTATTTTTTAATATATAGGAAATTATAAAGTATTTATTTAGTTGACTTAATTAATTAGTTATTTGAATGAATGAATTGGGGATTGGGGATTGGGGATTGGGGATTGGGCCCAATCCCCAATCCCCAATCCCCAATCCCCAAAGATATAATTATAACTAATATAAATATATAAACGTATTTTATAAATTATTAAACAATAACAGTTATATTAAATCATAATTATTACACAATTAAAATTATTTAACAATAACAGTTATATTAAATCATAAATATTACACAATTAAAATTATTAAACATTAATAACAGTTTATACTAAATTTATTTACATATTTCTAAACAAATCACAAACCATAACAAAATAATCTAAACAACAAAACAAAAACTAGTATTTCGACTTAGAAATAAGATTATGATCCGTTTTAAGAAATTGATACTTTCTATCAGTACCTATCAATGGAAGTTCATTTCTAGGTGTGTTATTCAAACTAAAAGATGATGATTTACTTTGAAATATCTCAAGATTAACTCCATTAGTTTTTTTATAAATTTTTTGAATTTGTGATAAAATAGCATTTTTATTACTTCTAAGTTTTATCCTTTTTAAGTTTTGTTCTTCAACCAATGTTAATTTCTAACATTTATAGTAATTTATTTACTTTTGGTGTTTTTGGTTGCTTTTTAGGACTATTAGTAACAAAAAAGGAATCATTAACTCCTACCTTTTTTGTAGTCATCATTGAATCTTTTCTAATATTTTCTCTTTCTTTTTCTTCTTTTTCTTTTCTTAAGTCATTTTCTAATTTTAATATAGAAAGTTGTGATTTATTTATTTCTCGTATAGTTTCTTTATAATTATGATGACGAGCTGTATGAGGACTTTCTGTTGTTTTCTTCTCTCCTGATCTATTAAAATTTATTATGTTTGTGTCTGAGTCTTCTTTTGAATTATTCTTTATACTTGATAACCAATTTAATTTAAAATCTTTCTTCTTGAGTAGAGTTAGTTTTCTAATCTTTTCTTCTAATTCTTTTTTTATACTTTCTTCTGCTGAGTATTTGTATTTCTTTTGAATTTCTAACGATAATTCAATATTTTTCTATAATGAAATAAGAAATAATTATTGTTTATGATATGGTATGATAATTGATTATTATATTTACTTCAATTCGTGTTTTTCGTTTGTTAAGAGAAATTAATTCATGGTCGTTTATAATTTCTAATTTTTCTTTAGCATTTAATCTAAAAGTAAGACTGTTACTATCATGATTTGGAATTCCACTAAAACTATTTGTTGTATTATTTCTTGTCATTCTTGTTAGCATTTATTTATTAAAATAAATTTTAACTGTTAATAATGTCATAGTTTTATTTTAATAATCTATAAGTAGATTATAATAAAAGTTTGTTAAATAAAATAATATTTATGAATATTATATTCAACAAATTAATAATAGTTATAAATTACAAATAAAAGATAATTGAGGTTAATTTCAGCACATACTTATTCACATTTATATGTTGATATAACTTATTAATTTAATTATATATAAAATTAACATTATAATTATATTATAATTATAACAACTATTATTACACTAAAAATACATTATAACAATATATTTAAAATTATATAATCAAAATTATAAGTTAAAGAGTAATAACGTTTAATTTATCATTATTTAAGGATGTGTTACTGGTGGAGTTCCGGGAACATTATCAGATCCTGGATGGAACCAATTGGCATCTTTTTTGTAATTTTTCATCTTTTTCTTCTTTTGAAGTTTCATTATAAGTTTGAATGGATTAACGAATTTTCCTTTTCCTCCACATGTTTTAATCATATCGGCAATCTTGAGTTTGTCTAATTTTCTTAAGTTGCTACCACCTCTACAATCTGTGAATGTCTTCATAACTTCTAAAATATTTTGTTGTTGTTTAGGATCTTCTAGACATATGGAAATATTGTTATTTGGTCCATCTTTACTATAAATCATTATACAACCACCTGAACCTCTGAATATTCTAGGTGCGATGTTAGTCTCTGATAATAAAACTGATTTCAATAACTTATTAGCATTATCTTCAGCGAATAAATTTGCAAAATGAGCAGTTAAAGTAAAGAATCCTTTTGCTCTTGCTCTATACTCCTTTAAATCTGGAATAAAATCTGCTTTAAATGTGACTACCTGATCACATCTAGTAACTTCAAAAGGGAATTTAGTTAATACAATATCAGATGAGTTTTTAACATATACTTTTCTTCCAATAGAATTAAGAACTAGAGGAATTGTTTTATTTGCTGCACCGTGGGCTGTAGAATTAGTAGAATTGCTTGCTTTTGCAGTATTGTTAGATTTTGCAGTATTGTTTGCAACTGGTTTAGTACTATTTGAAACGCGATGACTTTTATGTCGATAAGTAGTCTTTTTATGATGACTTCTCTTATCTAATGATTTTGCATTAATATCAAATATTATCAGTGTTATAATTAAAACAATGAATAGTTTGAACTTCATTTATTTATTAATTATATACAATAATAAATAATATTATAATATTATTTTGATGATTATTTGATAATTTGATTATTAAACTTTATTAGTTTGGATTTAGATAAAATTTCAAGTAAGCATTTAATTAGGACTTAGCTTTATTTTTATAAACTCCTTGGTGATGATAATAATGAAAAGTTGTTACTAATTTGAAATGAAAATTATCTAACTATTACTAATTTATGTGTGTTATATTAAAATTACTTCGAAATATATGTATTATTCCTTTTCTTATATACCTCCGTTTTATTATAAGGTAATATTATATTATTTAATTAGTATAAATGGGAAATATAGAAACAAATAAACAAAATAAAGTTTATGGACGAAATGAAAAATTCGAAAGGAATCGAAGTCACTCACCTATTAATTATAAAAGTTCTAATTCACAGAATAAGGTTCTTGTTAATTTAAGCACTATCAAAACAACTAATCAAGAGATTATGAGTACAGAGCCTAATCAAAATCAGAAACAATTTAAAGACTTATTTAGAGAATATAAGACTAAGAAAATATTAAGTAGAAATAAAATTAGCAGGAATATGATGTTAAATCTGGCTTTAAACATTAGTTCGAATGTCATTCAAAATAGTAGTCAAAGAAATATCGGCTGTAATACAAGTAATCTCTTTTTACCTTTTCCGATTATGAATATTATAACTTCTAAAAGTTCAAATGCTAGTAATAATGACGATGAAATTGTAGTAAATGACTATATTAATAATTTTTCGAATAGAACAACTGAAAATTTATTGATGAATTCAAGTTCAACTCTTAATAATTATAATAACATAAACCCAAAACCTATTCCAGAAGAAGTTTTTCAAATTAATAAGAATAGTAATGATGAATATGAGAATATAATAAAAGATATAATTTCATCATACAAGGATGACGAAGAGAAAGATTATACAGAAATAAAGCAGGAAAGATCATTAACAAATGCAGCTAATGCAACTAAATACTCAAATCCAAATCAATTAAATAAGACTAGTAAGACAGAGAAGACTATTATAAAGTCTAATAAAGAAAATAATAAGATTATTAAAAGTCCTATATCAACTAAAAACACTAAAGATAATTTAAGTAATATCGAAAACACTTTTAAAACAATGAACTCTCAAACTGAAAATAGCAGTTTTCAAGAAGATTCTAACTTCAGTAAGAATAATAGTTATAATAATACCAGTATAATCAGTGAAAATGTCAAAAGTAATCAAATAAATAAATTTGAAACAATGACAAGATCCCCAGTAAATTCTAAATCAAATAAAATAACAATTGAGATAAATACAAACTCAAAGAAAAGATCTCCACAACATAGTAATAATATTAACTATAATGATTTATTTAAAGAAAATAATGAAAAGTTAATACCACAATCAACTAAGCAGTCTAACTCAACTAATATAATTATTAATAATGCAAGTAGTTCAAAAAGTCCTAATAAATATATTAAAGAAAGTAATATAAAAGTAAAACATCCAGAATTATTGGTTAATAAACCACAAGATCAAAAAGATAAAAATAAAACTCAGAAAAATCCTTTACCGTTAGCTACTCTCAAAATAAATTTATCTGATATGTTAAATGAAAGCAATGATCTAAGATCATACATCTCAGAAAGAAATTTATTAAACACTTCGAAAAACTCTTACTCAGAAATTGAAAACAAAAGAAAGGAAAGTCATTAGAAAACAAAAAGTAAGGAAAAGAAAGATGTAGATATAAACTTAAAGCCAAAGACTAATTCTAATACAAAAATTATAAAAGGTAAAACTGAAAATAAAGGTGATATTGATCAACAAAAAGAAGTTAA
>Ga0100402_1003762_pt1 | contig 16383 bp, 14 predicted proteins | sample CryGeyme20150102_FD_80419 | JGI IMG/M metagenome (GOLD analysis project Ga0100402, IMG submission 80419) | Groundwater microbial communities from Crystal Geyser aquifers in Utah, USA - Crystal Geyser metaG 2015-0102 | ecosystem: Environmental > Aquatic > Deep subsurface > Groundwater | place...
AACCCCAACCCCAACCCCAACCCCACAGTTTGCATAACAAATATGTGGTCATTCTGTACTGAACTGTCAGTTGGTGACCATCTCATATTTTGACGATTTGACTAACTAGCAGTAAGCTTATATTAATTGATGAGTCAATACACGAATTGCACAGACCTCAACGAGGAATTTGACGGAAACCTCTTCAAGGAGTACCATGATCAACTGTTCCAGCGAATACCTTTGCCACTTGAGGTGGACCCTCCCAAGAAGGATAAGACCACCGATGAGGACATTGTTTTCATGAAGTGCAAGTGGCTCATCGAGTATCTCACTGAAAGTTTATCCTTCAAGGCTCAGGTCAAAGGAATGGTGGGGAAGCTACTGGATTTGTCGTAAGAAAGGAAAAACCAAGCCAGGATATTAAGGAACATCGGACATCTAAAAGTAATGCTGAAAGATACAAACTGCCAGATGAAGCATATTCACCCCTTCCTCGCACTGACCATCTTCATGACAACTATTGAGCCCGATATGTGATGATGCCCTAATTTAATTTAAATCATGAATAGTCTCTTTTGTGCTTTTTGTGCTTTTTGTGCTTTTTTTATGATTTGTCTTTTTTATGTGATCTCGAACGATCCCTGCTGTCCTTGCTTTTGTGCTTGTGGTGCCTCTCTCTTGACTCTGAATTCTACCTCGAATGTTTGTGATGCTTGTCCTTCTTGTTCTTTTGCAGGGGATCCTATCTCTCCAGTTGGCCCATCTACTTCTTGTACTATTACTGGTACTGCTGTATTTTAGACTAACGAGGGTATCTGTCATTCTGTCTGGGCTCATTGATCAGCAATTCGTAGTTGGGCTGAGTATTTTTCCCCTGAGTATATGACTTGGGCAGCAGCTATCTTTTTCGTTCTTATTGGTCCCCAAACTTAGGTTTACTGTGAAGTAGGCCTCCGCCTTTCCTGTGAAGCAGTTTAGAGACCGACTGGGAAAAATCCACCTGGATTCGACGGTCGTCGATGATGACGTTGTTCATTTTTAGATATGCTTCCTAGCAAGAAGAAATATTTTCGAACTCGATGAACCCATACTGGAGACTTTGGCCTGTTTTCCAATCTCTAACTATTTCTACACTTTTTATGGGCCCGAAGCGAGAAAAAATGACCTAGAGATCTCTTTACTGGGTGATTGGATTTAGTTTGCAAATGAAAAGAATATTCTCTGGAGGTTTGAGGTTAGAGTCGGGCAGATCGCCAAGGATTTCCAGAGTCATCGCCTGCTTCTTAGCTTTCTGCTAGCGAGTTGCCTACAAAATCTATTTCTCTGACTGGCACTTCTCCAGCATTTCCAGATGCTCGACTGCCTATAATCTGTCGACTCCCTTAATAGGTGAAGGACTTCTAGATGGAATTTTCATGCTTTGAAAGTCGTCATAAGGGTCATCGAGGACATAGGTGTGAAGAATTCTGATGTTCATCTGAGGTCTGTTCCTGCTGTCCACATAAGTGTCATTTATCTTTTTTATCACTTCGAAGCCTTCCTCCACCTTTCCAAATACTGTGTGTTTTCCTGACAGAGATGTGAGGTTGGCTTTGGTGAGAGTGATAAAAAATTAGCTGTTGTTTAGATTGGATCCGCTATTGGCAGTCGCTACAAGTCCAAGCTCATTTATCTTCATTTAGACATCGATTTAGTCCTTGAAGTAGGGCATGTGTTCTCCCATCTACTGCCAGATGGTGGTAGGTGGGTCTGGTTTGATTTTGGTAACGTAATCTGAATACAGGCATATATACTTTTTTGGACTTCAGTGAGAAGGGCGTTGTTATAGTGTTTGAGTTTACAGAGTTTGAGGAAGTTGAGGCAGGCGTTGGGAGCCTTGTGGGGGTAGAGATCTATAACAATATCACCAAAAGAAGTCACCAGCAGGACTGACATCTCTTATTAATATATATATCGAACTAAAATGGGATTCAAAATAGTGATTTGTTTAAGTCCTTCCCACTTAATAATAATTGAGATTTAGTCCATTACCACCATGACTGATCCCAAAAAATAAGAGTCAGAAGCCAGGAAAAAACTAAAAATGATCGGCTAGGGCTGTGAGCCAGCAGGTCTCGTCCTGTTGACCAAGTACTCCAAAATACTCGGTTAACTTCTGATCAATGGGCTCAAAAAGTTTATGAAGCTGTTCGAGAGGAGTCTTACAGAGTTGGAGACTGGTAAAGATACAGCAGAAGTAAACAAGCAGTCGTAGAGACAGTAGGATGCTGTTGTTGAGAGGAAGAAGGTCAAGATACGATTCCAAGATTTCGAAGTGAGTTAAAATATGATAGAGGAACAGTTGTAAGCAATCACCTAGAAGAAGACATAGCTAAAGGAGGAAAAGCCAATCAGAACCTTCGCTTTTCGCAATTAGGACTACCAACTTGAGGACAGCGTCGAAGAAGACTCCAGTTAGTCGATTCGTACCTTCATCAGGAATGTCAACAACGGCAGTAGATTCAAAAAGATGCGACGCAGAAACAACTCCTCCTCTGTCAATCCAGGCATCATCAAAGTCATTGAGAGCCAGACACCCGAACAGGAGAAGCACTTCGCTGATCTTATCAATAAAGCTAATTATGAGTATGCTTTAGAGTTCCTAGAGTACAAAGAAAAAGAATAGGAAAAAATGAGGAAATAAAAGGCGCAAGATGCCTCGAAGTACCACTACAAGGAATATCTCAAGGAGGTCAATCAGGATTACTTTCCAGATAACGCCTTTACAGACCCGATAAAAAAATTGGCAGATATGAAGCGATCGAGAAAGGAAAGGGGATAAAAAAGACCGCCCAGAAAAATGACACAAACATAAAAAGAAACACCTCAAATCTACAATGTGTAAAAAGTGCTGGAAATATTGGACGAGCAGAGCGACGAATTTATAACGGAAAAAATTAAAAAACTTGAAGAGATCAGAATAGCCCAAGAGGATGCCCTTAGAAGGGAGCAAGAGTAGCTGGAAAGAGAGAGAAAAGCTGAATAAGAGAGACTGGAGCAGTTGAGGAGAGAAGAGGAGCAGAGAAGACAGTAAGAGGCTCGACAAAATGCATAGGAAGAAGGCAACAAAGCAGAGAGGTCGAATGCTGAAGAATAAGAAAAGAGCAACATGAATGAAGCTGAGGTTGATGAGGAAGAGAAAGATAGCATTGAAAATCAGAACATTGAGGAGCACTCTTTTGGACCTGCTCAGAGTCAAGAGCCCTAAACTATTTTCGGACTAAAGCAAACAAAATCCGTCGAGCAGGTAGAAAAAGCTGAATCTGTCGTACCTCAGACACCTCCTAGAGAAGAGAAGCCACTCTAGCAGGTTTCTTAACAGAACAAATCCCCTCCTCCAGCTCCTTCAGGTCAACCTTCACAACAGACCATAGCTCCAGCAGTCAACAGATAAGATAATCCTTACCTTCGGAGCAGTCCTGCAAAAAGGATGACTTTATCAGACCTTCTCAAGGCTGACAATCGAAACAGTCCCTCCTTTGCTAGTTTGCTGCCACCAACACCTTCAACAAACAACATTTTTACACAAAATCCATCAGTTCCTAGCATTTTTGGAACTTTGCCTCCTCACAACGAAACTCAGCATAACCAATCTCCCCAGCACAACAGGAACGCTTTCCAATCACCACCAAGCAACAATACATACGTCCCTCCTCCTCCCAATCAACCAGTTCCTAGTTTCATGGGCAGACAAGCATTGATGCAGTTCACTCCTTCGAGTCCCACTGGAAAGTCAGGTTCTGGCAACATATTTTCAGCACCTGGCTATGATCGGGGAGGTTTCATGCCGCAGTCTTCAAATGCACCCGTTTTTACACCGAATCCTAATGCAGCCAAAATGTTTGAGAACAATGTCTTTATGAGCCAGCCTGTCCAGCAGCCTAGTCTTTTCGGTAGCATATCCACGCCTCCTCAAACCAAGGATTATACTCCTCGCGGCAGAAGCAAAAAACCTGTCCGGATCGGCTGATTGATTGATCAATGCCCTTTCATCTCATATTCATTATTCGCACTAATGTAACTTCGTACGTGATTCAAATCCTTAAGAACGAATGATAACACAATTTTTTGGGACGAATGACACACAGTGTAGTCTTTGATCTCTAACAATTTCATCGTATCATTCCTCCATTGCTCACAATTTTTTTTGGAACGGGCAGAATGACATTTCAGCTTTTTAGTATAAGAGACACACAGTCATACATACAATCACACTATACTTTTGACTGAGTAGCCCACTTTCTTGTAGTCATCAGCACTGGGGTATATTTCTTGGCAGACCGAGATTAATCTTTTGATGACTTGCATCCACCTTCGAGTGGACTAGTCATTGAGTACATGGGATACTTTGGGTCCGTTTCTTCTTACAGTGATACTGAGCATAGCCACCCCTAGAGGCCAGGGAGCATTTCCGATTGACAAGTCGATATAGCGGTCATTAGCCTGAATGTACTATCTTATCAGGCAACAGTTCATGATGTAGTAGACAGATCTAACCATATCTTTGTCTCCTCCTCGCCTTTTGAGCACATACAAAAACCCTTTGATGTCCTCATTAGAACTGTTTAGCCGATTAAAGCTCTACTGATACTTTTATCTCAGCTACTCGCTTGCGCATTTCTGCTCTAAGGTTTCTCCCCAATCTCGAAATACTTTATGGATCCAGAGAAAGATCTAGTCACACATTTGGTCGTATGGCATGTTCTATTGCTCTGTCTTGATCATTTCCTTCTTCTTCTAAATGTACTGAGGGTCGTCGCCCAATCGAGGTTCAATCAGTCTATTCCTGTACTTGGCGTCCAACTCAGTCAACTACTCTTGTTCTTTGAGCCTGAGCTGGAATTACTAGTCATAGGTCTTCATGTCGAAGGTCGGGTTGTCCTTGAAAAATTACTCAACCTTCAGCAATCTTTTGTACCTCTCATTGAGAGTTTCAGCAAAAAGGGTGATCGGTTGGTGCAGGGCTCTTAATCTTTTCTTGACCTCTTCAGCAGGAACGGCAGGCTCATTGACATCACTTTCGTTGGGCTTTTGCTTTTTCCTTCTGATATCGTACTCGTAGAAGTCTTGGATTTCTTTGAGATGTTGTTATTTTTGCTACTGAGTCCTTTTCTTTTCTTCAGCCTGTGCCTCCAAGGCTTTTTTTTCTTTCTACTAAATGACTGTCTTTTGGGAGACCATTTTTGTGGTTGGCTTGGTCTGCTGCAGCAACTGCTTCAGCTTGTCCATAATCAATCAATTATTTATAATATAATATAGGCTCTAAGATCAAGAGATAATCAAGGATGCTGTGAAGACCTACAGCTGAATGCGTTGAGGTAATGGTCTTTTCTGAGCCATTCTGGTGGGTCTTTGTTGAATAATGAATTTAAATATTTAATATAAGCTCCTTCAACTCATGATTATTTCAAGGCTCATGAACAACAAAATTATTCTCGCTCTACTCCTTATTATTGTCGTGCACTCCCAAGCAGACGATCACTAAGGACACGAATCCCTGACGACTGCTCAAGCCTGGGGATTTGGAATCTTGGCTGGTGCTGGAGTCTCCATTGTTGGAGTTCTGGCAGCCATCTTCATCATCTGCATCCGCAAGTGTATGAGCGAATAAAGCTTCAAGATACTCATAAACTTGCTATACTCCTTGGGCTGCGGGGCTTTGGTGGGAGATGCAATGGTGCACATCCTCCCATAAGCATATGGCAATGAGGAGGCAAATTCCAACTTTGTCTCCCTCATCTTCATCTGCTCTATCTTCACCTTCATCCTTATCGAAAGGATCTTCGTGGCCTGCGGAATCGCTCATAAACACTGGGGCGACGAAACAAATGACTGCCGTTAGCATGAGCATGAGGGCTAAGTGAAACCTGAAGAAAATAATGGAAGTCACAGGGAGAAAAGAGAAAAGATCAACGTTGAAGAAATCGAGAATCAGAACCTATAAAACAAACGGAAGTCAGGAGATACGAGTATTTCTCCAGTGCTCAACACCTCCAAAAAATAATTACTTCCCTCTAGTACTGCCAAGATTGCTCCTGAGACCTAGGAAGACGATGTAACAGAGACTGACAAGGGATGTTGCGATAGCATGAAAGGAAAGGGAAGCTCAGGGTATCTCATCATGTTCTCTGAATTGATACATAATTTTTTCGATGGATTCGCCATAGGTGTTGGTTTTGCCTCAAAAGACCCCGATCAGTACATCCCTGTCCTGGTGGCTGTCTTTGCTCATGAGATTCCCAGCTAGATGGGTAACGTTGGCATTCTCCTCAAAAGTAAGTTCGGCAACTGCCAGACCATCGGATGTAATGGCTTCTTCAATGCAACTGCTCTGCTGGGAGTGATTCTTGGCCTGGGCTTGGGGGAGTTAGGAGAGACAGTTCAAATCTACATTTTGACATTCGTTGCTGGAAACTTCATCTACATCGGAGCAGACATCTGGAGGAATCTTATGAAGAAGCAGAACCTTTGCCTGAACTTCATGGAATTTTTGGCATTTTCGATTGGAGTAGGAGCCATGTACCTAGTGCTTCTGGCCTAAACCGGAGAAGAACACGGCCACTGATAGCCATCAAATCACTTATCTTTATTATCTTTATAAACTTACACTATAACATCATTCACGGCATATAAATCGATCAAGTGCTTTCTGACTATTTCAACGGTAAAGGAATGTCGACTCTATTCCTGGGAGATGAGTTGCACTTGACCCATACCTTCTTAAGAAATTTGAACTCACTCCCGTCATTGTGGATTCTCAAGCTGAAAGTATCAGATACAGATGGATGTTTCATAGTGCCAAAGAGTTTCAGCGTTTCATGATAGTTTTTCTTCTGCTGGGGATCATTTTTGTAATCAAGAGCAATCAGTTTGACTACTCCGTATGCCCTTTCGCATCTGTTACAGTTGCAGAGCCCTTGGCAGTAAAGACAGCTATCCCTTTAGATCTAGAATGAGTTGAGACAGTTCTAGCAAATTACTCTGTTGCAGCAGTAATAGTTGTTCTTTGACTTGTTGTACTCGAAAAAAGGAAGGACGTGCTGGGTGGTCACGTCATATAAGTAGTCTCCTTCGAGGTGGGTTTTTCTGAAGGAGAAGTAGTCAGTTGAGGGATAAGAGTCGGTCTGAGCATGTGTGATAGTATTTGTGCAGAAATTGAGAAGAGGGGTGCTGCATAACCTGAGACAGCGATGGCAGCAGAACATACTGTTGGTTCTTTATCTTTCTTCATCAGGAAGGGAGTCTCTAAATGCCAAGAAATTTCTGAAGTTTTCTACCTTTTCCAGGTAGGCCTGTGAGCCAAGTATTTTAACAATGTCTTTCTTTTTAATTTTTTTAGTAGGGTAGGTCTGTTCAAAAACAACATAAGCCTCTTATTTATCAGCATTCTCCTCAAGGACAATCTAGCGAGTGATCTCGACGATAAACAAAATAGACTCTCTCAACAGGTCCCTCACTTCCTTGTTGATAGCTTTGGACAGAATTGCACTCATGGCTGGATTTTAGAAGTCCAGAGACACCTCATTTTTCTTCTTGTCAAGCTCTTCTCTCTTCTGGTATATTCTCACCTCCAGGCTGGCCATTTTTGCTTACATATCAGCTGTGAAAGCATTCATTTTAGATGCCAGCTCCTTCTTTTGTCTTTGCTTATCCTTGGGAAATTATGTCTTAGTCAGCTCCAATTTTTTTTCGGTCATCTTAACTAAGGACTTCTCGTAGGAGATGAACTATTGTTTCAAGGTGTCGATTTAATTTCTGAGGTCCATCATCAGTTCGGTGGTCTTGTTTCTTTCTAACATCTTCTGCATTCTCCAGATGAGCTGAATACCGTCCTCTTCACCGAGGAACAGCTTCTTAGGTACCTTAGTCTGATGAGCAGTGTCTTGCCATCGGTGGAAAACCTCTTTCATAATTTTTTTGTCGCTGCACTGTTTGAGGCTGTGAATCAGAATGAGCTTGATTTAAGGGGAGAGGCGGCTAAAGCTGAGTTGGCTTCCATTCTGACTCAGAAGACATTTACAATGATGATGTATTATTTGCAAAGCATTATTTTGTTATTTTTATGAAGGGTCTCCTGCTCTGTCTCTCTGTTTATGGGCTATCTCAAGTGGCTCCTTGGCATGCAGGAAAAATAAATAATTATATCCTCCATGAAGTGACACACATCATTCAAGAGGTCACTAATCTACTGTACAGATAGTCAAGTCATCAAGTCGAAGGGTGAGGGTGGAATGGAGTTGATAGTTGATAATATTAATTATGGCGACCTACGGCGAGTTCTACTTCAGAGTGCTATAAAAGGTCAATAACGACTACCTTGGACTGCACAACCTCAGTCAATTTGACCACTACGACAAAAAGATCAAATGCTTCAAGGATTACGAGCAGCAGCCCAACCAGTACTACGAATGCTTCCGATAGATCGAGAGGCAGAGAGAAGCGGAGTCTAATAAGTTAGCCAGCGACTATATTTTGATTGAGGAGGAGTACAAGTTATGCAGTGAGGGGTGCAAAACATCGGGGGAGGATATACTTGCCTGCAATAGCAAATGTGGGTAGACCTTCATGGGTTCAATCACAGCCCTCTATGACGGTTTCTACAAGAAAAAGGTAGGCGGCAGAAGGTAGTACAAAAATCTCAAGAAATGACGTATTGATATGGACGATTGAATATCTGATAGTATCTGGAGATATCCATTAGGCTTATTAATAAACTTTACTTAGACTGATGCAGCAAGAGAGCACGCTCTATGCCTTCCTTAAAAAAAACGCAGCCTACTCTTCAGGCACCCCTTCCAGCAAACGGGCCTCCGACTTCAAATCGAATACAGTCGAAGTAGATAAAAATTACAGCACATTCAATGCAGGTCATCAGGGGCAGCATCAGAAAAATTCAGCACAGCAGTATCAGAGTGCATTCAATGGATCCAACAATACATACGGCAATACGGGCAACTACACAAATATGCTGAGAGGCAACAACCGAGAGGATATACTCGTGTAGGACAACGACGATGCTCGTAGCATGAGGTCAGTCAATAGCAACGCTAGCAGTATCAGAACCACCTCTTCAAATTTCTAATCGGCTAGGAATTAGGCTGTCTACTGTCTGAACAATCTGTCGGATGTGATGAGGAAGGAGATAAACAACATTGACCATAAATTAGAAAGTTTCAACAAAGATGTCCTCAGGCAATTGAGGGAGCATGCTGAGACCTTCCGAAAAAGAGTCACCTGGATGGTGGAGGAGGCCTTTAGATAAAATGAGAGGCATCTGATGGAAATCCAAAGGTTCCAGCAGCAAAGAATGGCAGGAGAATTGCTGCAGATCAAGCAGATACTGGAGCAGGAGTATGTGAAGGTGGAGGTCATGAGAGGAGAGATCAATAGATCAAACTGGAAAAAAGTTGCAGGTCAGATTTTGTCCAGCTAGATTGAGGAAAGAGTATTCCAATTAGTGGAAAGAAGCGAGAGAGTGCAAGTCAGGGCACCAGATTGGAATTAAAAAACAGATCAGTCTCTCAGGCAAATTCAGTAGATAGTGAAGTAGTGTATCAAGTTGAAATGAGCATACGCCAGAAATGATCTTTGCTTAACGGTGAATGTGAATGCATTAGATGAAAATTATTATCACGGCTTGAGGGTCCAGAAACCGATTTATGTGAACCTGACATCTTGTCCTAATCTTCTGTAGCCTCCAAACATCCCCGAAAAATACTATCCGTACTACAATCTAAAGTGAAACTTGTCGTCCTGGGGAGAGCCGAATGTTCCCGTTGTCCCTCTCCAGGTCTTTAGAATCACCTCAGCCAAATAGCCTTGCTCAGTGAAGCTGCCGTAGATCTCAGCGATCTGATCGCCTCCTTGGACCTACCATTTGATTTCAATGTTGGTGGCATCTCCCTGGACGGGGCACTCGGATCTAGTTTGCTCAACTAGCATGATGGGGGCCAGGCCTACGATGTATCGGTTTTAGTCGAAGTATGCCTTCAGTCCCAGTAAAATACCGTTTTCCGTGAAGGTTTAGTCAGTGGGCATCGCGTACCCCATCGACACTTTCTTCATCTTGCCCTTCCAGTTTCTCTCATCTTTCGCCGTGTTTTTGCTAATAAAACTGTGGTTATGGGAGGACTCCCTCTATCTCTTGCTTTGACTGACCGGGGATTCGTCGAGGTCGTCCTCAATTTCCTACAGTTTGAGAATCTTGTTCTCAGTGAGCTACTTAGCTGCCCACTTCGATCGTTCTTATTACCTTATTCCTGTCTGCTCGTATTTCTTGGCCTATAGATCCTTCAGTAGCCGACGGTAAGACTCCACCTGTACATGCAGGGTCTTAAGGAGGCCCTCCTTGCTGATAAAGGTTTCGTCATAGGTTGTTTTGTTTAGCTTGTAATCTCTTATCTTCTTCCTTTGAGTCTATATTCGAGTACAGGCATTATCGTATTGACTTTTGGCCAAATTGAGCTATTCTTTGACTGCATTGAACTCAGCAGGGGGTATTTAGGGAGGGGGTTTGTTGGCTTCCTTTTCGAGTTACTCCTCTTCTGCTCTGAATTTCCTTACTTTACCCTGGAGGGCCACCGAATAGGCCTGCTGCTTTTTGAACTACTTCTATCTCTTTCTCGATTTGACCTCTAACTCCTTGATTTTCTCTCTGTGGTTCTTAATTTAATTTTCATAATCTTTGACGCGTTGCCTGATTTAGGCGTTGTCGACATCTTCGGCAATGACTGAATGGGGAAGAGAGTACCTTTGTCCTGCATTTTTTTTATGTTCTTTTAGCTTTTGAGTTGCTCCTGAACGTTATTGATCTCCATGTCCATGTAGGTTATCATATCCTCGACGCTTCTCAGTCTGCATGCTGTCAGTTGTACTTTGAGTAGTTTTCAGGGGTCTCCTCCTTGCCTTTGAGAGACTCCACTTGCTTCTTGTACATTCCTATTTGCTTGTAGCCATTCTACAGCTATCTCACTAAAGCCTCTGAGTAATAAAAAAGATACTGCTGGGTTTAGCAGGAGGACTGCGGTTGAGGTCGACAGACATGGCCTTTTGCTTGACAGGGGGAAGTTTTAGCTTATCCAGCCTCTCATTCAATTTCTAATTCAACAATTTGAGCTCTTTTCGCAATCTTTCGTTTTTATAGTAGAGCTATCTGAACTTATTTGCTCTGAGTAGTGCAAATCGTACTGTTAATCGGTGGGTCGATCGGAGTCCTATTAATCTGGGGCCTAGATGGTTTTGTTCAGTCTATGGGGGTTGCTTCTGGACATGCGAGACATGTTGAGACTAACATCGAGAGTGCCGTATCGCTTAGACATTATTACAATAATTATATTAGCCCATTCTCATTGGGAAGCAAAGGAGTCCCACCGCAACAGTCCTTAAAAGAGGACAAATTATTGAGTACACATTAATGATAGCAAAATCAATTATGGGTCTAGTGTCTCTCTTACTTATGTTATCGTTAGGTTTCCACATCCATTTTGCCAGTCTTGGCCTCTTCTTCCTTGATCAGACTGAGAATGATTTCTTCCTCTCTTTTCAGTTGCTTCAATTGTTCCTCGATGTTATCTTGCATATTTTTCAAGGTTTAGTATTATTTTTCCTTTTCGGTGAGGGTGGTCTTTTCCCTGGCAATGGACTGCATTATTCAAAGTTTATATAATTGTGTAACTAATGTCGAGGTTAATAGAGCATAAGAAAGATGCGGCTAGTTATGGGTTGGCAGAGGTTCTCATTCCAGTCCAACAGTGTCTTCCTTAGTACGGGGAGATCATGATTGCGAGTGAGGAGTCCAAGGGCGGGCTGATGATGATCGAGGAATCGAAGGGCAAAAGAATAATCGGTATATCGGGAGGTGCAAAAAAGTTGTTCATCTTTGAGGAGTAGAATGGTACAGATCGATGCATGTAGAGTCCGAAAATGTTGTCACTGCCCTTCACCCTGAAAATGAGGACTACCTCTAATACAAAGGATAGTAAATTATGCCCATCCACGAAATCGTCCTAGGGCTCTAAGGCAATAAAATCAAAGAAATCAAAAGTGGTAAAGAGCACAACATCATCATGACTGAATAAGGAACGCTCTATGCGGTCGGAAAGGGAAGCTTCGGCTCACTTGGACTGGGAGGAACAGTCTTCTCTGCCGGCCCCAAACTCATCAGCAAGCTCAGCAACAAGAAAATAGTCTCTATAGCTTGTGGGATGTTCCATACGTTGGCCCTCAGCAACATCGGTGATGTATATAGTTGGGGCAGAGGATTCGAAGGACAGCTAGGTCTCCTCTAAAACATCGAGTCAGTCAGCTCTCCTCACTACGTCTCCAACTTCTTCAGGTACAACAACGACAAAGATGTGAAAACTTTGCAAAAGACACCCATCATATCAATCGCCTGCGGATCATACCATTCGATTGCCATCGACAACCAGAATAGCATCTATTGTTGGGGAGAAGCAAGGTACGGACAGACGGGTAATGGCAAAAAAAGCAAAGAGCCGACCCCCGTCAGAATACCCATTATCAGCAACGTATCGATATTGTTATTGAGGGTGAAGAAAAGAAGGTCGTCAAAGCTGCTGGTGGCTTCGGACATACTCTGTGCCTGACCTTTGAAGGAGAAATCTATTCGTGGGGATTGAACATCAAGGGACAGCTGGGACTCAATGACTTGCCCGAAAATATGAGGTCCAACAGCGAAGGACACCTAAACTATCTGAAAGCAGCATATCAGCCAATGCAGGTCAAGGAAGCCAGAGACAAGTCTCCTCTTCCTAAATTCAAAGACATCGAGTGCGGGTTCACCAGCAGCTACGCTATCGATGAGGACGGTCACGCTTGGGCCTGGGGAGGAGGGCACATGGGCTTCAAGGATGTACTATTGTTGCTATTTAGAAATATTCAGAAAGAGGGCCTGTGGAGATAAAGGAGCAGACGGATAATAAAAAATTCACAAAGATATTTGCAAATGACAACTCTATGGTCCTCTTTTGCCCTCTTTCTCCTCTTTACTTCAAGCCATCGCTGGTGCCATCCAGAGGAAAGACATAAATCACCTTTTTCGGAAACGGATTCGTCAATACTGGCTCTCAGGCCGTGCGATTCACTATGGAGGAGGAACAAGTGGAAGTTGATCTCAGTTTTGACGAAAAGACCAACACTTTCTTTTGCCAAACTCCTGTTTTTTAAAAACTGAACAAGAAATACAGCTATCCTCTTGTCTGTAATGTGTAGGTCTCACTCGATAGGAAGGAGTATCTGTCTTACTCAAAGTCTCTGCTGATTTACTGTAAATTTTCAATATATTCAGCTTCCAAGTTGCAGATCCAGAGCATCGAGCCAAACTGCGGATCAGTTTTGGGAGGAAGTGTAGTCAAGCTGTACATGCCCATAACTGATAAGGTATTGGAGTATGTTGAGAACATCACTGTCGGCTTCAAGAATAACCAGCTCGGGCAGGAGAAGCAAGTTGATAAATAGGAAAAGATCTAAACTGGGGAGGACTGGCTCTGTACGGAAGGGAGCTATCAGAACGAGAAAATAACTTGCAAGATACCCAACATTCCTCACTTCAACACAGACAGTCCTTTCTACATGCTAGATGTCAGTCTCAACGGGCAGGATTTCACAGAGTTGCCCCACACATTCAGATACTACTTCATATCAGATACAAAAGTAGAACCCTCCTAAGGATTGGATGACGATGAGCATTAGTGCAGGATCAAAGGCCAGGGATTGTTTGACACCCCGAACAAGTAACTCAAAATCAGTTTGAATTTCAACTTCAAAGATAACAAGTATAACTGTGAGAGGAGAGTGGACCTAAAGTGGAGCAAAGCTGAAAAGGAGTTTATTTTCAAAATGCCAAAACTGTCCTGGATCATTGGAGACCACTAGATCACTCCTGAACTGCTGGAGGAGGTAAGAAAACATCCATGCGTGCTGAGCCTGTGTGTAGCCAAGAAGGAGAGTGTGGACGTTGGGAAGTATATGTTCGTGGTGCCTCCTCCCCCTCCTGAGCCCGTTGAGGAGAAGAAGGACGCCAAAAAGGGGGCCAAGAAATGATGTGATATTGGGATACATATACTAAAAATATTATCACTTCAGGCCAAAAGTTATGCGATGCTCCTCTCCTGATCAATAAAGCTGCTATGTGTGTACAGCACCATAGACTCATGTGACTCTTCCTCTCCTTCTGAGTGGAGAATCACTCTGCTCTTCTCGGTGATGTTGCTGAGAGACTTGTACTTCACTTCTCCCTCTCTGTGTTTGCCCTCGACGAGCACCCTCTGGAATTCCTGCTGAATGCTGGAGTCCAATTCGTAGGAGCTGAATGATATTCTTTTGGACTATTTTGAGTGTTAGGAAACGATCTGGTTGTTGGACTAGTTGAGAGGAATGTTTGGAACGCTTTTGAACTTCTCAAAGAAAGCCTGTTTTTGTCTGTTGCCGAAGGAAAAATGCTGAAGGGCAGGAATTTAGGCCACTTTGGCTGGAGTACTCTTCTTCTTGACCTTGACTGGACGAATATTCCCTTCTTACTTGAAGGTGGGTACTTTGTGCTCATTGCTAGAAGCAACCTACTACTTATCTTCCAGGATGCTATTCAGTTCCTCCTCGATGCTGACTTTGCTGGGCGACTGTTGAGAGAGCACTTTGGGAGATTCTTCCATTTATACTTTATTGACGGTTGACCGGTGAATGATCGGCGCTGATGCAACTTCGTTTGAAAAAGGGAAGGAGTAGATTCGTCTGGTCCTTTGGTCGTTGAGGTCTTGAAAATGAGGCCTGCATGTATCGTGGATTATGAGTTGATATTTATGGACCATTTTTCTATGTTTTTTCATTGATATTTTTGTAGAATTTGTTGCCCTTTTGCTCATGATTCCAGAACAGCTGACTTTGGTATGATGGGATCCTGCTGCTTTCCTCCTGAGCTCTTTGATTGACACCTTTGATGCTCTAAGAGGAATATTGTAGCTAGGTGAATGTTCATGAACAACGTCTATTTCACAGGAGCAGGAGCAGGAAGGGCAGCAGGAGAGCAGGTGAGAGTGGGAGGTGGGCTGCCGTCGGAAGGGGGAGTCATGAAGGAGGAGGTGAACTGGAGGAGGTTTTCTGAAGATGGGCGTCATCATTGATTTTTTATTGTAAATGAAATAATGAGGTTAAACTGTCAAAATAGCATCACCTCTGTTGCCAATGCTCACAAAATATGGATAAACCATCTGTACTTCTCTTTGCTGCTCTATGATAGGTAAGTTGATAGTTCATGCATGCTGATAGTGCATAATGATGATAGTGTAATAAATGTGATAGGGCTGGCAGTAGCTATACTATTTTAAATGCTAAATCACCATAGTAAATTTCTCTGCCACCAGTTTGGCTCTCCGCCGTTGGTGTCTAAGTTTATTAGGAACTTCCTGGTCTCCTCCCATACCAGCAGTATGATCGAAAAGGCCATGCCTGGAATGCCCAACAAAAAGAATGGTAAAGGTCTGCATACAATAAGAACTACCTTCCGCCGAAAATTTTGTTGACTCCTGGAATGTACAGGAAAAAGATGAATAGGAAAGTCTCAAGAGCGATTCCTCCGAACATGTGTACATTTAAACCACTGTAGGTGAAGGAAACCTGAATAAAAAATGAAGTACTTTTCTGGATTTGCAGGCGAAGACGTTGGACCACTGGACCATCACGATGGTGACGAAATAGGCCGACTGAGCATAGAAAATGGCTTCGGTGGTGTATTGAACTGGCAAGTTGGTGATGGTGCTGACGGTACCGAGGATGGTGTCGTCGGCTGGCCAGTTGAAAGTCTGGCAGTAGTCTCCTGCGCAAGGAGTGGCATTGTATCCGTTGCCAGGGTTGGCAATCAGGTAAAATCCTCTAAGATCGAATTCGTTGGTTACGGGGCTGATCCAGTCAGGGAACTGTGTGTTGAAGTAGTCAGGGTTGCTCAACAATGAAACACTAGGAGGAAGAAATGGGTTATTGAAGGGAGGGTTGGTAGTATTCTGGTTAAAATTGTAGTTGCCATTTTTTGTGGTGGTGGGTTAGCCGTCAATATAGGGATTGACGCAGTTAACCGACAGAAGGAAGAAGATGTTGCTGTAGGGGAAGCCATAGACAGTCATTGTGACAAAATAGGAGAAGAAACCTCCAGCTGTGGCGATCTCACCCATCTGTCCATAGGCATGGGTCAGCAAACGGGCAGTTACCAAGTGGTCTGATTGCTTTCTGGGTTTACGACTCATGATGTCGACTTCAGCTTCTTCATAGGCCAGAGAAAGGGCAGGGTAGATGTCAGTGCCGACACAGATGATCAACATGAAGATGTTGGAAAGAGGAAGAGGGATCTGCAGA
>Ga0100402_1003767_pt1 | contig 16375 bp, 18 predicted proteins | sample CryGeyme20150102_FD_80419 | JGI IMG/M metagenome (GOLD analysis project Ga0100402, IMG submission 80419) | Groundwater microbial communities from Crystal Geyser aquifers in Utah, USA - Crystal Geyser metaG 2015-0102 | ecosystem: Environmental > Aquatic > Deep subsurface > Groundwater | place...
GATGCCCAATGGGTGCGCTATCGCCGCAATCCCGATCTCCCGGCGGCAACGGTGGCGATTGTTGATGCCATCCTTTCCTCACTGCCTGTGCTTCCCCCTGCACAATGTCAGAAGAAGGCTGCCTGATATGAATAGCATTGCCGCAAGCTTGGGCCGAGCCCGCAAATCGCAAGGGATGTGGTTTGCCGGATTGGCGATGGCCATCGCGCTGTGGTTTGCGGTCTATGGCCAACTGTTGCCGTCTGCGCAGTGGTTGGTGGCGCAAACCCTAATCGAACCCGGCAGCGACCTTGCCGCATCGGTCGAATTCTTCTTCTACGATACGCCCAAGGTGCTGATGCTGCTGACGCTGGTGGTGTTTGCGATGGGCGTGGTGCGCACCTTTTTCTCGCCCGAACGCACCCGCGCGCTGCTCGCCGGCAAGCGCGAAGGCCTAGGCAATATCGCCGCCGCGCATCTCGGCATCGTCACGCCGTTCTGTTCGTGTTCGGCGGTGCCGCTGTTCGTCGGCTTTGTTTCGGCCGGCGTGCCGCTGGGCGTGACCTTCTCGTTCCTGATCGCCGCGCCGATGGTCAACGAGATCGCGCTTGGTCTGCTGTTTGCACTGGTCGGCTGGAAAGTGGCGCTGACCTATCTCGCCTTTGGCCTGAGCATTGCCATTGTGTCGGGCTGGGTCATCGGCCGGCTGCACCTCGAAAGCTGGCTGGAGCCATGGGTGCGCGAAGTGCGCGCGGGCGAGGTCGATCTGGAAGACGAGCATCTGACCTGGGTGGACCGGTTCGAGGCCGGCTGGGATGCGGTCAAGGAGATCGTCGGCAAGGTCTGGTACTGGATTATCGCCGGGATCGCGGCGGGTGCATTCATCCACGGCTATGTCCCTGCACAGCTGCTGTCCGGCATCATGGGCGCGGATCGCTGGTGGTCGGTGCCTGCCGCGGTGCTGCTGGGCATCCCGATGTATTCGAACGCCGCCGGGATCATTCCGGTGATCGAGGCGCTGCTGGGCAAGGGCGCGGCGCTTGGCACGGTGCTGGCCTTCATGATGTCAGTAATCGCGCTGTCGCTCCCCGAAATGATCATCCTGCGCAAGGTGCTCAGCCTGAAACTGATCGCGGTGTTTGTCGCGGTGGTGGGCAGCGGCATCCTTGCGGTCGGATTCCTGTTCAATTTCCTGTTCTCGTAATACCAGCGCGGTAAGATGCTGACGCATCACGCGCTGAAAATGCTAAGACGCCGCAAGGGCTTAACCAAAGTCCGATAAGTCAAGCTCATCGAACTTTGATATAAGGAAAGATTATCCAATGAAAGATGTCAAAGTGCTCGGCCCCGGCTGCAAGCGGTGCCAGACTACCGAAGCGATGGTGAAGGCCGCAGCAATCGAAGTGGGCTGCGACATCACGATCGAAAAGGTTACCGACTATGCCGAGATGGCCAAATTCGGGATCGTCTCCACCCCCGGCATCGTGATCGACGGGAAGGTTGTCCACTCGGGCGGTCTGCCCAAGGAAGACGATCTGAAACGCTGGCTTCGGGCCTGAGGGGGTGGAGACCTGCGACATCATCATTATCGGCGGCGGCCAGATGGGGTTGTCGCTGGGCTATTACCTGCGCCGGGCCAAGGCGGATTTCCTGATCCTCGATGCCGAGGATGGGCCGGGCGGCGCGTGGCGGCATGGCTGGGATTCGCTGCGGCTGTTTTCACCAGCGGGTTACAGTTCGCTGCCGGGATGGCTGATGCCGCCGCCCGATCACAAAGGCTACCCGACCCGCGATGACGTGCTCGATTACCTGACCCGTTATGACAAACGCTATCAGCTGCCGATCCGGCGCCCGGTGCGGGTGAAAACTGTCGAGCAGGCTGATCCGCATCTGCTGGTGCAGGCCGATACTGGCCATTTCGCCGCGCAAAACGTGGTGAGCGCTACCGGCACCTGGGCAAAACCTTACATCCCGGACATTCCGGGGCGCGATCTGTTCATGGGCCGTCAGGTTCACTCTGCGCACTATGAACGGCCCGATGATTTCGCGGGCCAAACCGTGCTGGTGGTTGGCGGCGGCAACAGCGGCGCGCAGATCATGGCCGAAATTGCGCCACTCGCCCGCGCGCTGTGGGTCACGACTCAGGAACCGTTGTTCCTGCCGGATGATGTCGATGGCCGCGTCCTGTTTGAACGAGCCGTAGCCCGCATGAAGGCTGGCCCCGGCGATACCCCGGTCGGCGGCATCGGCGACATTGTCATGGTTCCGCCGGTAAAGGCCGCACGCGCGTGCGGCGACCTGTCCTCGGTCAGACCGTTCGATCGGCTCACCGCCGCTGGCGTGGTCTGGCCCGACGGTTCGGACATGGCGGTCGATGCAATCATCTGGTGCACCGGATTTCGTCCGGCGCTCGATCATTTGCAGGGCCTGGGCGTGATCGAAACGGATGGCCGCGTGCAGGTTGCAGGCCAGCGATCCATCAAGCAGCCGCGTCTGTGGCTGGCCGGATATGGCGATTGGACCGGGCCGGGTTCCGCCACGCTGATGGGTGCGGCGCGAACCGCGCGGGATCTGGCAAGCGGGTTGCTGAGAGCACTTGCCAATCCCCCGCGCTGACCGAGGCGGCCTCCTCAGCTTTGGCGGGCCTGCCGGGCAGATTGCGCTGATGCACCGCGAGCGGGTGCAAGAACGCGAATGGATCAGCGAGGACAATTTCCTCCACGCGCTCAATTTCTGTCACCTGCTGCCCGGCCCCGAAACGCAGCAGTTCGCGACGTGGATCGGGTGGCGGCTGCATGGGCGGTGCTGCGGGAGCGGTGCGCGGCGGCAATTGGCGGCATGGTTCCGGTTTTGGTTATCTGAGCACAAGCGCGGAATGGATAACATCACACGGCGTCAGGCCATCGGCAGCGCGGCCCTGTCAGACAGCGGAATCGCGCTTGCAGAAATGGCCCGTGCGGTGTCCGCGCAAGGCGCAGCCGCCTTTGCGGCAACCGCACCGGCCTTCGCGGGCAAGCACACGCCCAAGCCGCTGCGGTTCAATCCGGCCAATCCGGACTTTCCGCCGCGCGCCACATCGACGCGTTCATGGCCAATCGCGATTGGGAGGTGGTGGACGCGCGCTATCGCGCGGCGCCATTATAGCTTTACGCCGAACTGGGTCAGCGCCCAGACCATCGCGAGATACAACACCACCGTCAGCCCGCAACCGATGACGAGCGCGGGCCAGAACCCCATGCCACGATTGAGCAGCAGCGGGATCACCAGGAACATCGGCAGGCTGGGCAGCACGAACCAGAAGGTCGCGGTGGCGTGTTCGGCCATGCGCGCCACATCCTGCGTATCGCGCCACAGCCAGATCATCCCCAGCACCGAAATCAGCGGCAGCGAGGCGATCAGTGCACCAAAGCCCGGCGCGCGGCGCGAAACCTCGCTGACCATGGCGATAATCAGGCCCGACAGTGCGGCTTTCAACAGCAGATAGGTCATCGCATTACCTTCCGAATATCAGTCTGCCACCATCGCCCGCCGCTGTGCGGGCCAGGCAACGCCCCAGCCATCGCGCGTGACCTTGAGGTAGAGCGCCGGTAGCACCAGCATATTGAGTGCGGTCGAACTGGTCAGGCCGCACAGGATCACGATCGCCATCGGCGCCTGAATCTCGCTCCCCGGCTCGCCCAGTGCAATCGCCAGCGGCAAAAGCGCCAGCCCGGCGGAGATCGCCGTCATCAGGATCGGCACGAGCCGTTCTTCCGACCCGCGCCGCACGGCCTCAGCCAGATCGGTTACGCCTTCGGCCATCTGCAAGTGCTTGATGTGGGTGACCATCATCACCCCGTTGCGCGTAGCGATGCCGAACAGCGTGATGAACCCGACGATGGTCGCCACCGACAGCACCCCGCCAGTGAGCCACAGGCCGACCACCCCGCCGACCAGCGCCAGCGGCAGGTTGATCATCACCAGCAGCGCATCACGCCCGGATCGGAACGCCTGTTGCAGCAGCAGGAACATTCCGACGAGCACGATCAGCCCCAGCGCCAGCAGCGTCCGGCCTGCGCTGGCGGCGCTTTCGAACTGACCGGCAAGCTCGATATGCGCGCCCGCAGGCAGCGCGATGTCAGCCAGTGCGGTGTCGATGTCGGCCACCACTGCCCCCAGATCGCGGCCCGCAACATTGGCCATTACCAACTGCATCCGCTCCACGCTCTCACGGGTGATCGCGTTCGGGCCGGTATCGCGCACCACGTCGGCAATTGCTGACAGTGGGATAAGCTGTCCGCCCGGCGCCGCGATCAGCATCGTATCAAGCTGCCCGGCATCGGCATATTGCACCCGATCATAACGCACCACGACATCGGTGATCACCGGACGCTCGATCAGCTGGCCCACATCAGCCCCGGCAATCGCGGCTTCAATCGCACTTGTCACATCCTCAACCGCGAGACCATAGCTGGCCAGATCCCCCCGCCGCAGCCGCACCCGCAGATGGGGCACCAGGCTTTGCGTATCGCGCTGCACATCGACCGTGCCGGGAATCGCGCTCACCGCGGCTTCGACCTGTGTAGATACCCGCTGGAGCGTGTCGGTGTCCGGCGCGAACACCTTGATCGCGATATTGGCCCGCGCACCTGACAAAATATGATCAACCCGGTGACCGATGGGCTGGCCAAAGATCGCCTGCACCCCCGGCACTGTGCTGACCGCACCGCGCAGCGCGGCAAGCAGTTCGTCACGGTCACGGCCGTCGTCGTTCAGGCTGGCTTCGATTTCGGAGGCGAACACTTCCTGTGCGTGCGGATCGCCCGGCGCGCGGCCGGTGCGCCGCGCCGTGGTGCGCACTTCGGGTTGGGACAGCAGCGCCGCTTCAACCTCGCTTGCTGCACGGTCGCTGTCGGCAAGGCTGGTGCCGGGTAGCGTGGTCACGTTGACCGTCAGCGATCCTTCGTTGAACTCAGGCAGAAACGCGCGGCCCGCCAGCGCGATCCCGATCCCCGCCAGCACCACCATGACCAGCGATCCCACCGCCAGCACCTTCCAGCGATCCAGCCAGCGGTCGAGCAGCGCGACATACCATGCCTTCATGCCGACCACCCAGTCCGGCTCGCGCCCGACAGCGTCAGGGCGGCGGCTCAGCAGGTCATAGCTGAGCGTCGGGGTCAGCGTCAGCGCCACCGCAAGGCTCGCCAGCAGCGACACCCCATAGGCCAGCGCCAGCGGTTGCAGCAGCCGCCCTTCGATGCCTGAAAGCCCGAAGATCGGCAAAAACACCAGCAGGATGATCAGCGTTGCAAAGATGATCGCACCCTGCACCTCGCCGGTCGCCGCTGCGACCACGGCAATATCGCTTTGCTGTTCTTCCGGCGGTTTGGCGCGTTCCAGCCGCAACCGGCGCACCACATTTTCGACCACGATGATCGCATCATCGACCAGCATCCCCAGCGCGATCGCCAGCCCGCCCAGCGTCATGGTGTTGATTGTCCCGCCGCCCGCATTGATGACGATCATCGCGCTCACTACGGAAACGGGTATCGCGGCCAATGCCACCGCGGTTGCGCGCCAGCTGACGAGGAAGATGAACACGATTACCGCAACCAGCACCAGTCCTTCGATCAGCGATGTGGTGGCATTATCGACCGAACGCTGGATGAAATCGGCCTGCCGGAACACCCGCGTCTCCAGCACCATGCCCTTGGGCAGGGTGCGCTGAAGCTCGGCCAACACGGTGTCGAGCCGGTCGGTCAGTTCGAGCGTGTTGGCACCCGGCTGCTTCTGGATCGCGAGGATCACCGCAGGCTTGCCATTGAAGGCGCCGGTGCCGCGTTTCAGCCCTTCGCCGATGCGGATATCACCGATCTCGCGCGCCAGCACCGGCACCCCGCCCGCATTGCCCACCACCACACTGCCGAAATCATCGGCCACAGCGGCGCGGCCTACGCCTTCGACCAGCAGTTCCTGCCCATTGGCGACCACCACCCCCGCGCTGCGATTGTCGCTGGCGGCGGACATGGCTTCGATCACCTGATTCATGCCGATGCCGCGGGCCGACATCCGCGCCGGATCGACCAGCAATTGCACCTGCCGCTCGTCCCCGCCGATGGTCAGCACCTCGGCAATGCCGGGCACCGACATAACGCGGCGGCGCACGATCCAGTCGGCGGTGGACTTCAAATCCATCGGGCTGGCTGTGTCTGAGCGGAGGGCGACGAACATGATCTCGCCCATCACGGAACTGGCCGGTGTCATGTGCGGCGGCGGCAGATCGGCGGGCAATTCGTCGCCGGCGGTTTGGAGCCGTTCGGCCACGATTCGCCGCGCGTTCTCAGGCGGGGTCGCCCAATCGAACTCCAGCGTCACCACCGAAAGGCCGGTGGCGCTGTTCGAGCGGATGCGCCGCAATCCAGGTGATCCGTTGAGCGCGGTTTCCAGCGGGATGGTGACGCGTTGCTCCACCTCGGTCGGGGTGTAACCGCCGGCATCAACCACCACGGTAACGGTCGGCGCAGTCAGATCGGGCAGCACATCGACCGGCGTGCGCAGCGCCGTCCATGCGCCGAACGCGGTCAGCAGCGCGGCAATGGCATAGACCATCGCGCGGTTTTCAAGGCTCCAGCGGACGAGGCGTTCAAGCACTGTCCCGCCCCTCAATGCGCGTGGCCGTGGCCGAAGGAATCGGGCGTCGCCGCCGCTGCCCTGACCGCCGCCGCGCCGCGCGTGACCACCCGTTCGCCTGCCGCAAGCTGGCCTTCGACCGCCACCTGCGAGCCGCTGCGCGCAAGCACGGTGACCGCGCGGCGCTGGAAGGTTTCGCCACCAAGTTGGACGTAGATCACATCCTGCCCGCTTTCATTGAGCAGCGCGCTGGCCGGGATGGTCAGCCGCCGGCTGGCAGTGCCGGTGCGCAGCAGGCCCTGCACCCGCTGGCCGGGACGCAAAGCGCGACTGTTCCAGGCGTAGATCACCGACAGCGTCCGGGTCTGGGGGTCAATTGCCGCGCCGCGCTGCACCAGTTGGCCGGTGCCATCGCCCAGTGTGATCACCTGATCGGGCAGTTGCAGGTCGATTCCGCCAGGCGTGCCGACCTTGGCCGCCATCGCTTCGGGCACGCGGGCGACCAGCCACAGTGCCGCCGGATCGCCAATCCGCAACAGCCGCTGCCCGCCGGTTACGGCTGCACCCTGCACCAAGGCGCTGTCGAGCACCTCGCCCGCAATCGGCGCGACCACGCGAACGCCCGCCCCGCCGCCTGCCACAGCCGAACGGCGCTGACTGGCGACGCGCAGTTGCGCCTCGGCCAGCCGCAAGGCGGTGCGCGCTTCATCGAGCCGCCGGGCCGGGACGGCTTCGGCTTCGACCAGCTGCGCCATGCGCGCCACTTCACGCGCCGCCGCATCGCGGACGATCCGCGCTTCGTTGATGGTCAGATCAAGCGTCGCGACATCCTCGCTGCCGCCGAGGGTCGAGGATATGCTGGCAAGCACCTGCCCGCGCCGCACCCGGTCGCCTGCAGCAGGCATTCGTGCGGTGCGCAAAATGCCGTCGACCGGTGCCGAAACAATCGCCTCGGCCTGCGGCTGGATCTGCACATCGACCGTAACTGGCACGGTCTCGGCGAAATTGGTGATCTGTGCCGCCATCGTCATGAACGGGATGCGCCATTGCACTTCCTTGGAGAACGCGACCGCGCCGTCCTCCTCGGCATCAGCGGGATCGGCCTTGGCGCCTTGCGCGCTCGTGGCCCACACGATTACCTCACCCAGATCGTGAACCGATTGCCCCTTGGGGTTGCCCAGCACCAACCGCAGCTGCGCCTTGCCGCTTTTTGACGCTTTCAGCAGCGGCCTGAAGATCCCCTGGGTGTCGCTTGGCCCGGCCTTGGCCCGGTCAATCATGCCATCCGGCCACACCAGTTCAGCGGTCAGCGCGCCATCGTTCACCGGTTTGTAGCTGTCGAGCCACGTCAGGTGCGCATCGAACCGCCGGTTCTTGCCCTGCACCAAGGGGCGATATTCGACGAACAATTCGGTTGCGGGTGCAAAATGCGTGACCACGATCCCGCCGCCGCCATCAGCCGCCGCGGGTTCGTCCGGGGACAGCAATCCGCACCCCGCCAGAGACAGGGCCAAGGACAGGGCCAGAACAGGCGCGGCAAGCACCGCAAGCAAGCGGGATCGGGTCATTATCAATCCTCGGATCGAGAAGGCATCAATGGTCGTGCGGCATGGATTCGTCGTGCGGCTCGTCCTCGTCATGCGCTTCGGCGACGGGTTCCGCCGTGTCGTTATCGTCATCTGCTGCAGCCGCAGTTTCGGCGGTTTCGGCGGTTTCGGCAGCCTCGCTGCAGGCGGTCAGCGCCAGCAGGGCCGGGATCGCGGCACACAAAATGGTATTCTTCATCAGTAGCTCCTTCCAGTGGCAAGATCATAGGCGACTGCCGCCAGCGCGGCATCAAGCGCGAAGGCGATCACCGAAAGATCGGCGTCGCGCGCGGCTTGGTAGGCATCGAGCAGCTCGACGACCCCGATTTCGCCCGATTGGTAAGCCGTATTGGCAATCGGGCCGAGCCGCGCGGCATCGCCCCGCGCGCCGATCGCGGCCACAGCGGCGGCGCGCGACGAGGACAACCGCGCGCTGGCGGCTGATTGTTCGGCGGCAATCCGGCGGCGCGCGATGGCAAGTTCGGCTTCCAGTGACGTCCGCACAGCAGCTTCGCGCCGCACCGCCGCGCCGCCGCCGTTCCACAGTGGCAGCGAAATCCCAAGCGAGACGATCGGGCCATATTGCGTGCCTGTGCCATCATCGATCCCGCGCACCCCGGCACCGACCGAAAGCTGCGGCCAGCGCGCACGTCCGGCTGCAGTCAGGCGATATTCAGCAGCGGTGATCCGCTGTTGCTGCGCGGTCAGATCGGCGCGATCGCCCGGCAATGTTTCAGCGTGGCCAAACGCAGTGATAACCTCAATCGCGACCACCGGGTCAGCCACCCCGGTGAGCCCGCCCAGCGTGGCGCAATCCGCCCGGCGCGAACCCTGGGCCTGCAATCGCCCGGCCTCCGCCGCGCTGGCCTGCACCCGGACACGGCGCACGTCATACACCGCAGTGTCGCCCGCTTCCGCCCGCGCAGACGCGACGCGCAGCGCTTCGTTCACGGCAGCGATGTAGGTCTGCCAGATATCGGCCTGCGCCGAAGCCGCCGCACACCGGACATGGGCGCTGCGCACATCGGCGATCAGCAACTGGTGCCGGCGTTCGATATCGGCAGCGGTCGCCTCAGCATCGGCCTGTGCCGCATCGCGCAAGGCGGCGCGGCGACCGACCAGATCGATCGGCTGCACCAGATGGAGCTGGTATTCGACCTCTCCCCCGCCGCCAGCGCGCGCCAGGTCCAGCTGCGGGTTGTCGAGCGGACCGATCATAGCGACTGCTGACGCCGCAGCAGCACGGTCGGCATCGTCGCGCGTCGCCAAGCCTTCTTGCGCCAGAGCCAGCGCAATCGCTTTCTCGCCGGTCAGCGGTTGCTGCGCGGAAATCGGCAGGGACAGCACACCCAACGTGGCAGGCATAAGAAGGGACGCACAGCGCATCCACTGAAATAACATGATATTCTCCGCACAGATCAGACGACCGGGCAATCGCCCGGCAGGCGCGTCAGGCCGTTCGCGGAGGTCTCAGGAGGTTGGTTGGCGGGCTTTTCGGTGCACCAATAATGCGCAGCGTGGCCGCTTGTGGCTCAGCCAGCAGCAACCGCTCGTTCAGCACTGCCGCAGATCCAGGCTCGGCCCCGACCGACAGCACATCGGCGGCCAGATGATTGTGCGCGTAACCGTGCGCGTGCTTGCCGTGCTTGTCCGGCGCCGAACCATTCCCAAGCGCGTCATCGCTTGCTGCGCCAGAATGGACATGATCGCCATGGTGAACATGATCTTCGGACGAAGCCAGCGTCTGCCCGTACTGACCCATATGTTCCGCCCACGCAGCACGTGGCACTACGAATGCGCACACGAGCAAAGCAAAGACGACAAAACGCATCATGTCTGAACCATAGACGCATGGCTGCACCCGATCAATTGAGGATTGTGGCCGATCGGGGTTGGTCACCAGTCAGGCGATGAAATCGGCGGCATTGTTATCCGCCCGCCCGCCCGCCCGCAGCCTCATTTCGCAAACAGCTGACCCACATCGGCAAACGCCTTGAATTCGAGCGCGTTGCCTGATGGATCGCGCAGGAACATCGTGGCCTGTTCGCCCGGCTGGCCTTTGAAGCGGATGGTCGGCGCGATCACGAACTGCGTTCCGCCCGCGCGCAGGCGTTCGGCCAGCGCCTCCCACGCGTCCATCGCCAGCACCAGTCCGAAATGCGGCACGGGGACGCCGTGGCCATCGACATGATTGTTGGTCCGGTCGCCCGCCGGACCGGGGGCCAAATGCGCGACGATCTGATGGCCGTGGAAATCGAAATCGATCCACTCGTCCGACGACCGCCCTTCGCCGCAGCCCATCACCCCGCCATAAAACGCGCGCGCGGCGGCGAGATCATCGACCGGGAAGGCGAGGTGGAACGGGGGAAGGGTCATGCAGCGTGTTAGATGACACGAGGTTCTAGAGTGGCGGTGAGCGGGATTATCCGGGATTTTCCGGGGCTGCGCGGACCAAGAACGGCTGTTTTCTGCCATGTTGCGGGGTAGGCCTCTAAAAATTGGCGCTTTTGTTCTGTGTCTAGAGTCATGGTGAATTTAGACGATGATTTGCCATGATCGGCTGGAGTCGCCGTTTCTAACGAGGACGGCCTCTTAGAGCCTCTTAGGCGCGGAAATCCGCCATTTATGGGCGCATAATAGGCGTCTGAAGAGCCTCTCAGAGGCGTTTGAGAGGCCTTCGAACTGGGACACAACTGGGACATCTCCGTCAAACAGGGTCTCATGGTCGAAAAAGACCGGAAAACCGCCATTTCTGGGGTGATATCTAGGCTTACTGACATTGGTGAAAGTGGGCGCGAATTTTATCCGCCATCAGCTGGCGACGGGAGAGCGGACATCGCTCGATCAACCGCGATAAGGAAGCCGGCAGTCTCATTGCGCAACACATCCACATCAGCGCCTTCGACGGTCTCACCAAATAGGCGCGCTTGCCAATAAACTCCATCATCGCCGGCAGCCAAAGCTTCAAGATCGGCCCTTGAAAATTCGACCACATAATCCTCGTAATAGCTGCAACCATATCGCTGGCAGGAAACATCCGTATAGATGCGCTGGACGTCCCCACTCTGCAGATTGCCTGCAATCAGATATGTGATGCGGCTGAACCTCATCGACTGAGGGAAGACGCCACTTAGGTAGAGCTGGTAAAACACTTTGCCGGTGATCTTATCTAGGCTGGCCCTCAGAAACTTATCGCTTCCTGACCTTCCTTCAAGGAAGGGTCGAGTGCTGATCCAGACTACAGGCTCCAGAGCATCTGATTGCCCTTTAACTTCGACCCGCAGCGCCACATCCTCAGCGCTCATTGCCATCGCCTCCCTTTCCTCCTTGTCAGGCTTGTGTTGGGCTGAGCAAGGATGGGCAAATGCAATCGACGACATCAAAACAAGAGCGGTGATTGAGGTCTTCATAGCTTCCTCTGGACTGCGACGACGCGGCCGATGATTTCGAGCTCGCCGTCATAGGCTGTGAAGGAAGAAACCTCCTTCTTGTCAGACCATACCTCGACGCCGCCGCCAGGGACAGGGCGGAGCCGCTTGATCATGCCGCACTCTGCGTAAGTCAGCACCCAGATGCGGTCGGCGCTGGTCAGCTGGCGCTGATCGGTATCGATCAGCAGCAGATCGCTGTCGTAAAGGGTTGGCTCCATGCTGTCGCCGATGCCCTGGGCGAAGAATAGCTTGTCGGGCGATGACCGGGTGTAGCGCCGCAGCCAAGCGCGCGGGAAGTGGTGCACTTCCTCGGTGATCGGAACGTCCAGATAGGTGGCACCCATGCCGTAGCTCAGGTCGATCTCCCTCACCGGGACTAAGTCGGGCTCATCAAAGCTGGCCAGCGCAGCGGCCCCAGCCCGGGTCCAGCCCGGGAACTTTGGAAAGGCATCGTGGAGCTTTTCCAAGGTGCTCGTGCTGAGCCGCGCAACCGCCTTGCCCGAGGCGGGGCGCTCGATTGTCTTGGGGTCTACGTTCGCCTTCCTCGCCACCTGCGCTGCAGACAGGCCGGCCCAGTCGATGAGCGCCCGTATCAACACACTATCCTGGTCTCGCCCCGTCATTTTGCAGGCCTAGCAAACGGAGCGACTTGTTGAGAGGGGAAAAATATCCCTTGAGTAGGGGATTTATTTCCCCTACGCCCATGAACATGGACCAGCAAACAATCGTTCAGGACATCGCGCGGCGCGCTAAAGCGTCGCGGGTAGGGCACTGATCATCGCCGCGATGCGAACCAACACTGTAAACGCAGCCGCCTTTCGTGACTGGCTCGCCAGCCGCGGCGCCGGGGAGATGGCCAAGGGCTGATATCCACTCAATCAAAAGCCACCCATCGCCCGCCGACATTGAGATGATCTCGCTCACGATCAGCTCGGTTTCGGGTTCACTGGGGCTTCTGGCCATGACCGCAAGCCGCGTCGATGATGACGAGATGGTGGTCAGCCCGCATGACTTTAAGGGGATGATGGACACGATGCAGGGCGAGCTGTCGCGTGCCTATAGCAGGCTCCAAGCTTTCGTCTGATTGACATCTGCCAAAGCACAAAGGCCCCGCTTCCAGACACGGAGGTGGGGCCTTTTCATTTGCATCTGAGGATGGTCTAAAGTGCGCCTTAGCGGTTCATTAAAGGCGCTTCAGAACCCGCTAATTCCGCTGATTTAGTGCTCCAGAACCTTGTGTCAGTTGCTCCAGAACGTCCTGTCCCGCTACAAGCGGCTCCTGAATATCCGCCAGCTTAGCCCGTTCAGCCTCGACAGGAAAAGCCTGAATACCTACGGAGACCAGATAATCAGTCCCGGCATGGTGGAGCAAGCGGACATGAAATTGATCATCGGCAACAAGAACTATTCCAGCTGGAGCTTGCGCGGCTGGCTCGCAGTCAAGCAGTCGGGTTTGCATTTTGACGAGCTGACCGTGCCGATCATGGGGGAGGAATGGGACAAGCTCAAACAGGACATGGGCGAGGTGCAGCCTTCGTCGGGCAAGGTGCCGATCCTGTGGGATGATGACGCGGTGGTGTGGGATAGCCTCGCGATCCTTGAGTTCCTTGCCGACAAGGTCGGGCGGACACGGTTCTGGCCCAAGGACGAGGCCGCGCGCGGGATGGCGCGGGCGATGGTGGCGGAGATGCATTCGGGCTACCAGACCTTGCGCCGCGAACTGCCGATGAACATCCGCCGCCGGGTGGAATTGCCCGGCCTGTCCGACGCGGCGAAGCACGACATCGTCCGTATCCTTGGCCTGTGGGCCGAAGCGCGCGCACGCCACGGCGGCAGCGGGCCGTTTCTGTTCGGCACGTTCGGCGCGGCGGATATTTTCTATGCCCCGGTGGTATCGCGGTTTGTTACCTATGGTATCGGTGTGCCCGGATTTGCGCAGGCCTATATGCAGGCGGTGTGGGAACATGACTGGATGGCCGAATGGATCGGTGCGGCAGAGGAAGAAGAATGGGTGATCGAGCAATACGAGCAGGTCGCATGAGAGCCGCGCTCGCCGCGCTGCTGGCGGTGTTCGCGCTGCTGCCCGCGCCCGCCCATGCGTGGGGCGCCTATGCGCACCGCAAGACCGCCACCATTGCCGAAGCCAATGTTACCCCGCAGGTGCGCGCCAAGATCCGGCAATTGCTGCGGACGCAGGCGGCGCTGGGCACGCCCGAATGCCCGCTCAAGACGCTCGAAGATGCTGCCGTGTGGGCCGATTGCATCCGCGGCGAAGGCTGGCGCTGGGGCTTTACTGCCGCATGGCATTACCGCACTGCGCCGATCTGTCAGGCGTTCAACCCGCGCGCCAATTGTTCGGGCGGCAATTGCGTCACCGCGCAGATCACGCGCGCACACCGGATGCTGGCCGACGAACGCCTGCCCGCCGCGATCCGGCTCGAAGCGCTGGCCTTCATGGTGCATTTCGCCGGCGATGTGCATATGCCGCTGCATTCGGGCGATAACGCGGATCGCGGCGCCAATGACCGCAAGGCCGATTACGGGATCAGGCCGGGTTATAACCTGCACAGCATCTGGGACGGGCCGCTGGCCGAACGCGCGATCAGCGCGTCCGAGGATCCGGTGGTGCGGCGCTACAGCGCCACCGAGCGTGCCGACCTGACCGGCGGCACCCCCGATGATTGGGGCCGCGAAAGCTGGGAGATTGCACGCGGCTTTGTCTACCCCACCGCGTTCGATACCGACGATGCGTGCGCCGCGCCGCTGCCGGATGAAGCCGCGCTGTCGCAGGATGACATCATCCGCGCGGTGCCGATTGCCAAGCGGCGGGTGCAGCAGGCCGGCCTCAGGATTGCCGATCTGCTGACCAGCGCCTTTGCCCCAGGGCCGTTGGTGGTGGCCGACGAACGGCGGCGTTATACCAAAGTCCGATGAGCGTGGCTCATCGGACTTTGGTTAAGCCCGTGCGGCGTCTGAGCATTTTCAGCGTGTGATGCGTCAGCATCTTGGCGCGCTGGTATTAGGCGATACGCCTTAGCCAAACGCCTTGGCAAGAAACCATACGGCCACGCCCACCATCCCTGCCGCCAGCACCCGGCGCACCAACAGCGCGCGGTCTTGCGTCAGCAATATTGGCCGCACCCGTTCCGCCCCCAGCACCAGCGCGATATGGATCCCGGTGGCAATCCCCACGCTGATCGCGGCCATCACCAGCCCCTGCGCCAGACTGGGCCGGCCACCCGCAATAAATTGCGGCATCACCGTAATGAAGAACAGCGCGGACTTGGGGTTGAGCAGGTTGATGACCAGCCCGGCATAGAAATTGGGCCGGGTCGCAGCGCCCGGTGTTGCCGTGGCCGACGGGTTGCCCGATGCCTGCCACGCCTGCCACGCCAGCCAGCCCATCATCGCCGCCGCCAGCACCGCCATCGCCTGCGCCAGCGCCGCATCCTGCGCGAGGATGAAACTGGCCGCCGCCACGCTGAGCGCGGCATTGCCCGCCAGCCCCAGCGCAATGCCGGCCATCGCCGCCAGCCCGGCGCGCTTGCCCTCAGCCAGCGTCAGCGTGACCAGCCAGCCCATGTTCGGCCCCGGTGTCAGTTCAACCAAAAGCACCGCCAGTGCAAATCCGCCAATGTCGATCACGGCAGGCGCTGCGTCTCGTAACGGCTACCGTCTTTGCGGGCATAGCCTGCGGCGTCGAACACCATGTCGATGTCGGGATATTCGCCGCTGTCGGTCGTTTGTCGCCCGGCGTTGATTGCAACGAACACGCACGGCTCGGCGGAGCGGTTGTGGAGGTGGTGACCATTGGCCGCGCCTGCCGCGAAGGCCAGCACATCGCCGGGGCCGACTGGCGTTTCGCCGTGGTCGTCGATCAGCACCGCTGCGCCTGCCAGCATCACCACCAATTCGTCCTGCCCGCAGTGCCAGTGGCGCTGCGATGAATAGGCGCCCGGTTCCAGCAGCACATGGCTCGCCCCCTACTGTGTCAGGCCCGCAGGCGGTGCCAGCCGACGATACCACCGGCCTGCCACCGCCGCGTCATAGGGCGGCGGATAGCCGGTCGCATTGGTCTGGGGAATGGCGGCAAGATCAAGCTTGGGCATTGGCGGCAACTCCTGCTAAGCCTGCACGGATGCTCGATCCGCTCGACCTTGCCAAGCGCCTGATTGCCGCGCCTTCGGTAACGCCTGCAACCGGCGCGGTGTTTGACAAGCTTGAAGCGATGCTCGCCCCGCTGGGCTTTGCCGTGCACCGGTTCATACGCGGCGATGGGCCGGAGGGCAGCGACGAGGCACCGGTTGAAAACCTGTTCGCCAGTCGCGCTGGGCCGCCGGGCACTCGCCATTTTGCTTTTGCCGGGCACCTTGATGTGGTGCCGCCAGGCCCAATAGGCGGAGAAGGGGGCTGGGCCAGCGATCCGTTCACCCCCGAAGTGCGCGGCGAAATGCTGCATGGGCGCGGCGCGGTCGATATGAAAGGCGCGATTGCGGCAATGGTCGCCGCCGTCGCCGAAGTGCCTGCCGAAGTGGGCACCATCAGCTTCATCATCACCGGCGACGAAGAAGGCCCGGCGCTCCACGGCACCCGCGCGCTGATCGACTATATGCAGGCTGAGGGCATCCAGCCCGACCTGTGCCTTGTCGGTGAGCCCACGTCGGTTCACCGGCTCGGCGATATGGTCAAGATTGGGCGGCGCGGATCGGTCAATATCGGCATCGCGGTGGATGGTACGCAAGGCCACGTCGCCTATCCGCATCTGGCCGA
>Ga0100402_1003770_pt1 | contig 16370 bp, 14 predicted proteins | sample CryGeyme20150102_FD_80419 | JGI IMG/M metagenome (GOLD analysis project Ga0100402, IMG submission 80419) | Groundwater microbial communities from Crystal Geyser aquifers in Utah, USA - Crystal Geyser metaG 2015-0102 | ecosystem: Environmental > Aquatic > Deep subsurface > Groundwater | place...
GTTGGGTAGTTCGTTTGGGAGATTTTTTCATCAACACTCCAGAAGTGCCCCCTGCAAACTCAGAAGAGCAGTTGTACTATGAACATTATCGGTTGGAAATGAAACGTTTTGAGCTTAATTATTTCAGCAGTATTCATTATTTCCATAACTGGCAGAAGTACAACCAGAATTTAGAAAGTCTAGCGAAGATCAGGTCTTACGCCAAAGAAAAAATCCTAACGATGATCGAGCCATTTAGTTGTTTTGTGGACTTTTCTGTTCTCAGAAGCAACCTACCAGACTCTATCAGGAATAAAAAGCATAGATTTGTGGCCAGACTCATCTTAGATGAAGTCAACATCAAAATATCTAAGTTTTTACTAACAAAAATGAAGTATAGATTCGATGTTTTTGATTAAACTGGGCATCAATAGCTGGGAAATTTTATTGAAACTAACGTTGTCAATATCAAATAGGAAAATGAGCTCGCAGGTTACTGCAAGATAAGTTACGACAAAATCAACAAATTGACACTATTCTGTGTTCTGAAGGACGACTTCATGTACTTTTTTCCCAACGAAAACCATCCCAAGTATCATTTCTTTGTCAACGTTACTGAAGTGGCGATCCGACTGATATCGAATGAGGTACAGAACATAAACACTTAAAAGAAGCAAAGGCTCTGTTTTTATTTGAACGATGTGTAAAAACACCGATTATGGAGGAAAAAGATCGTTCATGTGATAAACCGTAAAGAAAGAAAATTTGATAATACATTCATGGGATCATTTGGCAGAAGAAGTAGCAATATTCAAAGAAAATAAGACATTCGAACTACTAATATGAATGCAACCAACTTGAGATAAACAAACCTTCTGATTGGAACCACTAACTTCAGATAAAGCATGATGGATCTCAATTATGGACAATTTGCAGATAGCATGAAAGATTCTTTGAAACAACCCACCCTCAAAGAATTAAATTTACATAAAACTGTAAGTCCCACTCCGCAGCTAGGATCACATTCAAGCAATATCGAGGAGGAAGAAATAGAACAGACTTCCTCAAGTCTCAAACTCAACACGACCTTCTTCATGAACAAGCTATCAATAAAATTGCTTGACGAACAGGACAAGTAATTTTTGGACTGTTAATTTTCCAAAGTAACTTTTGTGTACGAGGTTCTCAGAAGCAAGCAAATGCATTTTACTCTCAATTAATGGATTGTTACCTAGTCTGCTGAAAATCAACCTTTTGTCAGTAGTAATGCTTTCATTTCTTAAGACAAAGAGCCTCAGAAAAATATGAACCTCAACAACTTCTTAGAAATTCGATTTATCTTCAATTAATTCACATAAGAATTGTAGAGAATCAAAATTGATGTCGACAAGCTGTTTGTTGCCTGGAAAGTTGAGCTCTTCACAAAAATACTTCTTTACTTTTTTTACGAAGAAGAGGCAGGTGACTCTCCTTCACCTTCATCCACCAACAAAAAGCAGCTTGAAGTTCTGATGCGATTTTAACAGTTAACCTTCTATGCTTACTTTAATGAAGAACTGATTGCTCATGGAAACTTGATCGATATTGCAGTGATGTATGCTCAAAGCAACATTGAGGAGAGATATTAGTTGAAGTGCAAGATATTTGAAATGGACAAATATGTTAGAAACACTCATCATTCTGGAAATCAATAAGACAAAAAAGAGTACCGTCTACCCATGATTAAAAGAAGGTATGACGACATTGATGGCTACAGAAGGTAAAACAATCTGAGCTTAAACTATGTGGTGCGGAAACAGGAAACCTAGTAAGTAGAAAATATCGAAAGGTTGAAGAAAAAATTAGGAAAAGACCTTGTCGTTAGCCAAATATTTTGCGAGTGGAAAGACACCATTATCTATTTTGAAAATTAGCTCACCTTCAGGCTGCTTAATTACATACTGAACAAAATTCTTGGGACAGTTGCTGCCAAATTCAAGAAAAGAGAATATTCCCCAAACTATATATTTGAGACATTGAAATCTAGAAAGGTGAGCGCATTTGATGTGAGGCTAATCAACTTTGAATTTCGAATGCCTCCGCATTAGAGAGGATTTCGGTAGTTTTCTCTGGATGTTGAATAAATGAGAGTTACGAAAAATCTAGATGACGACTATCTTCCGACTGAAATCAAAGTGAAGACAATTAGGCATACTCTGGCCTTTTTGTGGGAATCGATGATTATTCATATTTCCAAGGCCAAGCTAAGTTACTGTGTGGGCCAAGAGCCTGGTTTACCTCTTAATTCAGCCCCTTTCGATCTACACATCATTTACTCCAAGCTTAACTTCAGCAGATAGTATTATGTGATACTGAATACCCCAGACGATATAGATCGCAAGACAATGCTTTAACTTACGATAGATGACCCTGTCATAGTAGACGCACACAAAATAATGTTTGTCACCTTTCTACAGCTGTTCTACCAAAACATCAAACACAAAGATGGCCTTGATGAAAAATTTGAACCAAGCCTTCCTTATCCTAGTCTTAAAAATTACAATATCAAAATCAAAAAAATTGGCTTCAATATGTATCGATATTTGAGCGAAGAAAAGGCTATGAAACCCTATAGCTTCAGTACAGTTTAGTAATTTACGATGAATTATATACAAAAAGGCCCGATATCTTAAATCAATCTAAATTTCAAATCAGTTCAAAGTACAGGTCATTTGCCAATTTATCCTCTCGATTAAGACAAGAAAAAGTTCTCAATTTTAGTTAGCAGTGAAATTGGACCAATGAAACTAGTCCTCAACATTGAGCACTATGCTCTTGAAGTCAACTTGGATGCTTTAGGAGATGTCATAGATTTTCTTGATTTTGATAGCTAATACGTTTCAAATAAATTGATGCCAAAAAAGAGCTCTTCCTGGATGTATGTGAACGTGTTTGCAAAAAATTGCGTGTTGAAGCTCGGATAACTGCATGCAACTGGAGAGTTTTACATAAGTTATCTAAAAGGCATGAAAAATGAAATCGAGTTAGAAGCACAAAACTACCTATTGTCTGAGGAAGAAATGAAGAAAGCTGAAAAAGGCCAGCTGAACTGGAGCACTTTAACAGACAAGGAAATCAAAGTCAATGGATAAGATCTCAAGTTATCAATAAACGGTGATCATATTGGTGGAGCCATCAATATGTGCTTCAATCGAATGGAGGTTAGCAATAAGACCACGAATCGTCGATATAAGAAAGAAAGAGTGCAGATTGGCTAGGGTATGCTGTATGTACAGTTGATCGATCTGACCACCATTTGGAAAGTTTTTAACAATCACATTCGCAAAAGTCCAAAATATGTGCCTCTAACATACTATGAGCCTTGGGATTTGATTGAGCCAAAGCCGAAATCAATATTGAAAAGATGCACTGAGGTTGAGATATAGAAGCTCGCCATCAATCTGATATCAAATTCAACACCGGAAAGCTTATTGTTCATGAGGATAGATCTATCTTTTCCTCTGATTTCATTAAAGACATATTTGGTTGAGGAATAGATACAGGTCAATTTGAAGTTTAACATTTGGCATAATAAAGAAAATATTAAACAAACAGAAATAGCTAGTTGTAAAATGTTCAAACTAAGGTATACAACCTTCAAGGATCGGAAGTAGAAATGGATAGAAATTCCTACCATCAAAAATGTCCGGCTTTTGTTCAATGAAATCAACAATAAAACCATCGCCGATGTGCTCGAGTAAGCACGGCAGTTGAAAAATACATAAAGGAAAGAGATTGCCTATGCTTCAGAAAGCAAATAAATCCTTAAGTATGACTATGTCTTCAAAAATGAAACTGCTAATAAAATTACCTTGGAAATTTCAAATGGATTGAGTGTCACCTGTGAGGCTAACACTGTCATTACCAAAACTGGGAGAATTGATAGAATCCTCGACCTCTTGAACAAAAACAGCCACATATCAATCACTTAAAACAATGTCATCACTCAAAAGGCTAGCAAAGATATCAACCTCTACCAGCCAACATAGTTCAACAAAAAGATGTTAGTGATTATTCCCGAAATCAAAAAGACAACTTTCATTTATCGACCTCCTTATCAAATGACTAACAAAACATCAGGAATCATCATAGTTCCCCATGACAAAAAGATAATCAGAAGCCAAGAGGTGGTCAGCTTGATGCCAACTTCCAATTTTGTGGACATTTAGTTGAAAATAAATAGTTGGGCTCAAAGCTGTTCTGTTGATGTTAGAAAGGCTCAACAGTTGATTGGAGATTAATGCTTTGTTGCAACTGTTTCCAAGAAGGGGGAAGACACTATTATTAGCATTGTTGACAGATACACGATCAAGAATACTTTGCCTGTACCAATAATGATCAGAAATAAGGAAATTGTTGTGTATGGAGAGCTTTCATTAGGATATATTCCAGCAAGCGAGAGATAAAAAATATAGGTGAGCGTAGACGGGACAACTTTGGCTTTTAATTTGGCAAAATAGGAGAAAAAAGTATCATACAAGAAAAATTTACCCCTGAACACAACAAAATCTCAATACAGCTCAGTCAGTTGTGAAATTCACTTTTTATATGGGAAGGAAAAACTGAGGCAATTTATCACAGTTTATTGTGAGTATGGAATCAGAAATAATAGTGAGAGTCGAATCGGATATACCTGGGGTCACTAATAGTTTTTACTAAAGGAAAAATAGAGCATGATATTGCCTGCTTCTTTCAACAGCTTGAAATTCAATGAACATGGAGCTTCAATTCAGGCTAGCACAAAGAGCAAGGATAATATATTTTATGGAAGTTACTTACAGTTCACCAGATTGAGTCGACTGGAAGATCGAAGCCACCTCATCAAAATTCAGTCAAAATTTACTTTTGTCAACAATAGCAATGAATTGATTGAAATCAAAGGAAATGGATCAAGTATTTATTTGATGCCATACCAAATGGGATAAATCAACAGCAATATTATATCGAATTAAACCATTACAGTTGTTTTCGGAAAATACCACGAAAGGAAGATTAATTTACAACATTTAGGTGTAAACTATCTTCAATTAGAGGATATTTTCTTCAAAATAAGTGTAATCAAAAAATATGAAAGCACAATGGTGCTGCTATAAGATTCCGAGAAAGGGCATTCAATTGTGAATAAAACTAGTGATCTAACTATTCTAGCTCGAGCTTGGGTACAGGCCCCAGTGAGAGCAAGCCAAGGTATGCTTGAAGAATAATAAAACTAAAACAGAATAACAACAGTTATAAAGCCGGGGGAAGCGGAAACAGTTGGGCTGATGACATGGGAAGATCAGCTGATTTAGCTGTAATTTTACTATCAAGCCAAAAATATTGAATTCAAAGAGAGATATTTAATCAATTTTAATGAAATGAGCCCTAAATATTCAGTTAAACATACTGTTCATTAGGAAAAGGAGCACAAATTGATATTCGCCATCATTCTTACTTTCTAAAAAGATAGCGAAGGTAGGTATACCGTCAGTGTCTATAAGGAAAAGGATTATGAAAATACTCCATACTAGAAGTTAAAAGTCAATGTCCAGGAGGCTTCCTGCTCTTTTGGCTTCGGAAATAGCTAGCTCACTCTCTAGTGCTACAAACTAGGGGTAATCAGATAGAAAGGTGTTTAAATGCAAGACATTGACCTGCAGGTCTAAAAATTGTTGATCAGAGAAGGCAAAAATATCAGCATTCTTAGTGCTCTCAATCAAGGAAAATTCTTGAACTGTCATGTTATTCTCAACAAAACACTGAGAGGGACGTTCATAAATAATTTGATGCTCAAGGTAATACCAATCGAACTGATTTGCAGAGAGAAGGTTATTTTCATGATATTAGAAAAGATAGTATAGATCAGAGCATAGATCACTGCAAAGAGAAAAGGAAAGGGAGCAGGAGAGCTTGTAGCTGAAGAGGCACCTAAAGATATAAATATACTTCACAACTCATTGGAGTTTGTTCCATAGCCCAGCCATTTTGAGCACTTCGATCATCAGATGGTTTCTGCCTTCAAGAAAAGGGAGAATGAGGAAGAGAAACGCCTGGAAATTAGCAAGGAGTGGCAAAAATAAGTGTAGAAGTTAATGAAAGGTAAGCCAATATTCATCATGACTAATATGGTTCTTTCAGAAACAAGCATTTTTGTATCATACTCCAAGGAATAATATCGCTCAGCCGATGATAAAATAGGCAACGACCCGATCATCAGTAATTATTCAATAACTCAGAATACATGCTGCTGATTCCTTCCATCAGTGAACTCAAAATTGCCATTCCTCATTTGAAAATTAGTGATTTTGAGGGATAAAGCAAAGGCTTTGCTAAAGAGCTTTTGAGGAGGCTCAGACAGTCGATTGGAGCAACCGTCATGAGCTCATTTAGTTCTCTGCCATTATTTGACAACCCTATCATCGTAGCTGATGGAATTTTCAAGTACATAGAAGGAATACTTTCGATGCAGTGATCTATTGAGATTGTTTTACTTCAATATTTGATTCATAATATAATCAGTAAACATAAATAAATGTATAAAGATTAAAATAATCACCCTATCAGATTGATATCTGAACCAGTAGAAGCATGATCGCCAAGGCTACTAAGGCTACAGGGAATACCAGTCCTGATTTTCGCTGAGGTTTCGGTTGTTCTTTTAATTACTTATCTTCGATGAATTGTGATAATTCCTTGAGAATGGGTTATGACTCCTGAAAGTCCATTTTTTTCTTCGACTAAACTTTTTTGATAACCAGAGGGTTCTGTTCGTATGGAGAATGAGCTTGAAATTCCACAAAAATATCGCTTGGCTTAATAACTTCAGTCTATTCAGCGTAGGACTACTATCGCTAAACATCAATGTTATTATAGCTGATTCTTCTCATCTGGGGTAAAAGGTCAAAATCTTTGTCATGGTATCGCTCACTGTTTTTGTCTTCTTCTGAAATGTTTTCGGAGTAATCACCAATTTGCAACTTATGAATGTCTATCGTTTATCCGTTTACAACGAGGCTCTCCCGACAGTTGAGACTCACTCTTGATGTAATGTCATTAGTCAATTTCCTTTACAGTTTATTCTTTTGAGAAGCCATTATTTCAGTTCTTATTTTGTTTCCCCAACTTCGACCCTGAGAACCTGACCGGATCTCATAATTTTGATGCTACAATATTCCTCTGTTGTGTTTAACCCTTGAATCATCAGGCCTTTTGAGTTCTGATGATCTTCCAAGTGTTTGAGAAGTTAGAGCAATTGACCCAAAAATTGTATATTTTTTAGAAGCATCTCTTTGCTCCTGAGTTTATTTATTGTCTTTGATGTTATCATTCATTATCTTGGGTTGTTAAGGAGTCTTAAGTGGTATTTCCGTCTTTGGAGAGTTCTCATAAGTGAAAGATATTTTTGCTTGTGAGCCACTGCCATTGTCTACTTTTGAGCATGAAGGGATGTATTATTGTTGATGAACGAAAGTGTTTTCTAGATATGTTAAACTGTTTGGGGTCGTTCTCGATGGCAAAGGTGATTTGACCTTTACTGACTCCATATTTTTTATTGGACTGGGAGGATTCTAATCGAAATGAGTCTTCTTAGGTAGTTTAGGGAGTTATTTTTCTCTGTATTTGCGTGTCTCAGTTATATCCATGTTCCTGGCATCAAACTCAGTTTTGTGATGAGGTTATCCTCGAGAGATAGTCTGTCGTTCTTTATTGAAAATTTTCTTTCTTCTGTGGGTTTTGGCCCCGTCACTGTTTTTGGGGACCTCTTACGCTTCTTTTATTTTTTTAATTTCGAATTAACGCCAGCTTTCATGAAAATTTTCATCTTGATCTAGACTATCGTTAGTGTATTTGCGAGGTCTACAAAGGATAGTTTACTCATCAAATTATCTCTGCTTTAAGTTCCTCTCTTTCATATTTTCCATCTTTTCAAAGTGTGTCGGCGAGCCAGTATACTGAGGAGTGAAGACCTTTTGGGTGAACTTTTGAGTCGAACCAATATTAAGGCTAACTAAATAAAAAATTACCTGTATTTTTGGGGAATGACATGCTGATGATGGCTTTGGGAGAGTTTGTGCTGTTTACTATTGTACATTTTCTACAGTTTGAACAGAGTTATAACTAATATACTCAATAACAATCTTCGTTCTTATGTAATTCTATCATAAATAAGATCTATCATGCATTTCACTGTGTTGAGATAGCCCCAGCCAAGTTCCTAGTGATCGGGTTTGATTTGTTGGCTTCCAAAATAAGTTTGAACATTCCTGTCGATATTTTGTATTCAGAGTCGTTAATATTCTTGATGCGGTAAAGGAAGTAAAATATAGGTATCTATGTTAGGAAAAGAGCAACCTTAATGATGACGACTATGACGCTGAGCACAACCACCATTCTGAGGTACTCAGTCATGAAACCTGGGTTGTTTCCCACAGAAGGGGGGTTCCACATTTGTCCAGCATACATGAAAAACCAAATTATATCGAGCACTTCACTGCCAGCAAGGAGGCCAAGAGTGAATTTGATGTAGAGATTGTCGAAGTGGTTGAGAAGATAAATGGAAAGAAGTGAGGTTACAACAATCAACTAGGTTAGACAATAGAGTACGTTCAGAAAATCGTATTTTTGGTATATGACGATGATCTAGCAAATTCCGAAGATGATTGATAGCCAGAGAATGTAGCCTAGCTAGTCACTCGATGCTCGAGTTCCACTTCTGTTTGAAGCCTGACTATCATTCAAGCCAAAGTTAGCTTTAGAGTCGTATCTGATATATTGACTGTTTCTGCCCATGAGGTTAATGCCAAACGGTAAGGTCACCAATCTCAAGTCTTCCTCAAACTATTCTCTGTCCTGATGGAGTGCAGAAATATCACTTTATATTTTGCTGGCAAGAGAGCGGTTGCCCCCATTAACTGAGTTGTAGGCTTGTATTTTTTCTTTCTCCAACAACCTGATCTCATCTGAGTGGAGATATACATACCATTGATTTCGTCGAGTTTCACTTGCAGAATGTTGATTCCATCGCTAATAGTATGGCACAAGCTATTGACCTAGATAAATTGTGACCCTTTGGAGGCTTGTTCCCATAGCTCATCAGCAACATCCCTATCGTATGTCTGACCAGGCTGAATATATATAGATATACTGAGAGTTGTGAGAGGAAGTTGTAGAAATTTTGCTGGTTCATGTGAGAGTTACCATTATAGTTGTACCTCAAAAACACTTCACGGATTCGGTCGATATACATTTAACGAACTTATTATTATTATTCGAACCAACTGACACATTTTACTATTAGAATACTTCATAATATCACAGTAAAGATTCATCTTCTCCAATTCCCATTGCTTGGTTGACTTATCGGTGAATTGTGCTGATGAAGCTTGATCGTCTGCTCATGAACTACATTTGCTACCGGATGAAGGCTATACTCTGGCTCACTTTCTTGTCATCTTCAGCAAAAATTTCCTACTACTTCCTGAGCTTATCGATTTCTTCTTCAAACTAAGGAGAACCAGCGAGAGGAGGGTTACTGAGGACGTTGTTGACATTTTGAATCACAGGTTTAGTAAGTTGGTCGGTTTTGTTCAGAATGCTGAATAAATCTATTGACAGTTTTGATCTTTGTTCCTCAACTTTCTGGGCATTTTTGAAATAATGTTTCATCCTCTCAAGAGCAAATCCTAAGTTTTATTCGTTGGATTTACCAGCACTCAGTAAATTGGGGGCATCAGGTTGCTGGTAGATCATTGAATATATTTTATCAGTGAGGTTTTTCATCTTGTCTACAAAACCTTGGGCTTGCTAGAAAGGAAATTCCAGTAATGACAAGCACCTACAAAACTAATCTTTATTTTGAATTTCCTCAGGATTGCATTCAACAATTCTGTAAAGGTTTTCAAAGAGTGAGCCAATATAATTCTTGAGAAGGCCATTCTATTTTTCGAGAAATTATCCTTGGTCTCTGATAGCTTTGAGAACGAGCGCATCACCTTCTCTTTCTGCCAATGAAATTTTTTAGTTATCTCCTTTGTGATCCAAATCGAGCTTCACATCAAAGACAACCCGATATTCAGTTTTATTGTTTTTCTACTGCTACTTCTTGAGTTTTGTTTCCAATGTTAATATTTTATCTTCCTTTTTCTTGAACTCATTTTTGATGGCCTGTTACCTTGATTCAGTAGCCTTCCTTTCCTTTTGATAAATTTCCCGCTCTTTCAAATATTTTTATCTACATCATCAGAAACATACTCTTTGGTCTTGAAGTCGCGATGAATGCCCTTAATCCGTTCGATAAGTTCATCTTTTTCCACTCTGAGCCGATTGACTTAGTCCATCAATGATTCATTTTTTCGAATCTATCTGTTTTTTTACAGCTCCGATTTATGGTAAAGGTTCTATGCATTTTTAATTTTGTCTTTGTCTTGATTTCTGAGAGCCAATAATGAGTCGACTCTATGTTAGATTGATGAGTACATCTGATATAATTCGGAAAGATGCTCTTGGCTACACCCTCTGAAATGGTTGAAGGGACTAATTCTAATGTATTGTAATTAGGAGTTCAATCTGAGGATGTCTCTGTTGAGATTCATTTAGTCATCTTCTTTCATAGTGCTGTAATGAAGGCCATGGCTGTCTGGATATTTTAAAGTCTTCTTACTTCTTTAGAGGTTATTCTCAGCCTAGTCCTACATTCTTTTCTTAGTAGAGGTGTATTTATTGGCTTCAAAAAGCTAATGATGGTTTGGCAAGCTCATTTATTCAAATTAATATCAAAGTGAAATTAGTTCAATTGATTTCCCACAATTTTCAGTCAGTGAGCTATATTATTTCAGAATGAAATAAAATTATAAGGGATCATTCTTGGAAGGTAGGGCTAATCTAAATGTTTTTCTTATGAACTTGGAGTAGCTTTCTGTTCGAATATTGTGACAAATTGTGCCTTTTTAGGAAATCGGTGAATTTCTTGAGATGAATGCAGTTATCGCCACAAATTCGGGTGTGAAGTGATTCGTACTACCTAATGTTGCGAATCAGTCTAATCCATTCAACTCCTTTGCTCCTTTTTTAGCCTGTGCCTTCCTTTATTTAGTTTAGCAAACGTTTGTTCTAGTGATCAAGAAACTGTTTCCTCTCTTCTTAGCTCATATTTTCGTATTAATGCTTGGAAATGGATAGTTAATCATTTGGGAGATGAGGAAGCTTGTAGTAGTTGCTTTGACAGTTGTTTTCATGTTTGCTATTGTGCCATAAGTTAGCGAATCGACTTGAGTTTATATTTTGAGACTGCCTCATGTACAGAGACTGATGACTCAGGTTTTTATGTCCTAAAGAAGCAAGATCTTCTGCTTTGTGGAGATTTTCTTTTGATTTATTAAGATTAGCTATACTGTAATTATCTGTTCCTGGCTCAATTTTTTGTTTTTAAAGAGAAGGTAAATAAATTGTGTTACTAAGTTTCTTGGCTTCACTGCGAGTGATATCTTAAGATTGTTTGGCATTGATTTAGTTGAAAGGAAAAATTTAATTCGACCAGTTAATTTTTTTATCTTCTTAGAGCTACTGTGAGAGCCGATAATCATCAGTATTTCTGACTGACTTGTTTTCTTAAGCTCCACCCTCACCTTCTTCTATTTTAATCTTTGAGTCATAATTGGAATATTGATCAGCTTTAAGATGGTTCAAGGGTCTGAGTGAACTCTTTTGCTTCAGCTTATTTTATTTGATATTTGTTTAATGGCTTTTCTTTTCTTTGAGGCTCATCTTTTTTGGTGGCCCCTCGCTAATAATTGATTCAGCATCTTGATTATCATTCACTGTGTTATTTATAATTGTTGATTTCCTGTTTTACTCATTTTATTCTTTTACTTAACTTTGCTGGCTCTTGAGGTGTTTGCTCTGAAATTGAGATTGTTTGGGTGTTTTGGTACTCTCGAGCTTATTACTCGGACTGATGTACTTAGAAATAGAGCTCCTCTGAAGTTGTTTTATTTTTGTGCTGCTTTACTCAGTCTTTCCAATTTAGTTACTAGTTCTGGTTATCTATTGCTTAGAAACTGCCAAAGATTTTTCTGATATTTTGGCTGTAACTGAGTTGTGGTGTTTCATCTTTTGGTTACCCTTTTTCTTCTTTTCTTTCACACCATCAATGTTTGCTATAGAGCTGATATGAACTTATGTTTCTTCGTCTAGTCTACTTTGAATGTTTTTATTTTTTTTGCTCTTCATCTTTGCCTTTCCCTAAGCATTTTTCATCCTCAAAGCATTCTCAGTGCTGCTCTTCAGACACACCAGAACTTACTAAATGGCTCCTGCTGTCTCGTCATCACTTTTTCCTTTCAAAATTTACTTGGAGTAGCTTTATATCAACTATTTTAGAGATTGAATATTGACATCTGTTTGAGCCTCACCATCACTCATGTGAAGAACTTCGCTGCCTGATTCGTTCCTTTGACCAAAGTACGTAAATTTATTGGAAACATTTCTGAGCCCACCTTTATCCACAAATTAATCAGCATATGTTTGAATTTATTTGGATTCTTTCATCACCAAAGGCTAGTTGATAGCTTCAATGAGGGTTTTAGTGTTCCTAGTTGGCACTATTGAAGCACCCTTACTGCCGTAGGAATATTTGGGAATGTTGCTCAATAAAATTTGGTTCTACTGTTCCTTTTGCTCACTTTAGTTCAAAAATTTATAGAGCTAGCCTCTTTATTTGTCATCATTCTTTGTCATGTCAATTCTGTTCTAAAGAAAATACTTGACCTCATCAAATTATATGGAATGGTGATCCTATTTCTAGTTGAATAGACCTGGTCGATTACTGAAGTACTACTTGAACTTTTTGACTGTTTTTTCGAAGGTGAATCTGACTTAGGGAGGCACTTCGTCAGGAGCATTGACAAGGATGATGTTCATGATGGCGAATGTTTCGAGAGTTATTTTTTAGAGATTGAGGATGTAGCATTCGTACTGTTGTGTTTACTATTTGGGAAGAGTGGAGTCGATAAACTGAATGATATTGTCCAACTGTATGTGAATTCCTTTCATAGAACCTATTTTTAACTTATAGCATCGAATAATGTCGATAGAAGAAACATACTCACATTATTTTGAAATTTACAACATAAAGTCATAAATGTTGAAATCTTAAACCCTATACTCTCACACAATAACTTAACTCTTAAATATTATTGATAATAAAACTTGAAACAATAGATAAATCCTTGAGCAATAGAGAGATCAAAGATAAATAAGCGACTTGAGTGAATAAGTGCAGTAAGGATGAATGATTTAGTGGTCAGCTGATTATATTTAGATGATATTGTTAAGTTATTTATAATGTCTGCTCCTGCTGAAGTATAGGAGTAGGTATTCTCCAGCGATGAGGAAGACCTGTAGTGCATCTAGTTACGCTAAAAAATATCAACCAAACAAGTCTAGATGTTGCACCTCATCAACAATAGGGGTTACATATTCTTCTATTCAGATAAGTTTGTCTCCACCATCACTGAGCACTCTAACATCGCCAAAAATAAAATCGAACTCAATGAAAAACAATAGCTCAAATTTGCACTCGTGTACCTCAAAGAGTCAGAAAAGATTCTTGAATACGGGGCGAACTCTGGAAAAAATATCAATAAAGAGCTCATCATCACAGTACTTCACAACCAAGCATCGATATATCAAAAATTATGGGAGTTAAATAGTTGCAGTGACTACCTTGAAGGTATCATCTTCAACTATGAATATTTTATCAGGTAAACTTCGAGCCAGGGAAGCACTCTCAGTAAAGATGTCCAAGGAATGCCAGCAGATCCTACTAAAGCAAAAATGAAGCAAAAGTTAGCCAGGTATAATCTTCAGTTTTGTGCAGTCAATTCCCAACTAGCCATTCATGATGTGGCCATTCAAGCCGTAGGAAAGGCACACAATCTTATGGTGGAATGCATTAATGGGTGTGGGGAGTAATTTAAGAAGCAATGGATCAAATAAGGTCTGAGCTAAGGCTAAATCCATCTCAGGATGGAACTGATGATAGGCTTGGCATCATATGACAAAAAGATTGAGTCTCATTCGGAGGAAGGAGAACTGTCCAAGAATATCCTGAAGGTTGCTCACTTTTCCTTACAAATGTGGAATGCGAGGAAGCAGAAAGGTCTAGAGTCAGTCGTTCCTGCTGATTCTGAGTATCTGTAGCACCTTAAGCATTACTCAATAGGCAATATCGTTGAAATAGTTGCAATCAAATTGGATAAATCCGAGATAGGATTTAAGAGTATGAGATAAAAGGGTAGTCTGTAATTTGACCGATAGTTCCACCCATACAATCGCATAATATTGCTGTCTACTTGCTTCTTCAGTAAGGCCACTGAACTGAGGCTGAAAGCATCTTAGCTTTTTAGAAAAAATATAGAGGAGAAGAAAAAGAGTCGATAATATCAACTATCTATAAGCTATCACTTGACAGCTATTACAATAGTGGCAACTTTCATACCTGCTAACCTCAAGTATTTAAACTAAATTTTAATGAGCTATGAAAAGCACTATGGAGTGAACCTGAACGAATATACAACAGTCGAAGTCGAATCTATTCACAAAATGATGGAACTACTGGGTATTTAGATAAGTGAGTTGCTTACAGAGACCAAACACAATACTGAAAGAGCTGAACTCGATTTAGACTCAAAAAATGACTACAACATGAAGACCGCTTTTTAAAACAATAGAGCCAAGAAGCTTGATAAAATGAAATCTTTAAAAAAGCTCACAAAATAACTAACTGATCCTCACAAAAAATATTAGCACAGAGAATTGAAAGTGCCTAAAGATAAATCAAAGGATAGTAAAACCAGTTTTTCGATCAGCAGATATGATAAAAAAGACAGGACTACAAGTCGGACAGACAAGAAAAGTATTGAGTTTAGACATAACTCTCGAGACAGACCTCTCGATGGCCATAAAAACATACCGAAGATAAAGGTAAAAAAAATTACTTAAATGGCCAAATCGAGACAAAAGGAAGAGAAAAGAGGCACACAAAAGCACTTCGTTGATGAAACTGAGGAGCTGTTCTTTTGCTTCACAAAGAAGACTAAAAAATCAGGAGTACCGACTAATGCAAATAGTCAGCTCAGATCTAGCTCTATAGCATCCAATTCTGGCAGAAAAAGCAGCAAAAAATCACTTTTGAGCCCCCGCAACATAAAAATGAACAAAGTAACCTCACCTCCAAACATCAAACATCAAAAATCACCTCATCGTAAAAATTTTGGAGACCACAACAGATATCTTTGAAGGATAATCTTTGAACTTTGAACTTGATTTTTATTATTGATTCATGATAATAAAATGTTGCACCTGATAAAATCCAGAAAATCTGAGCTATCGTGGAGCATTGATAGTATTAAGCGTTATTTAAATTAAGAGTGCCATTTTTACACGTTTATAAAAGAATCTTTAAATCATATGTCAGGCTATCCGAAAAAAATAAGTGGATTATGTGTGGGAGTTTTGTCAGGAGACAGAGTACTCTTCCAAGGCCCTGCTGATAAAGAAAATGGAGGTTACAAGCAAAAGATACTCCATCTTACGGGTATCACTGCTCCCAAAGTCGACTCCAGCAATGGAAAAGACGAGAAATTTGGATATGCATCAAGATAATTCTTGAGATCAAGGCTGGTTGGTAAAGAGTGGCCTTTTGTGATTGAAAGAAAAGCAGGAGAAATCGAGCTCGGATATGTATTGGTTGATGGCAAAGATATCACCATTGAGCTTCTCAATGAAGGTCTAGCCAAGCTTAGAGGAGATCATATCAACTGCGATCACATCGAAGAATATAAAAATGCTGAAGTTGATGCCTAAATGGGGGAGAGAGGTCTATGGTATCAGGATAAAGAACCAAAAAATTCAAAAAGATTTTTAAAACTCGACTGGACTGATAAGGATTTCCTGAACTCCTTCAGAGGAAAGATAATCCGTGCTGTTGTGGAAGAAATTCATCCATCGAAAGCTGTCCTCTATAGTGAAGAACATGGTTGGATGGGAACAGTGAATTTCTCAGAAGTACAAGTTGTCGTATTGTCTGATAAGCAGGAAGGTAAATATTGTTGTAGTTAGGGACTTAGAAAAAAACCAGTAATGTTAAAGCTATCAGATCAACTATTGAATCCAGCTTCCTGCATAGAGAAGTAGACCTTATCATCTCTGGCCTTGAATAAGGTCTCCAAGGATACTTTACTCATGGTGAGGAAGACATCAGAAAGACGTTACTTCGTCACGGATATGCCAAACTTGCAAAGGACGCCATGAACGGCATATCGACTAAATAATTCATGGAGCTGAAGATAATAGCTCAGCAGGCTCTAGAGTAA
>Ga0100402_1003771_pt1 | contig 16370 bp, 19 predicted proteins | sample CryGeyme20150102_FD_80419 | JGI IMG/M metagenome (GOLD analysis project Ga0100402, IMG submission 80419) | Groundwater microbial communities from Crystal Geyser aquifers in Utah, USA - Crystal Geyser metaG 2015-0102 | ecosystem: Environmental > Aquatic > Deep subsurface > Groundwater | place...
AGATAAAGCAATTTGCATACTTTATCCTCCCATGTTGACGATGATCTCTTTCATTAGGTTGTCTACTCCATACCCCCGGTTGACAAATGCTCGGGCTACAAGCTTCTTTAGGTAAAATCTGTACTTATGAGTGGCGCTGATGAAAGTTTTTGTTTAATCCCAGGGGCTCATTTCACAAACGACTCCTACATCCTCTCTGCTTAAGCAAATTAGCTATTTTTTGAATTTTTCAAGCTAAATATTTCTCTGGTAGGCTTTATTATGCTCATTCTCTTCAGCCTGCTTCACCTTTTTTCCAGACTTCTTTTTCAGTTGCAGGAGAGGCCTTGGTTTGGTTTTAAAGGCCAAATAAGTTTCAATAGATTGCTTGGGACCAATTTGCTCCCCTGTGAAATCTTTTTTGATCATGTTTCATGATTATAATCGATTGACTCTCTGAGTAGAGTACAAAGTGTATTTTTAAAAGTTGGGTAATCAGTCATCACAATTAATTTTAAACTATTCCAAACTAAACCCATCCAGCATGTTACTTTCTTCAAATACAAATTAGGTGTCTCCTTTTTATATCGATGTGTCATCTTCTTCATATATGTCGTCTTCCTAATCCTTCTAGTCATTGTTCTTATCGTATTCACCGCTTTCCTTGGCTTTGATAAAAGCATTGATCATCGTCACCAATTTTGCTAAATGTTTAGGATCCACACTTTCCTTTTTATGAATTGCAAGCAATCCGAGCCTGCACTCATGCCCCTCAACCAGGCGAGTTACATACCTGATCCTTACTTCATGCATTTTCGTCAATTTTGGGATACGAGTGTGTGGATACTCAGAGATAAGTTGAGCTAAATGCTTGAGATCAACTCTGAGAATTTTGTAGAACTGTGATCGAAGAGACTTAACAGTCAATGCTTTTTCGTGCTCTGGATAATTTTCCATAAAGAAATATTTGATTTTGATGAAATTGGCATTTTTTTTGTAAGCCTCAATAAGCTCTAGTTAAAACTTGTCATTCCATATTTTTTGAAGGAAGAAGATCGGATTGTTTGCTGTGTTTTTGAATATATGTGGCCTCAATTGCTACTTTCGCTAATTGTAAACAGGATTTGCGTATTTCCTGGTCAATTTTGACTTGAGCAACTCTTGAATCGCATGATAAAGATCGATAGCTTCGACCGCTTCAATCGTAACCGGAGATAAATGATAGGTGATTGCGACAAATTTCACCATAGTTTAAGTATGCGGTGCTTTCATATGTGATCGATAGTTAAGCAATAGGGAAAATAGTGTTCTCAGATCCTAATGGTTGATCGGTTTGATTTTGATGTGGCACTAGCTGGTAAGAAATTGTTCAATCCTGCGATAAGTGTCAGTTGCGACGCTATAAGCTATGATCTTATACCTGCTTCTGTTTATAGATTCGTATATGGAACCCTTTGCAAATTACCTGAAGACTTGCCAACTATACTGATTTTCAATCAAACATCGAGCCACAACTTGCTTATGCTCGTATTTGGTAGCTTCTTATTAACTGCGAAATATTTTTTGGTTGGCTTCAGACAGAGGGTCAAAATGAAACACTTCTCTTCCTTCCACCATTCCTAATCTTTGGATGTTATTGTCACAAATGCGAACAGATACTCTATTTGGCCGATCATGCCTTTTGATAGGAATTGACAATCTATTGATTTACTGTGAGGTTCTTTTCCTGCCTTCTGAGTCCCTTTTGACAACCACGTCATATAGAAGATTTATGACTGATTTGATATTTTTGCTAGGGATGGCTTATTTGAGTGCTACCAGGCTTTATTTTGTATCACGGTAGGAAATATGTGTCCTTCTGGTGGGTCTTTTCTTGCTGATCGCCTATTTTAGCTGACTATCGTAGGAGTGAAGATGCTTGGCCATCTGTCCTAGCGGATCCTTAGACCTATCTTTCCTACTCTACTCCTATATCTTCTCTGTAAAATTTTAACTCATTACCTGTCTCAAACCAATCCTTACATGTATTTATGACAATGTTCGTTTTGATATGATATTCAAAATAAATCAATTTGATAGTCAGTTCATGATAAGATAAATAGATGTTTGAGATGGCGATTGTTAGTGCTATGATCACGTATACCAATTCCAGTACATGTAGGCAAAGCCGAACCAGAAGCTCATGTAGCCCCAAATTTCATAGAAACCTCTGTGAGTGCTGTGGTGGTATTTTATCAACTCACGATGAGTTCCATTGCAAAAAGGAGCGTTGGCACTGTTTTTGCAGTTGCATAGTTTGTAATATCCGCTCTCGCTCACATTGAAATTCACGGGTCGGCATCTGGTCAACATGGCATTGCATGATCCGTCGCAACTTGGGTTGGTTAGACTCAAACCACAAGCACACCAACTGTAAACCTTGCCAGCCTGGAGGTAGGAGTTGTAAGGGAACCAACCTATGTGAGTGAGGAGGTACCGGTGATGAGAGGAGTGCTGGGAGGACGATACTTTCCTTCGCGGTAGGGGATGCTTTCAGGGATAGGTATTGTTTTGTAGGCGGGGAAGTCGGTGACATCATCGGGAGATGGATCTCTGGTGGTGGTGGGCGGTGTGAGGATTTTAGGAGGAGGCATGAGAGGATCTCTGAGGTGAGCCTCTCCTTCTACAAGGACAGAGTTGATGCGCTTGTAGTTGGCAGCTTTCCTTAGGATTGAGGCCATAATTGATAAAATATTATGGATAGACGATCCAAATAAAACAAATACACATTCTTCAACATGATACCCTTGATTTAACCGAATAACAGTTATTGGCTTTTTTTGTGATCTTCATCCCTATTCTATTAACCATTGGATTCAATAATATTATGAGCAAGTCGTACTCAAACCCTCAGACTCCCACCAAGATGTTCGAGGGATTATAGACTTAAATTAAAACTGAGAATCACCAGACCTCTCTCAAAAATATCAATTATCAAACACCAGCCATGTACAGCACTTAGAGATAATAAAGAATTGCCGAGCAGCAACAGCTCATCAGAGATCTCATAGGCATCTTAAATATCAAAGGAATGGGTACTATATTTAACAAAAAGCTAAAAGGAAATTGCAAAATCAATCCAGAAGATTCAAGCAAGAAGATGTAGCATGAGTAAAAGTAGGATGATTATTTTGATAGCAAACTAAGACAAATAATCGATCAGTCAAGAAATTATGAAGAAATGCTCGTTCTTCTGTAGGAAATCGTTCGCAGCCAAACGACCAATGACTCAAAACAACAGCAATAATCACTGTATGAAAGATAAAACTACTAAAGAATGGAAAAAGCAATTCAAAACATATTTATAACCAAGCATAAAATGACCATTCCCATCCACAGAACCCTGGAGGTATCTCTAAACAGAACTGAAGTCAGAATAGCAGATGTTGACGATGAATAAAATGTATGCTACATCGACAGCTAGCATACCCTGCATGTCATCATGGCAGAGGATGGCGCTCACTACAATCACCAATTCAAAAGAAAGCAACATTTTGTCAGCTTGCAATGGGTTGATAAAAGCAGGATCATTTTGAAGACAACAAAAAATCATATTTTTGTCTATTAAATCCCAGAAATGAAGTTTTTGCTCACTCTCAAACCTGAATTTTAGGTGCTTCTACTAGATTATCAAATTTTCAAAGAAGACATATATATTTATGGATATACTGCTCATGTTGTCAATATCATAAAAATTTCAGGAAAACACACAGACAAATAATATTGCCTTGAGAATCCATAAAATGCTCGTTTTTTGACAGTTCTTCAGGGAAAGTAAGAAGGATTGAAGAGAGAAGAAAGCGCGTAAAGGATATAAAAAGAGCACTACTATGGAATCGATCGAAGTTAGCAGAATATCATCAGATTCGATACTTTTGTCAGTAAAAGTGGACTGTTTTGGAGGTGTCCAAGTTAGCTTAAAATATCTAAATTTACTATTTCTAAATGTGGATAAAACCTCATCTTGATACTTACACATAGAACCTTTCAGGAGATGAGGGCTGAAAAGGAGGAGCATATCCCTTTTGAGTATTTCTTATACAGAATCAATGACAAAGGTTGGCTACTGGAAAAATCGAGACACGTATTTAATTTTCAGGAATTTCCGTTTGGTTTTTTATCAAGCGAAAACAAGAATAACTACCTCAACAAAGCTCTAGCTATTAGCTTACCAATGGAGCCTTGGTGGCTGAGATGCTTCAGCTGGCAGAATCAACTCTACTTCATTAGTCTGAAAACAAGTAAAGTTATCTATCGAATTGGTGTCGACGAATAAACTATGAGTTTACAGGCTATAGGATCATCCAACAGTGTAGTCTTAAACAGTCACAAAAATTTAATCCTCCTAGTACATTGTAAAGTTATTCAGAGCACCCGATAAATTGAAAAGAAGGTGATACAGATAGAAAGGCCCCCATAAATCAGCACCAGAGAAAGCATCCTCTAGCGATTCTAACGAATGCAAGGCATCCCTTAGAATCTGCTGATTTTGTTAAGATCTATTCGAACGAATGATCTCTAAAGTTTAGAGCTGTCCTGATCTCATACTTGCTGTTTTATCACGAGTTATATTTATTAATAAATGTGGCAAGCATACCCCTACTACCACGGGAAACTCAAGCTTACCAAAGACCTAAAAACTGCTAATGCTCATTTGAGGGCATCCCTTATCGAACAGGAATAAATCAACAATATGAGCAATGTACTGACACAATTATGCAGATCTTCAACCAACGTAAAAAATACTATAAAATTGATGCTGAAGCCTACACAGCTCCCACATTTACCTAGGAACCTGAAGAGCAAGAAGCAACAGCCCATCTGAGTTACAAAGATAAAGTCGATCTTTATCGTCGAAGGGTTCAGAACGAAAAATTAGAGAACAAGTACAAAAGTTTATTCAAAAAAACAGAAAAAAGAAGGCACAAGATGAGAAATCCAGTTTTATTCAAAATGTTGTAGCAATTTCAAGATGATTACAAACATGACTAAAACGTTAAAATCGCTGAAGATATAAAATAAAGCGAAAAGAATCTGTAAATGATCAAGATAAATTCAAACAGAAAAGCTTTATTCGGGCAAAAATAAGATGAAAGCCCCAACATGAGTCGACCGAGATTCATTAGTCTGAAAAATAGTCTACCAGAAAAATAACCTCCTCCTTTGCCGAGGTGGATTGACTACATACAAGGAAGAACAACTAAGGTGGACAAAACTGTTCACACTATCAACATTGCATACCTTGAGAATACCTTTGATTCATTGATGGGTAATAGTGGTAGGAGTAAAAAATACAGAAAAAATTCGACAAAGGATGTCCATTCTTCATTGAAGGAGAATCATGCTGGAATGGTACAGACCCCCAAGCAAATACAAGATAAGTAAAAAGATGACGTTAGTTTTGATTTCAATTGCAACATATGCTAGAAAGAATAAAAGGAGAAGAAAAAAAGCGATCATCGGGAGGATTCTACAACTAACAATTTCTTTAAAACAAACAGGAGAAAAACTGGAAGCAAAAATTCTAAATCAAAAAGACAGCATAGCAAGCCAGATGAAGAAGTATCCTCTGTTGCTGAGCGAACTTTCACTAAAAGCTAATTCTACTCCAAGGGATGTATAACAACAATGAGCAATTTTTATGACACCAAGCATTCGAAAAGGGACGACTACAAAAAAATGGTTCATTATCTCAAAAATGATCGGCCACTGACTTCTGATATACGAAGAAGAAACTACAAAGTAGTGTCGACTGAAAACATTCAATAAATCCAAAAATACAGGGCCCAGTCCTAGCTGGAACGATTGACCCTTAAGCATGACAACCATGAATTTTATCTATAGCTGCTCCGTCTTCTCGACAACCATCACAATGACAATATCAGATTAAGCGGGTAGATACTCGATAGAACTCGAAACGTCCTCGAGTCGAACTATCTCATAAACCAAAGCCAAATGCAGTACATCACTGAACCCTGCCTCCGTCTACCACCAGATGCTGTATCAGAGGACATTCTGTATAGAATTAGAAAATTCGTTCAACATCATCCTTGATTTTTATATATAAACTTGACTTTTCAATAGTTTCAGTCATGTAATTTAAAGATGGAAAAAGAGCAGATCCGTAAAAAGACATCAAAATTTATTATCCCTGATATTTTATGGACTTGCTAGTGATGTTTTACTTCATCTTACAAAATTGTTTCTTTGGTCTAGTAGTACTTTAGATTTATCTATTATGTTAATATCCATTTGATATTTTTCCTGATCAATTTCAATGCATACAGAATCATAGCCTACCCAAAAGGTCTGGCACAACTACTACGAAGTTGAATAGACATCCAAAAGTGACCTCCTTCATAAATAAATCAGCTTCATCCCCGAGGATGAAACAAACATTCTGACATATCCCTACTCATGCATTGGTCTTTTGAAGTACACCAACACTTCTCGAGGAGCAAGTCTCAATGGAACTGCCTTCCTGATAGACAGTGACTTGATCCTTACCAATGCTGACAACATTTATAGCAAGCAGGACTAATGCTACTTCAAAGACTTTTACTTCTACCCTCCCACATTCAACAAAAATGAATCACCTATCAAAGTTAGAGAATACCGCATCTCAGAAGCTTATATTAAAACATAAAAACATGAACAGCTTGCTAGTGTGAGTTTGGCCTTGATGAAATTGGATAGACCTGTTTATCGAAGTTAATACTTGGAACTTAAGTATGGATGGGCTAATCAGGAAAGCATAATTTCTATCTATGGTTATCCCAAACCTTTAAGCGGACAGAGGTTGTTCGGAAGATAAGGTAGGATTACTAAAATCAAGTAAAGTGTGCTTGTTCATAGTATTCTGACTGAGCCGGGGCAAGCTGGTAGCCCCATTATGGTTCAAGATGGAAAGCGATGGTACGTCATTGGAATTCAATATGGATACTCCAATCACTATGGAGTTGGTCTTCTCTTTACTAAATAAATCGTCATGAAAATTTGCAAGTGGGAAAGATAAATGGTGGCAAGTCGACTGAAAATAAGCCCTTACTTGGAAGAAAGGTAGTCCACTCCTCTAGAGTATTATACATTCAGATTTCATACAAAAGGTGCCTAGCTTAATCCCAACCTAACAAACTGGCACCCACTAACTGTTAAATGGTAAGCAAACCCTGAAGACACTGACAAAGTCATCATTCAAGGCAATAAGATCTGTCGTAAGCAAATTTCCTTATTTGATAATCGGCATAAGCAGGCAACCACTGTGGGTCCTCTTTCCAAGGAAGGAAAGTACACTATTAAGGTTAAAATTATCAAATACGGAAATCAACAACCTTATGATACAATTTATTTTGGATTGATCACTCAGAAACACAAGAAAAAGGAGTACAGTGATGGCCGACACAAAGGGGCTATCGCATATTTGACCATGCCAGACAACATCTAAGGAAACGGCGATTTAGGTCGAGGAGCCATTCTAATGGACGGTTTTCAAGTGGCCTATGGTCAGGATCTATTTCTCAATCAAGGAGATGAGGTGAAGTTGGAGCTTAATATGGAAACTTCCGAGCTAACCTTCACAAACAAAAAGAAAAGCGTGACTGTCAAGGTATCTTCCCTCTACGCCAAGAAGCAACTTTTTTTATTCAGTTCTTTGTCATCTAACGACAGTTGCGTTTCATGGCATTCGACAGACGGATAAGTATGGGCCTGATCAAATCTCATATAAAATATTCAGCAATCATGCACATAGCAAACTTTTCTTTTTTCCTTCTTACAAAACAGGTTTTATTTTGATTGTGTAAAATAGATTGTCTAACTCATACTTAATCTCTTCGCACACTTTGTTGGTCTCGAGAGCATCAGGACTGTCACTTTAGAGGAGCATCTTTAGAGATAATATTTCGTAGCAAACTTTGTTCTGTCGATCTGTGATATTCTTCCTGGTTTGGATGCTTGAGTAAAACTGGAAATTCTTAGCTTTGTTTTACTTTTCGATAATTGGGAAAAAAGTGTGATCTCTCTTGCGACTTCTCTTCACTTCGTATTTTATCAAACCTTCCGCTTTACCTTTCTCAATTTTGAGGGTCAGTGAACCTACCATTGCACTTTTCACCAATTTTTCGAATTAAAAGTACTTGAGCAAGCACTGTTGTCTGTATAAAGTGGCCTATTTTCTGAATTACTTGTTCCTGTTTGAAATTTCTTCAAGAAGCTGGCTCACTTTTTCTTCCGAATAATAGCGAGTATACTATGTGAGAAATCTGTTGTTTTTAGCCTTGAGGCTATTTTTTTGGGTGATGACTTGCTTCAAGAGGTCATAATACTCAAAGTAGAGAGATAGAATAGGATAGCTTGAACGAGTGAGCTGATACCCATGACGCTCGTTAAGCTATGTTTGCAAGCCGTCAATCAACCCCTTGTCAAAAAGACTGGCTTAACCTTTTCGCTTAGATTAGCGAGCTCTATTCGAAAGTTTTTAACGAGAACTATCTAAAGATCTCAACTCCAGTAGTTTATTCCTTTAGATCATTTATTTAGAAAATAGAACATCCATTCATTGACAGTTATCCAATTTACTTACTGTCTTGGCAATAAACATAATTAATACAATATTTTTTGCATATATCCTCTCTCTGTAGAATTATGAACTTTCGTAATAGTTTATTTTTCCCGTTCGATTTAGTAATGAAAATTCGTATCTGTCATCTGCAATATTTCTTCAAACATTGGAAGTCTGCCAGTGAAAATAACTACAGAGGCATCAATCTAAAGAAGAATTATTATAAAATGCTCTCAATACCTTCCAATGCCTCTCACAATGACATCAAAAAATCATACTTCATGCTGGCCAAAAAGCACCATCCTGATGTTAACCCCTAAGGACATGCTCAGTTCACATAAATTCAATAAGCCTACAATGTATTATCAAATCAAGAGTTCAGGGAATACTACAACAGCAATAGTGAGTTTGGGACTACATTCTCGAAGAATCAAAAATAAAAGACATATTAGCAGACTGATTACCGTCACCAGAAGTTCTATGAAGACATGAAAAAGAAAGGCTTTGAAGATTTTGATGAGCAGGCTTATTAAGAGTATAAGGATTCCCAATAAAGAAAAGAGAAAAAGGAATAACCTACTGAAGAGGAACAGGCCAACAAAAGAATATAAGATTAAATCAATCTTGTCAGAAAATTACTGTTTACTCGTAATCCAATTTGGCAAAGCGCCAATGCCTACATGAGTTATTAGCAGAGACAAGAAAGGTCAAGCCAGAAAGATAAAGAGATGGATTCGCTGTTTCCAAAAAGCAGAAAAGTCTTTCACAAAATAGAGGATTGGATCAGCAAATTTTGATTTGGGTAAAATTAGTAAGTGCGATTGAACATATACATTAATCTTCAAGTATAGCGCTCTACATATTGACAAAGGTACGCATATACTCAACAGTCGCCCAGAAGCCGATTATCATTGTGAAAAATGATTTCTAGTAATTTGATAGTCTGGTGAATCTGAGGGTTGTTGGCAGTTTGTTGACGATTTTTTCTCTGAGGCCTTGAGATTTTTGCTTGAATATATTGTACTGTAGAAGGATGTAGTAAGAGTTTGGTGCTGGAATAAAGGAGTATTTTCTTGAAAATTGACGTTTAATATTTGGATCCATAAAGTTTAATTATTATCAAAAAGCCATGTAATTTGACCCGTGAATATGGCTACTGACTTTTTTGACTGGTCTTTTTTTGCTGGAAGGCTCAATTTATTATGCTATTCGGTGGAGTAGTCCTCCCATTCCTCGATCAATATCATTCTTCTCACATGTCGACTCGATAGTCTTACCGGCTGACTCTCTTTGTGGCCTTGAATACTCATTTCTTCTGTAGGTGCTGATACTATGAGACTTTCTCTCAGAATTCTTAATATCTGCTGTATTTCTTCCAAAAAACATACCTTTGAATCCTTTTAGATCTTTCTATGGAACCTTTTGTATATTTGTCGTTTTAATCTGCATTTTGATATCTTCTCTTTTCCTCAAATATGGCTTCTATCCTTTTCTTGAACTAGTTCTACTTGGATCAGAAATTCTTGAACTGTTAGACCTCTGAGATAGTTTAGATTGAGAAAGTCGTTATTTTATGCCTTTGTTTAATTCATAAAAGTGCTTGAGATCTTGACTTGAATACACACTTTTTTGTGAACTAATGCGACCATGAATCTGTTTATTCTCCCTGCTAATTTACCTCAATCTATTTTTCCTAACATTGAACTGTGAATTTAGGTAACTTTCTTTGCGGTTGTGCAAAAAATCATCATTCATGCCTAGAGTACCTCCAGTAGGATATTTTTTTGTTTGTATTGGCATGGATATTTTCCTACGGCCTTGGGTAGATGTTTTAGTTGAGTTGATATGTGGAGCTGTGCTGGGTAGAGCAGTGTTATTGAGTGTGTGCTTATGGTTAAAGAAAGGAAGAGTATCCTTTCTGACGTGAGGCTTAGTATTAGCCATATTTTTGCCAAGTTCGATAAAGACTGAGTTAGCTTTTTGCCGTCCTTTCATAAAGGTTCGTTTGTTAAATATATTATTGATCTATCCATCAAATTATTACTCTTTTAATTCAAAAAATGTCATTGAACGAAACAGCTCAAACTGTCCAAAAGATCAAAGACATGTATGAAGCGCTACTGGTCAAGTATCGAGAAGAAGCCGAACAGATTGAAAATATAGATGAGCTTTATACAAAGTTCAGAAACCTTAAACTCTATGAAGCATAATTTGATCGCCACGAATAACTGAAAAAATAAATGGGTTTTTGGAATAACCCAAACAACCATCAGAAAAGTCAAAGAGAGCTCTAGCTAGAAAGGGAGTTGCACAAGACACTGGAGTACAATGCACAGCTCAAAGCCCAGCTAGCTAATGAATATCAGTGATTGGATAGTCTTATAATAGTCATAATAATGAGCGAGGTAAAACAACAATCCAAAAAGAAGCATATTAAGAAACAACCAAAGCAACAGGTTCAGTAAACTCCTTCTCAGCATAAAAAACCATCTCAAGAAGCAGCTAGAGACAGCAAAAGCACGACTAACAACACAACTATTGTAGGTAAACCATGGAGCGAGATCCAAGTGGAATTAAGACAAGAGATTGTGACTTCTCTTATGAGGAACAACTATAGTAGCATGTTTCCTGTGCAATAAGCAGCAATTCCGCTCCTACTGAAGAACTATGATCTAGCTGTTGAAGCCCAAACAGGCAGTGGAAAAACTCTATCTTTTTTAGTGCCTCTTCTCCAAAAATATTTAGCATTAAGTTAACCTTTCAAATCTGCTGAGAACGAAGAAAATCCCAATGATATGAAAATTAAATACCTCCTTATTTCTCCCACCAGATAACTTTGTCAACAATCCTACAATGTTCTTTTGAAGCTTTTGAACAAATTACCTGATCAGGAAAGAAGCAAACAGGCTCAAAAATATTGTTATTGCGCTACTGGAGGTAGTGAACTGGAGGTCGATTCAGCTAAAATCAAGGAAGGAATTTGTGTCTTAGTGGGAACTGTTGGCAGAATCAGATAGTTGAGTCAGCAATTTGAGCCAGATTGGTTGAAAAAAGTAGACTATCTTTTCATTGATTAGGCTGATCGTGTCCTCAAAGAAAAAGGAATAGAATAAGTCATCAAAAGTATTCAAAAACTAAGAAGAACTGCCATGTTCTCGGCTACTTTACAAGGTATGCAACAGAAAAATTTCGATTTCTTTGGAATGAGAAACTTGGCAAAAATAACTCTCAAAGCTATTGATACTGCTTCGTCGAAGAATTAAAAATCGGTAGAAGGTGCAAAAGGTTACGTCGTTCCTAAAAGTTTGACTAATACATATCTTGTGATGAAAGATAGGGTAGAAAAAATGCATTTTTTGATAAACTTTATACAAGAGAAAATGAGCAGTTCCAAAATTATTGTCTTTTTGAGCACCTGTGCAAGTGTTGATTACTATACGAAAATGATGAATCTCTACTTTCAAGAAAAATAGGAAATTCACGGAATTCATGGAAAGCTCAAAACTCGAAAAAGACAGAAAATTATTTAAGCTTTTCTTTAAAAAGAGCATGGGGTTCTCTTTGCAACAGATGTTGTTTCTAGAGGTATCGACTTTGAGTATGTGCACTATATCTTGCAAGCAGATCCCCCAGAAGATCCAGATAACTATATTCATAGAATTGGAAGAACAGCGAGAGTCAATCGGCCAGGGACAGTACATATTTAATTATTAAGGCTATCCTCTTGATCGAAGAGCATGAATAAGCTTTCATCAACTATCTTGAATAGAAAGGAGTTGGAGTTAAGCGAGTAGAAAAAGATCTTTTTACCTCCTGTCCAACCGGAATGACCATGATCTCTGCTCGACTCTATGAATTGATAGCGACTGACAGAGATAATGTTTAAAAGGCAAAAAAAGCCTTTGTTTCATACATCAGAGCATACAAAGAGCATGACCTTCGGTATATCTTTGAGTTCAAGAATATAGATATTGGTCAAATTGCCAATTCCTTTTTCTTGTTCAGAATTCCTAGAATAAAATAAATTCTTGGGAAAAGAATTAATTCCTTCCAGCAGCATGAAATTGATATTGAGGCTATTCCTTGGCTCGATAAAAATCAGGCTCTTCAATTTAATGCAAAACAATAACACAGATAGTAGTAAAGAGAGTAAAGGGAGAAGCAAGCCAAGCCAGAAAAGAATATCAAGAATATCAAAAGTCAGAGGAAGAAAGTTAAACGCAGAAACCAGGAAATGTAGATGTCTGAGCTGAACAAACTTCACAAATAAATATTGAAAGACAAGAAAGGAAAAAATCGGCAAACTTAGTCTTTGTCAGATGAATCTGATGATGATACAGAACAAATTTAACTGAAGATAGCAGCCAGGAATAGATGATACATTCTGACAGTCTATTAAAATTAATGCTACTATAATAGCATGATTGATAGCACAAGTTTTGATAATATTAAACAATGAATACTGTCAAATCAAACCCGGATACTACCACCCAAAAGAAAAAGTTCACTGATTCTAAGCACGAATAGCTTAGCAAGAATCGGCTGCTTTATCTCACCCTGAAATTCTTGGTGAGGCACATTAGAGCTTAATATCAAATCAAGGAGTATGATGGTAATAAAGTCTTGAGAATGGCTTCTCAGACCCTCAAGGAAGAACCAGATACCAAAAATAAGCAAGAAGTCATGTCTATTTGGTCTGAAATTTAACTTTTTTCTTGGGACTTAGCAATATGTCCCAAGTACTGGGTCCTCATGTTCGAGAACGAGGAGTTTTTTTCTGAGGATGAAACTATCGATATGCATGTCTTCACAAGTAAAATATATCGCTTTGTTTTGACACAAATCGGGAAGCATACGACTTATGCTGAACTGTTTTGTGATCTCATAAGCTAGGAACTCTTTGAGTTTTATGAGGAAATCAGTGAACAGATCTGCGAGTGTTATCAGCATGGTCGAGAGATCATAATGGCTGAGACACGATTCATGGAGAAGAAAACAAAAAAATCAAAGATCCTCAATTTTTACTTTGTCTTCAAACTACTGAAGGAGACTTCTCTTTACTGTCAGTAAAAGATTCATGATGAGCTCTCTACAACGATATTCAAAAATGTTGAAGAAAGATACAGCCGAAGTTTTACAATGTACATCATTGAAAAGCACGAGGTTCTGAGCCTGATTTTTAATAGAGAAGGAATCACTTAAATGAGCGACAAATAACCCCTTGCTAATATCATGGAAAGGATAAAAAACGCCAAAGACCTTAAGTGGAGACAAGCTTTGAGAGAAGACGGATAGACAGCCATTATAGTGGAATTTCCAAATGAGAAGAAAAAGGATGCTCCACCTGAAAATTATATGATTAAAATGGACAAAGAAGGAAGAATGAAAGTCCTGAACTGCAATACCTTGAAGATGAGGTGGACAGTGACCGAATAATCTGGCAAAAAGTACTATTATTGTTATTTAGCAACGACATAATGAATTTAGTCAATGACAAGAGTGCTATGGCTAAACGACTGAGAAACAGTCCAACTGAGTTAAAAGTTGTCACTAACACTTTCTACTTCAGCACAATGGGAGGTGCAATGGGAAAATGTCTAGCTGATATTGATAAGTACGATACAGTAACTGACTTTGTTTTCGATATCTCAAAAAGATCAGTCATTAGCGGAACCTTTAATTATGTTGCCACAAAGGTGCCCCTCATCGGTATCCTATTCGTAACTGGAGGATATTCCCTTACTCTTTTTGGAATATTTAGCAATGATGCTGTGAATTACAGCAAAAAATTCCAGCAAGTAGGATATGTCACTTTTGATGTCGCATCAACCATTGGTACAGGTCTTTTAGGAGCAGCTGTTGGCCAGGCTCTGATTCCAGTACCTTTTCTGGGAGCATTCTTAGGAGCCTTTGTTGGAGGATTTGTTGGATAAATTGGTGGAAAAGCCATAATCAAGATACTATAATCGAAAAGATTCAAGTCCATCATTTAAAATTTGGAGAAAACTTTACAGCCCGCAGGCTTCTGGTAAGTCAACGAGTAAAGCCTTGCCAATATTTATCTTCACAAGAAAAATTTCTACAACAGCATCCCTGAAAAGCTCCAGAATAGAGTTGGCTGTGACAAAATATGGTATACGATGGTTGGATTCACCATCCTATCATTTCATGAATCAAAGAAAAGATCTGATTTCATGGTTGCAAAAACCAAGGAGCTGAAGTAGAGAAAATAGAAGAACAAATAGACAATAAGTTTCGAGGAAGCTAAAAAATAACTTCATTTTGAAGCATCCACTGATCTAGAGTGCATCATGAAGTGGTTCGAGACAAACAAAATCGATATCATAACCTGCTTCGACGAACTCGAAGAATTTGTGCTTAACATCTTCTCATTGATTGACTGATTTGATTATCCCATATTATTGCTAAAAGTAAATACATCATAGTCCTTCTTTTTACGATTTTCTCTCTTTTCTGCTTCGCACAGGAGTGTGTCCTGGATTTCTCTTTTCTCTAGACCCCTCTTTGTCTCTTGATGCTTCCTTCCCATAAAATGTTGGCTTTTTGAAAGCTTCCTTTTCTGAGTAAGTTCTATTGAATTTGTCTTTTTATTTCTTAGGGCCAGTCTTTCCTTTTTTCTTTTTGTCCAGAGGTGGCTTGATAATATTGATGTTGGGATTTATGTAATTGTTTATGGTTAATTTGTATACTTTTTTCTCCTCAGATCTATCTTCTTTTTGCACTATCTTATCCTACTCCTTTGTATCCAGTTTGTTATCGTCCATGTACATCTATTTCTTTAATTTCCCAGAATTTTTCAGTAACTTCAGAATTTCACCTTCTTAAACTTTTTTCTTAGCTTCGTGACTTAACTCTGGGTCTATCTTCTTTTTGGATTTTTTATACCCTTCACTTTTCTACTTTGGAACAAGCATCGCATGGGTTTTTGATTACCTTTTTATATTGGCTTCATATTCAAGCCTCTACCTTGATCTTTCATTTTTTTACACTTTATCTCGTTCAGCCAAAATCCTCTTTTTCTCTTTCTTTTCTTCCTTATCTATTCTATCTTGCCACTGAACTCTTTTTTTCAATTTCTCGACAGGAACCTCATTTTATTCCCCTTGAACATTTTTAGCAGGCGACATGTGTTTTCCTTCTTTTCTCAGGATCTGTTGTTTGGTATTGTTGTAAGTTCGACTGATGAGTTCTTCTTCAGAGTCGAGATAAGGACCAATCCATAAATGTGTGAGCTTACATTATCTTGAAAGTGTATACTACAAGCTCGTCAATTATTAAATGTTACGATCAGTTAGAACAATAGGGACTCCTTTGGACTGGAGATACTCAATGGTTTTTCTCAGTCTCCATTTAAATCTGTCCATGAGGTAAGCGATGGCTAGTGTCAAACTTCTATATCCATCCTGATTGCAATGAATGAGGCAACAAAGGCCATTGTCTTCTGCTTCTTCCACAACCTTTTTCAATTTTTTTAGTCGTTTAAGCTCTTAGTCAAAGATGTGAATATTTTTGTCATGTTTGATTTTGAATTTGACGTATCTGAGTCCATGTTCTTCAAACAAGTTAGGAACTTCAGATGCACAGTTGACGATAAAGGCAAACTTGTTGATGATGAGAAACTAAAGATCCTGAATAGAGTCATAGGTACGAACGCAACCATTTTATTTCCGAGATAGAGGCCATCTTTGATTTTGACACATTCAAACTACTTTTCCATGATAATAAGCAAAGAGTATAACCAGAAGAATTTATAAAACTATTCTTACCCAAG
>Ga0100402_1003773_pt1 | contig 16367 bp, 8 predicted proteins | sample CryGeyme20150102_FD_80419 | JGI IMG/M metagenome (GOLD analysis project Ga0100402, IMG submission 80419) | Groundwater microbial communities from Crystal Geyser aquifers in Utah, USA - Crystal Geyser metaG 2015-0102 | ecosystem: Environmental > Aquatic > Deep subsurface > Groundwater | place...
GATTTTTCAATATCCCTGAATTGGTGATCACTAAATCGTCAAACAAGCCCGGGATATGGATATCCCGGAAAATTGGATACACAGCCCCGGGATTTTTCCATATCCCGGGAATGGTGATAACATCTCTGCTTATCCGAACATCCGGGTTCTTTCATTACACGATTGGTGGTTTTTGCGGAATAATCAAATCAGATCAGATCAGATCAATTTGACGCTTGCTTCACAGATTCGGGTTTTTTGACGCAACAAAAGTTAGGTGTGCCACCATAAAAAAAATAATGGTAAGCGTACGACTTTTATTTTTCTCGCCAGTATCGTTAGCTTTCACGTCTACCACCACCAGTAGAATCATGCAATCTAGTCAAAGCACCTTTTCTACGGCTCGCGCCTTTGTGCCGCGTTCGACAACAACTCGGCGGGCTTTATCAGTAGGAGACCACAGCGACGACTTGTTTCAATGTTTGAAGGATAGCGAGTGGTCAGCGCAACGTGGTGGTAACGGTAACAACATGCAATCCGGTCATCATGATAGTTTTTCTACGACTCGTGCCTTTGTGCAACATCCTACCACAACTCGTCTTCGGGCATTGTCACTAGGAGCCCGGAACGATGACTTGATTCACTTGATGGATAGCGAACGGTTAGCGCATAGCGACAACATTACTGCCCAGGGAGCAGCGGCAACAACCTCTACTACGTTGACACCCGAAAAGGTTGAACTGGAACCGGAAAAGTTCGAATTGTTCCCAACAAGGAGTAGGCATCGTGTTTCATACTCGGACCGAATCCAGCTCTCGGGTGAGCTGTTCGAAGCCGTCCAGCACAACCGAGTATTTTCGGATTCAAAGCACTATGTCGACATGCTCTCCGTGTTGGTACCTGGCACAGTCATAGACAAATGGAAGCAAGAAAAAGATAATCCAGATTTTGACTTGGGGCGCTTTGTTGGAGAACATTTTGAATTGCCCAAAGTTCCAGATGTATCAGACGATTTTGAACACAAAGAGAAATGTCGGGAACACATTCAGACCCTCTGGCCCCTTCTGTTTCGTCATTCGGACGACCTATTTAACCCGAGTTCCTCTCTGATTCCGCTGCCTCATCACTATGTAGTCCCAGGTGGGCGATTCAGAGAGGTGTACTATTGGGATACCTACTTCACGGCGCATGGATTGATTGCTGACGGGCACAGAGAGATGGCCTTGAATATGGCCAAGAATTTCAAGTTCATGATCGACACCTACGGCCATGTTCCTAACGGAAATCGCCTGTACTATGTGAGCCGATCTCAGCCGCCTTTTTACATTCCTCTCGTCGCCCTAATGGCTGTAGAGTTTGGTGAGGACATTATTCCGGAATTCTACGAGGAAGCTGTGCTCGAGTACACCTTCTGGGCGGATTCTGGGGGCGATCCTGAAAGACGTTACGTCACATTCACTGACCCTGAAGGACGCAGTCACAGTCTCAATAGGTACTGGGACGACAATCCAGTCCCCAGAGAAGAATCCTGGATCGAAGACAAATTGGAATTTGAGGCCTCTGGTGCCAAAGACGCGGAGACCTTTTATCGAGATATCCGGGCTGCCTGCGAGTCAGGCTGGGATTTCACCAGCCGCTGGTTTGCAGATCGGAACAGCATCACCACTATTGAAACAACGGCAATCCTTCCGGTGGATTTGAATACTGTTCTATGGTTTTGTGAAACGAAACTTTCAGAGTGGAGTGAAAAGTGCGGGCATCCGCGTCGAGCAGAGAAATTTCGAGACTTGGCAGATAGTCGAAAGGAATCTATCAATGAACTGATGTGGGATACGGAGCGAGGCTTTTATTTTGATTATCACCTCCATCGTAAGACAAAAACGGAAAGCTGGTCACTAGCAGCTATTTACCCGCTTTACTTTGGATTGGCGACCCAGTCCCAAGCCGAAGCTATTGCCGAGAATCTTGTGGAATATTTCCTACAAGATGGCGGTCTCCTGACGACCACGGCGAATACCGGACAACAATGGGATGCTCCAAATGGATGGGCGCCCCTTCAGTGGATGGCCATTGTTGGACTGCAACAATACGGAATGACAGCTCTGGCGGATGAGATTCGATTACGATGGCTGAAGCTAAATGAAAAGGTGTACGCTGAATCTGGCAAGATGGTCGAAAAATACAACGTGGTCAACCTTGATGAGAAAGGCGGCGGGGGCGAATACCCGCTTCAGGATGGTTTTGGCTGGACAAACGGGGTTTTTAGTGCCCTGTCGGCTCGGTTGGACAACGAACTTCAGGTTTCAGGCACGGTACAAGAGGAATAATGATGTATAACAGGTTCATAAAAATAGCTTTCGAGCACATTGCACGAGGAAATATATATAAAAACGAAGATAAATGATTTCTCCTGTAAAAAACAAAATACGATAGCAGACAAAACTGAAGAACCAAAGAATGATAGAGATACCGTTCTAGTTCCACGTATTCTAGCTGGTGATCAAATGGTCATTCTTACGTCTGCCCTCGTCAAAACTTCCCCAGTCGTAGCTCAGAAGTCGAACCGCTTTTGTTGTACTCAACACCATCAAATCTCCCCATCCTTCCACGCCTAGATGCAGCAGCAGGTCCCGCAGAACGGTTGATTTTTACGCAATCGTATGGTTCTTCTACTCTAAAAACCAACGCAGTATTGAAAGAATTGAATTAAATGCTCGAGTATTTGTTGAAATGGAGTGAAAGTTGTACCGGACACCGTCGTGGCGGACTGAAAAAGATATGATGTGTTGAATTGAAACTTGCAAACTAATAAATATGACCGTAACTCTATTAGAAGAGCGCAACGACATCGATGCGAACGATAACTTTTTTTATCATGTTACCATGATACCTCCTGGTATTATTATTTAATAATGTACAGTACTATTCAATGCTAGGTACCATACTAAGATAAGCCCCTGTAAAAAGTGTACGATGAAATTACGACCGGTCACCAGGGCTTTGTTTTCCAGGTAACAGTTGATACGATAAATGAATCGGAACAGTTTGTGATTAAAAATTCAGTCGTCCTGTGCACAACTTCTCCATGCAGCTCTTCAGCTATATCAGTCCAATCTTTTCGTTTAACAACGCTTTCCTGCAAAACTCGCACCAACGCGTCAACTGCTAGTCTTCGATCATAAGTAGCTCCTTGAGATCGCGGAGGCGAGCTCGTCGTTGTTCTTCCGGTTTCAATTTTTGTGTTGCACCTTTGGCCTGCAAACTCTTGGCCTCTTGGAGCGCAACAATGCCCTCCTCCAAAGAGTTTTTCATGATAATTCGATGGATGGTTACGGGCCGCGATTGCCCTATACGGTGAATTCGGTCCACTGCAGACAACATAAATTACAAGGCCCCCCAGGCAGGATTAAATTGAGGTTCTAGCTAGTCTCGAGACATTCAAATGAAGCAACAAGGACAAATCGACTTACTCGCTTGATTCTCTACACTAGCCTTCCACCAACAGTCCATCTACCGCCCCAGAAGGTGAAGATGCATTAGATATAATTGAACGCAACAACACACGTTATTGAAATCACCTCCAAAAAACTTACCATAAATGCAACAGACCCCCGCGTTAGGTTGAGACCTGTTCCAGCAGCATGCAAACTGCACAAAATGAAGCGAGGTGTGGCCTCTTCTGTCGAAAAGCGTTTGATGGCTTCCACCCGCTTGTGAGCTGCCATGGATCCGTCCAATCGAGTAAAACTATGTCCTTCTCCCTTCAGCGCTTCCTCAATCAAATCCAAAAAGCTCGTAAACTGACTAAAAATGACGCCTTTTTCGTCAGCTTTCATGGACGTCTTGATTGTCTGCAGGAGAGCTTTGATTTTAGGAGATGTTCCAATGCTTTCATTGTCCATGGCCACATCTCTCTTGTTGTTGGCCGAATATTGTGGTTTGGTGGCGGCACTCGATGCCATGTCCCTTTTCACAATATCCGACTTGATGAATGGCCTTCGACAAAGAGGACAGTTGGGGTTTCGATTCGAACAGATGCGATCAATACATTCTTCGCAGTAGACGTGGCTGCAGGTTCGCAAAATTATACATTGTGACTCCTCCATTTCTGTCAAACAGACAGCGCATTCCGGAAGGGCGTCGCCGACGTCTTGTACAAACGCCCCCTTGAGCTTCTCCAGCAAAGCCAGGCCCTCTTCCGCTGTGAGCTGCGGCCGAGACTTGTCGCCACTTCGCTGTTGCAATTCCTTCCACATTTCGATGGTACGCAAACGACGTTCCAGAGGCACGAGCTTAGCCGAGCAGCAGGCCTGTCGCAAGCGAAGTAGCTTCTCAAAAATGCTGGAATAGTTCTGCAGAATCTGTTGATCGCCACCTTTCAAGACTGCCTGAAAGGCGACTCGGACAGTCCCAAACAAAGCATCGTACAATGTCTTATGGGACGAATTCTCCTCAAATGATACTTTGGTTAAATGCACCGTCTTTTGTGCCAACTTGATTTTCGCGGTTGCCTTGGACCGTCGCAAGGCAACGTGTGCCATGGCCAAGCGTAGACACGCCATTCCGGTGTCATTTCCATTCTGCATTGGTTTGGTAATGGCACGTTGATAAATCTGTTTGTCGGACAGTGGCTCGACCCCCACAAATGCCAACAAGGCATACACATCATCAGGTTTATTGACAAAGGGCGTCCCCGTGAGAGCCCATTTGCTGCGCGCCGAAATTTGGGAACACGCATGAAAGAAACGACTGCGAGTCGAACGAATTGTGTGGGCTTCGTCCAAAATGATACGATGAAAGTCGTAATGAAAAATGGAATAATTGGTCATTTTTGATTTCTTTGTGGCCGTTGGTTTACAATCATCGATCTTAGTGTTGCCATTTGTGGGTTTTCCGAATACCTTCGTATATTCCGAAGCCAACGTATGGTAACTAACCAAAACGACATTGATTTCTCCTGATGCTATTTTGGGAAGTAAATTCGTTCGAGATGATCCTTGATAGAATCCAATGCGAAAGAGTTGAGCATCTTCATCTTGAGTATGGTGTTGCATCTGCTGTTCCCAGTTGGACATAACACTGACGGGACATACAATCAGATTGGCCGTCGCCTTGGTTTCTCCGTTTCCAGCTACTAATGGCGGATTAGCCAACATGAGCCCAATCATTTGCAACGTCTTACCCAACCCTTGCTCATCACAAAGCATTCCTCCCCGAAAAGCCTTTGGTTTGTTAGGTTGAGAAGCATTTGTAATACTGCAATGCCAGATTGTTCCATTCTTTTCTTTTTTCTGTTCATAAAATGGCATTTTTTCGGTCTTATCATGATGGACCAACCATTGCAAGCCTTGTTGTTGATAGGGAAACAGTTCAGTTTTTAATGCCGTTGGCATAGTAATGGCAGGTAAATTCTTCAATTGCTGATTAGATTGTTCCTCAAACATGGCATCGAGTTCATTGGCTTGTTTAGACCAATTCATACGCGTCGATTCTATCGTTGGGACGGTACCGTTCTCATCGTCCACATTTTCATCGTCAGTAGCCTGTGGCGGAATGAAATGGTTGGTAAACGCACACTGACCACGAAAGGAACGTTGCAATTTTGTTGCAAGTGCTTTGGCTTGTCTTTCGAAGTCTCTTTCGTCCTCTTCAGTAGTAGCAGCCGACGAAGTTTGCACAAAGAATTCAATGGTGAGCGGCAATGTGTAAGCATTTCCGTAGTTTGAAATGATCCCTTCCAATGACAATATCACATTGCTGCTGCTGTTGTTGTTGTTGTTGTTGTTGTTGTTTTTGTTGTTGTTGTTGTTGTTACTGCCGTACTGATCCATAAATTTTGCCAGAATGGCTGCCTGTTCACGCTTAATGTGGCCAACCTTTTCGCCTTGTAAGTTATCTATACGAATGGCATTGGAATCGTAGGGGTTATGTGGCTCTCGTTGCAGTAAAACAAACTCTCCGGGATGCGCCGTCCCAGAATAGTAACGAATTCCTACAATGGTCGCATGACACAAAGCGATGAATGTGGATACTACGGGAGCACTGTCATCATTATCATTATCATTATCATCGTCAATATCACTGTCACTATCATTATTGCTGTCATTGCTTCTTTTCCGATAGTAGTCTTCATCATCGTCACTATTCGTCAAATCCACGACCAAGGAAGCCTTTCGCTTTGATTTTGGCTCCATGCTATTTCAACAGAACTACTTATCTGGTAGATGTGTGCGACAGATGATGATTCCAGGGGTTGCTTTGCTAATCTGGTTAATACAGTCCGTAAAAACAGGATCGGTATGAATTGAATGAGGATAACAAAAAATGAATCAATCCTCGCGTAAGTTGTTTTCCATATGATGATGATCTTGTGTGCGTCTCTATCCGTATTTCCTGTTACCATGACATTTTTTTTAACTCTCTAGTTGTACTACGCTAGCTCTAGTAGTCTACTGCTCAAATTAACTTTTCCGCGGAATAACAAGAGTAATAAAGAGCAAGACTATTACTCAATCCATGCTTGTAGCTGGCTAGTACTACTAGCTAGCTAGTAGCTGGCAGCACTCAATGGACGACCAGAGGAGCATAAAGGTGTGCACACCAGGTTGCATTTATGGGGCTGTCGGAACACACCACTACCACTACCACTGAAAAGGTTATTATTCGCACAACAAATTCTGCAAGTCACGCAAGCGTAGCAAAAAGCTCAAAAGAAATAGTACGCTTACAGCTACGTAGTAAAAAGAGCCTCCGTTTCTTGCCTTTCGACTCCGCGAGAAAGAAGGCAGTGGTTTGCTGCGGGCTTCACACCATCATACAAACGATTTTTTTTTTAAAGGAAGCCCGATGTGATTTTTTTTATGAATAAAATGGATGAGAGAGTACCTCAACGGTAGCGAGCGTCCATCCAATGCTTGGAGCTCATCATCATCATCATCGTCATCGCTATCATCACAGACCAAAAGAGCGTAGCATTATTTAGTCTCTCGTAATAATAATAAACTTTAAAAAAAAACACTCTTTTAAAAAACTACTTTGGAAAGAACATGTGTGCATCCTACAATAACAAGAAAAAATAGTAAGAAGAATTTCCATAGAAAGTCCCGCATTTTTGTGTCTTGGGAAGGCGGGTAACACATGCCAGGCCGTATGTGACATGCTGTGTTTAGAGGACTTGTTCTGATTTGAATATTCTTTTATCCGACTCGACTCGATTCGAGACCTGTCCAGCTCTCGCGAAATATCTTCCCTACAACGCTCTTTCGGCTCTTCTCGTCGTTCGCCTACGTCCGTACCAGTGGGGTACTGTAGGACTACTTAGTAGCTAGTCTAGTACCAGGTAGACTGTTTTAAAACCCTTTGGAGGAAAAAACTGAAGACAAAAAAGACTGCTCTCAACGAAAAACCTTGTTGGTCTTGTTAAGCTAAGTTAGTTTAACTTTTACAGTAGTATCATTGCCGTTGCATTGTTCATGTTGTAGTAGTACCAGTGCATGGGACACGCAAGACAAACGCCACAGACAGTAGACTAGTTGCTGATTATTATTATCATTATTATCATCAGTTGTAGTAGCTGACCAAATAATAATAAAATACAAGTCGTTCCTTTTCAAAGTAGACTGGACGACTCTACTCCCCACAAGAATCAACAGAACCAAAAAAACAAATACTGCCAGTAACACAACACACGATTTGATCGTGCATTTTTGGGTTAGCTGTTTAGGAGACAAAGTAGCATTTCACCTCATACATTACTAACTCCAAGTGAATGCTGTTATTGAAACGGCACTGAACCAAAACCATTTAAACTTTTCATCAACAGACAACAACAATCTACATTTACCACATACAGACGCAGACAAGCAAAAGATGTCTTCTTCGGACACTTGCATTTACAGCAATAACATGACCCTCGATGGTACTGCTACAACACCCGACGAGAACTTGATGACACACATTGAAGTCAAAGCCATTGAAGATCCCGGTACGGGTGTCCTTGTACAAGATAAAATCATGATTAGTTTGGATTTGCCAGAAGAAGAAAAATGCGATCCTCTTTACTATTATCCACCTTCTGCTCCAGCTGCTGCCAAACTTTCGGACGACGAAGACTCCAGTGACAGCGATTCGGAGGATGAAGACGACGAAGATGATGATCTGTTTGATGTTGTCGATCTGAGTCCGTTGATCATTCGAAATCCTCATCACCGCTTTGCGACGAAACAACCAGAACAGCAGCAACAGCAACAACCAATCACTGCTACGTCCCGCGAGGAATACTCCTTTATGGAAGAACTTTTACAGACCCTCGATAATATCTTTGGATGTTCGTACGGATCGTGTGGCTCAACTGCCGCAGAGCAAATGCCCGTCTTGAAGAGTGCTCTCAGACGCAAGTTGGGTGAGGCACCTTTGACACCCAGCATGAAGCGGAATGTTAGCTTTACGAAACTGGAAATTAGAGAATTTAACATGACGTTGGGCAATCATCCGTCGGCTGTAACAGTGCGTACCTTGTGTCCTGGAGGACTGTGTGTACTTGGCGTGCGTTGTGCTTGTCCTGATTGGTACCTCACACTACACTTGTCTCGTTTCCTTGTTTTTTCTTCTTTTCCCTCACAACTCCTCTACTGGACAGGGCCCACCAGTCATGCTGGATGCAACACCTACGCGAGAATCGGTCATTGACCTGGAATCGTACGAGAGAGCACGACAGCCTCGTCGAACTCGGAAGCAGTTGAAGCTAAGTTTTGAAGCACGACGCAGTATACTCGAACGTGATCGAGGATTTACTGTAGAAGAAGTCAAGAAGGCTTGGAGTGAAGCATTACAGATTCGGAAACAGCGTCAAGAAACACGGCAACGAACACCGCAACAACAGTTGTACGATGAATTGTACGAATCAGCATGTCGCAAGGCCAATCGATTACTGTCGTGGGAATGAGACTTTTCGTTTTTGGGTGGAACCCCCCCCCCCCTCCGTCAAGTTTGTTGGATGGATGCAAAAACATTGATGTGTGTGTGTGTGTGTCTTTTGCACAGAGTCATGCAAAAAGCAAACAATATATCTAGTACAAAATACAAAAGTGCACACACACACACATACACGTGGAGCGAGGAAAGGAATGTGCGTACTATCATGAACACATATTATATACGGAGGCAATGGAAGAACCGATAATTATTACAGTAATAATAGGATCGCTCGAGCGATATTTATTTTCTCCCAACTGGTATCGATTGTAGCTCTACTGCTCAGGGGTACGGTAGCAATCTGTTCAAATAATATAATAGTATGAAGTGCTCACCAGCAAATACAAAAGTGACCGTACCTTCAGAGAACATCAAATCTCGGGTCCTACCTACTAGTACCCTAGAGCAGCGTCAGACCTGCTGCTATAGTAGTGCTTTGTCTAGCTAGTCGATACTTTTCCAAGGAATAGCAAAAAATCGTAGCTTGCAATAATAAGCTGGTTGTTCAGCCAGCAACTTGGGGAAATATTCGCAGAAGATGTTGTTGTTGTGAGAACACTCTTGACTACTGAATTCAAACCCTAACTCTATTATTCTTCCGAACACACGCACGCACACACCCCGGGTCAAAAACGTAGGAACAGTACCAATAACAACCAACAACATCCAGAGCAAAAGTCTCTCATCTCTCATCATCTCTCATTTGATTTGCGTTGCATCGTTGCATCTCACCCCCACAAAAAGCAATCGCTAGAAGAGAGGTGGGTGTAAGTCTGCTTCATTTGCTTGTAGCTACAGTAATTGATAGTCAAAGTTACTTGCTAGGAAGCACCCAACATATTCTATACGCCACATTAAGGCTTTTCTCTCAGTTTCAAAAAAGAATTTCTTTCGTTGAAGACAAAGAAGATACTCGAGTAGAAATTAGTATATTATATTATTGTAATAACACACGCTTGTTTCAAAAACAGGTTTCCCTAAAAGAATGTCGGGCTTTGGTTTTGGACAACAACAGCAACAGCAACAACAACCGCAACCTCCGTTTGGAAATTCTGGTGGTAGCGGTGGCGGTGGAGGCTTTTTTGGGTCGCCTCCTGCTGCGGCTCCGTTTGGAATGGCTCCACAGCCTGCCCCGTTTGGTAATGCACCAGCAGCTCCTTCCTTTGGTAATACAGCAGCAGCGACTGCTACTACTACTACTTCTACTACTACTTTTGGTACTGCAGCAGCCACTTCTACGGCCTTTGCGGCACCTGCTACGACTTCCTTCGGAGGTTTAGCATCTGCTGCTGCTGCTGCTGCTCCTTCGAGTGGATTTGGTGGAACGTCCAGCAGCAGTAGCACTGGATTCGGACAACCGACAACTGGATTTGGACAACCGACAACTGGATTTGGACAGGCATCGACTGGATTTGGACAACCTTCCAATCCATTTGCAGGTTCTTCGCAGCAGCAACAACAACAACAAGCGATATCAAGCAATGTTCCTAATCCATTTGGTGGGCCTGTTCCTCCACCTTCGGGTGGAATTTCTTTTGCAGCACCTGCTTCCTCTGCTTTCAACAGCAACAACAAGAACAATCCACCAGCACCAGCGGTGAGTAGTGGAGGTGGTATGACCTTTGGAATACCACAGTCTTCTTCTGGCTTTGGCAGCAACAATTATAATGATAACAGCTCTATGAACCCTAAGGCATCGTCATTCGTTCCGTCGAATCCATTTGGGGGAGGTGCTCCAGCTCCTACTTTCGGTAATGGTGGTGGTGGTATGACCTTTGGTTCTTCAACCATGTCGGCGGCTCCGGGTCACAACCATAGTACGAGTATTGACATGGGATCAGCGTCAAACTCGCCTACACCACTCAACAACAACAGCAGTGTAGCCTTTGGAACTCCCTTTTACGCCACGGATAACAACAGCGCGGGCTTTGGAACTGGTGGTTTGGGATCTATTCCCGAAGACAGTAATTTTAATCCATTTGGGTCAGTAGTAGCGCCAGAACCGTCTCCTGCCTCGGCTAGCGCCCAAAAACTGGCCAAGCTAAAAGCAAAGTTGGAAGCCAAGAAAAAGAAGTTGTTGGAACAAAAAAGACGAGAACAAGATTCTGCGGCCGATGGACCACCGCAGCCACAAGACGAACAAAGTCAATCCTTCCCACCGCCTGCCAGAGACCGACGCCACAAGGAAAAGGATAAATCCCACCGACGGAAACCAAGTACTAGTCCAGTACCGTTCAATAGCAACAGTAGCAGCATGACTGACGATCAACAAGCACGCGCGGAACGCAATTTGCAACGTTTTGCCACGGATCAAAAAACATCCACGCGAGTCCACTTACCTTCGGAACTGCAAGGTCAATCCTCCGACGCACCCAAACGAGCCGTCACGTCGGCAGTGGGAGGAGAATCACAGCGAGAAGATTTGGCCAGTGCCAAGTCTCTGGAGGGAACCTGTCAATTCTTTTGTCCAGACGAAGAATTGCTGCGGCGGGAAGGAGAAAATGATATTCAGTTGTTGGAAGTGCCTGATCCCGGCGGTATTCATCCGGCAGATTGGACGCTGCGAAATACAGCCGTCAAGCGTTTTCGACGGTCGGCGGCTGACTACAAACTAGATGTGCCAGAATGGGTTCGTCCTCCCGATGTCCTGGAAGAAACCTGTGCCTATCTGGAAGAATGGGTCATGGAACGAGACCGACAAGGTCCTGATCGGCGGTTCCCTCCAAATTTGTCCAATAATGGGACACCCAATTCGATGGATGCCTACCAATTTATTTGGGATCGAACTCGTGCGTCTTATTATTGTATTATGTGACATTGTTTTACTATTGCTTGTCATTTTCTCACCCAACGTGTAATACCAGGAATGATAAGAAAGGACTTTATTTTACAGAATTTCGTCGGGACTGGTGGCAAGTGCGATGCACGAGCAGTCAGGTGTCATGAACGAATTGCTCGATGGCATGCCATGTGCGAACACCAGCTGAGTCACATCAATGAATTTGCCGTGCATCAGAGCCAGCAAAATATTCAAGAATTGGGACAAGCCATGAAGACCTTGAATCAATACTATGACGATTCCATGGGACGAGCGTTGGTAGAAGTTCCAGATGAACAAGGACGTGAAACGCGATTGAATCCTGGTGATTTTGCTCACGGATGCAAGTCTGACGTTGTTCAAGGCAAAAATCCGATAGATTATGATGGGTCTCCTTTGAACAATGTCCCTGAAGCAGCCGCAGGCCGATTAATTGGCAAGAATATGGTCTACAGTCCTACCAGAGGAACCGCTGAGCCCGAAATGCGAGCACTCTATATTCTCATGGTGATGAACAATGAAGGTGGAATGGAGGTGATGAAGTACAGTGCTAAACTCTTTCGAGAACGACCTGAGATTTACTATTCCAAGCCTGTCCAGCTGGCACTGAACATTTTCAAGGCCAAGAAGGATTACAATTATGTGCGCTTTTTTCACTATCTGCGGTCTCCTGACACTCCGTACCTGTTTGCGTGCATTATGTTCAAGCACGTTGAGATGATGCGAAAGTTGGCCTTCAAGATTGGTGCCAAGACATATGGTGCACGGAAAAAGGACACAGGTGAACCCATTTACGATAGCTATCCTCTCCAAAAACTTGCCCATCTTCTCTGCTTTGAAGATATGGATGAAGCTCGAGCTGCCTGCAAACACTACAACATAACTGTCAAGGAGATGAAGGTCAAATCATCTAGTTCTGGTCAAGTCGGTAAGGCAGAGATTATCTTTTGGAAGGCATCTGAATTTAGAGAAGCTCGGGATCCCGAAAAGGGTACGATTTTGCCCTTGAGGCCAAGAAAGATGATGAGGACCATTGAAAGCAAGTTGCGTGGCACTACTAGATTGGGAGTGTGCCGTGGCGAGGTTAGTGGTGAAGGGGCATCCCTTACCGATCCTCCAGCTGTCCGCATGGCCCCACCTGATTCGCTGTCGCAGGCCGTAGCAGATGCTTCTGCAGTTGCTAGTGGGCTTTCTGCGGCCGAACTCATGAAACGACAACAAGAACTTTTCTTGAGGGAGCAAGAGGCCGCCGAAGCCAGGAGGAAGGAGGCCGAAAAACTCCGGTTGAAGCGGGATCAAGAGCAGAGGGATCAGAAACGCCTAGAAGAGATCGAAAAAAGGAAGGCAGCAGAGCGAGAGAGAATCAAACAGTTGAATCGTGAACAAGAAGAGAAGAAGCAAGAGGAAGAGCGCAAACGACTAGCGGGGATTCAGCGACAAGAAGAAATAAAAGAGCAGCAAGAGAGAGAGGAACGTGAACGATTAGAGAAAGAAGCGCAAGAAGCAGCCCGTCGCAAGGAAGAAGAGCGTCAACGACAATTAGCCGAGGCAGCGCGAAAAAAAGCCGAGGCTGAAGAAAAGGAAAGACATCGTCTGGAGGCTATTCGCTTGGAAGAAGAGCGAAGACAACAGGCCATTCGAAATGAAGAAGATCGCTTGCGAAAAGCAGAGGAAGCGAGAAAGCGAGAAGAAGAAGAGAGACAGAGACTGGAGGAATTGCTTCGTCAAGAGGAAGAGCGTCGGTACCAAGAGGAGATTGCGTGGAGAAGGGCACAAGAACTCCAGGATCGAGTGAATAAGGCGCGGAAACTCCTTTTGCTCCGTCGATGGAAAGAAAAGCTCCCTCAAGAGTTTAAAACAAGGCTCTGTGCTCAACAAAGCATCCAGCGAATTGATCCTACTTTCTTGATGGCTTCGCCTAACCAATATGATTTCTTGAATCCGGAAATTACATTGGCCCGATCACCCGCCAAACCAAAATCAAAGCCGACAGTCGTTAACACGCGCAAGGCGCTGAACCGTATCTTGGCAAAGAACATCTCCCCACTAAATGTTGCATCCGTCATGCTGGATACTATTTGTAGCGATGAAGAGCTGATGCAGCACATGCAGCAAAAAGGCTATGCCAGCAACACGAATGATGGTACTAAAGCAACTTTCTTGTTCAAAGTGGCCGTCATCCTTCCTGAACCCGAAGGCCTGGAAGAGGATAGTATGTTTGAGCTAATACATGCGTGGCTAAGCAAGAACCTTCAATACGGTACAGTGAATACAGTCCAAAGAGTGGACCCGACTACAGTTAACGTGGTCGAAGTTCGAGTGCTCTTTGTTCAGTGGGATGCAAACAATCCTGTCACGGGATGCGATGCAGGCTTGTTTGTTATCCCACCTGCATTTTGTAATGGTGACTGGAGCAACTCTCGCAAAGTCGAAGCCATTTCCTCTGCCTTCGATTGCATGGATCACGAAACACCAAGAGTGGCATACATTTTGGCTGAAAAGTTCGACTCTGATTTTTACGCACAAGCCAACGAGTTTCTCACGGCCTGCCTGCCCAACGCCAGCGAAGAAATTCCAGTCGTCTTTCCATCTGCAGTGTCTGAATTTGCTCTTGATGGAAGTCTCAAGATGTCGCTACGGTCGCTTATCGATTCCATTCTACAAGAATTCCACCCAGTTGTGGAGAGAGTCTCTGTACTAAGGTTGGCTTCCCGATGCATTTCGGACACTCTCTGGAAAAGCTCCAGCTTTGATGCGCTCCAGAGTGCAGGTGCAACTCTCTTGGAGTTACACAAGGAGCTAGAAAGCGCAGGCCGGAGTATGGAACAAAATTGGGTCGGTTGGCCAGGAAATGATTTTGCCGGCTCGGACGGCCTTGTGCGAGGCTACTTTGGCGAGCATCTGCATCTTCCAACCTCGTGGACATCGCGAGTCTTTCGCGACACTGCCATGTCGCGTATTATGGATTTGCACGCGTTATTTCAGAAAAGTGTTGCTGCTGCCGTGCACCAACTTTTGGTTAATGCCCGCAAGAATACCCAACAAGAGTGCCAAGATATGCTGGAAAAGAGACAGTACCGCAAGTGCCTGCAACACGCCCTGCAGTTCAGCGACGCGGAAGATGATATATTGTATCTACCAAGAGGTACTGCGTGCATGATTGCTATGAACACTATTGAGAGTATTATTGGGAGCGAAGCTTACCTGGGAACTGCGCTCAGCGAAGATCCCGAATACGATCCGGATATAGCTCGAGACACTGAAGGCATGCAGATGCAGCAGCAGGCGGTTTTCACGACTCCACTGTCTCAAAGAGACAATATCGAGGCTGTAGACGAAAAGAATGTTGTCCAAGAGGCGCAAGACATTTTTGCGAAGTCGAGAACCATTTCGCCAGCTCCACCACTTGGTGTGTCCACCCCCGCTGGTATGATGACGCCACCTACTACTCTGGACGACTCTACTCCAGCTCCAGTTGGTACCATTTCGCCACTTCCCACAAACAACAACAAACGCCATTGGACGGATAGCAACTATGACGATGCTAAAACGAAACGTTCTCGCTCCCACCGTTCGTCCATGAAAAAGTCGCGTGCACAACGGGAAAGCTCGGCCTTCACCAAAAAATTGCAAGCACTGCTGAAGGGGGAGGCTACAGTGGATATGATGGTTGGCAACACAACTTTGGCTAAATTGGTGCGCAACACTCCTCTTTTGAAGGTTTCTCAGGAATATGCCAATAATGACCACCAAGGGGAAGATTGACGAGTACTGATAAAGTTTAAAAAAACATCTCTCTATCGATCGAGTAGTCGAATATGAAATATCATATAGATTTCTCGGTTTTCTTCGGTTGTTTCTTTTCGCCTTGAATGACTTGTGTCAGATAATCATCACTAAACTTTTTAGCTGCTTGAACACAACCTATGAGCTGTGCCATATCCCCCCCCTCTCTTGGTGGTATCAGGGGTCCGTGATCATGCATACCACTATACTCGTAGGATCCAGCTTGTGGCTGGAAGTCAGAGAGAGAGAGACGTGAGACGCAAAGATAGTACTAATGATAAGATGGACAATCAAGATAATTGCCATTTAGCTAAATTCATAGGGTTTGACGTCCTTACTTTGGTGGGCTCAACACCGACTGGCAGTCCCATCCGGGCAACGGCAGTGTCTTGCGAAGAAAAGGTTTTGTGTAGTGTTGGTTCGTCTTGGTCTGGGTTGCTATCACCATCAATCCAGTAGCTCATGCTCACGTATACGGTTGCTTCGGCATTGCTCTTGTTTGACGAAGTAGGGGGCATGGTTTTTAAAGGATGGTAGTGCTGTATTGATTATTGGTGCCGTACAGTAGATATCTCGATATCCTCCCAAAAGTTTAAAAAAAAATCTGTTGTCTGTTGTTTGGTGGCAGCACAATCATTGCAAAAGGTAGCACACTAATTCCCAACAACTCTCTTCTTGCTTCTGTAGAGTACGATATGTTGTCACCAATCGAGGGATATCCCTACCCCGGGATTTCCAAAACTGCCCCGGGATGGGGAAAAACACAATCCCGGGGTTGTTTTTGGAAGTAGCATTTGTTGGGCTTAAGTAA
>Ga0100402_1003779_pt1 | contig 16349 bp, 17 predicted proteins | sample CryGeyme20150102_FD_80419 | JGI IMG/M metagenome (GOLD analysis project Ga0100402, IMG submission 80419) | Groundwater microbial communities from Crystal Geyser aquifers in Utah, USA - Crystal Geyser metaG 2015-0102 | ecosystem: Environmental > Aquatic > Deep subsurface > Groundwater | place...
AGTATTCAGCAGGTCCACAATCTTTGTTGCTGTTGCAGGTCTCAGCATTGTCGAATACGGGGTCATTGAGTTCATCTGTGCAAATTCCATTCACGCAATCATCATCTTCATCGCAGATTCGAGGAGCACTAGAACAGGGGACTGGGTAGAAGAATTTGATCTTATGTTATTTGTCTTGGCAAGCATCACAGGGACTGGTGTAATCGAAATTTTCACCAGTTTTCTTGTTAAAGCCACAGGTGTCTTGAACAGGCCTCTCAGTCCTGCATTTTTTGCGGAGGTCATGGTTGCATCTTTCTCTAGTGGCAGTAAATCCGAGAGGAGCGCAGATAGTTTTTTTTGCTTGATGTTTTCTAGCCACACATTTCCCATCAACACAGCGATCATTGTCCTCACATTTGACGGTGGCGCACTTATTATCAGACTTGATGCATCTTCCGTGGAAGCAGGCAAACCCTTCTTAGCATTTGACATTAAGACACTTTCGAACGTTGGGCCTGATGTTTCCTCTTCCCCTGGCTTTGAATGCATGAATGTGGTCATTCTTGTCAATTTTATCCTTTCTATGCTTGTGCCTTCCTTTTCCAGCCAAAAGAGGTGTCACTAAGGCGAGAATCAAGATGAGAAGGACTATTTTGTTCATGGAAATTCAATTATAATAGAAGAACAATTAAAGCTTAGAATATCAATATTCGAAAATGAATTTTCAGTGAATCATACTCCTAATCTTCACATGGTTTTTTGAAAGTTGCGACTCCACTAATTTAGCTCTATCTTCTTGAATAATTTGTTCCACAGACTCATCAAATCTTTTATCCGGTTTTTGCTCTTGTTTTATTCCAATTTTTTTTGCCTCTACTCATGCAATTTTTAAATCAGAGGCTCATCTTCAGCATAGACTAAAAAGCCGATTTCATTGGGCACGATACGACCCACCGATCTGGTAAACCCTTGGACGACCTTTATGTGTCTAATTTTGGCTCTATTGCAGACCACCGATATCTTTTTGTTGACAATAATCAACCCTGGAGGCAATTTGAAATTAGTTGGAATATACATGCTGTTGAACTAATCATCTGCGATGAAATCACCTGTTTATGGATCAATAGAAAGCTCAAAAGGTTAAGTTTGTTCATAGAGGAAACATTCAGTCATGTTCTTATTTTTGTTCTATGTCTTTTTGACAGGTATGGCATCTTTCTTCACCTTACGCCCACGATCGATCCAGATTAGTTTGGAAGTCACTGGTATTATATCTCTCCTGAGATATACTTTTTATTAATTGAACTCAACATCAGGAACCGGTTCGGCAGAAGGGTTGAGAATGCAATATTTGGGAAGGAGAGAAGGAACCACGAAATATGGAGAGGTGAACATGTCTTCTTTCTTCTTGGGGAATACCGTCAGTTGATACTCCAGCTAAATCTGATCACTCTTGGAGTATAAATAACTGTCGTAGTTTTGAAGCATAAATATATTGTTCTGAAAGGAACCGTCTTCAAAAACATGCTTCATGATAGGCTTGACTCCCAGCCGCTTTCGCCTAGCCATTAACAGTCGATTGTTATCTTCGAAGTACATGGTGAGGTCCTCAACTGCAATATTTTTGATCGGCCTTAAAGAACAATAACATTCATATTATGGTTTGAAATGCAGGAGACGAGTTGAATAGAATCCAATGATGAACTTTCCTTCAAGGACCAATTTTTTGCTTTGTTCGTGATCCTCAATTTCCAGAATTTAGCTGTTTATCAACTGCCACTTGTTCTCTACAACATCAAATACTTGAAAGTAATCCTATTTGTAGGTCTTTCTCCGAACAAAGTTGTTCTCTCTTCGGGACTACTTATCTTACATTGACTATCGGACGACGTTGTTCTTCTGTGACTTGAATGATGCCTCGTTGAACTCAAAATCATCCAAGAACATAAACTGACTGGCATTTTCAGAAGATTTCATGCTGTTTTACATCTATTGCTCTATTGCTATCTTTAAACCTTGAGTCATTCTTGATTTTTTGTTTTCCTTCTTCCTCTGAAGGTCTGAGGTATGGTACTTCAGCTGATAAAATACCTCCTCAACTATGCTGCTTATGTCAAAAAAGTATATCTTTCTGCATCCGATCCCCATAATTTCACAAATGCTCCAAAATAGTTCGCTCATTGGAGGTGTTTGCTCCTTTGTCTTCAAATATTTCTTGGCCTTTCTTATGAATACAAGAACCTCATCGATTTGAAGCGAAAGAGGTTTAGTATTTTTGAGTTTCATGAACTCAGTCAAGAGATTTGAATTCAACAGAGAAAGCCAAGGAGAGATGATTGTCTGATAGCTGTCATTTATTTTCTTGGTTTGCTTGAGAGAAGCACAGACATGCTGAAGAAACATCAGTTTGACCACTTCAAAGTATTTTCGAGCATTAAGCAATTTAAGCTCTCGAGCTTGTAGCTGTTCTTTTGTTAAAGTCTATTTTTTCTTCTATTTTTGCTGTTATTATCTATTGGATTGAATCAATTATGCATCGTCTTACACTTTATGCAGCCTGTTGAGTACCTCCTCATTGACCTTGTCCTCCTGATAATCTTCGTAATCCAGCAAGTCATCACTGAGGCTGCTCTCGTTCTCGAACTGATCCTCATCCATATCTGATTCCATCTATGGAGCCAAATTATATAATCACACAGTATTGATGCCTCTATGATAAAATTTGCTGCAATGCAACTTTAATATAATTATTGCAATGTCAAAAGTACGAGAAGAGGTCTATCCTTTCAGAATTACCGGTGGAGGGAAAAAGATGAAAAGATGGACTTCGATAACCTAACCTCAGGAATAGCCAGCTTCATATAGATAGATCGTGTACGATAATCGTGTGCTTCATATCCGTAAAAAAATCACAATTCCGAATGAACCTCAACATTACACTTAAAGAAGATAATCTTCGCCATCGCCAAAAAAGCCTGAGTCTCACTTTAGAAAGTATATCGATAGCGTTATCAAAAACCAAGCTCTTTGTCGACGTGGACCTTGCAATGAACCTTTTATCCCTTTAGCTTCAGCTGCAAATATCCACAGAATCAAAAGACTAAAAACCGACTGTGGAATCTCGAACAGCAAGGCAAATGACTTATTGCACTCACAACGATTAGCAACCTAGATGTCCAAACATTCACTGAGTAAGAAATCCCTCGCCAAAATGATGACCTGTTAAGACAGCAACAGATAACTTCCTGAACTCAAGCTGAAAACAGAAAGATAGGATATCCATCAAAGCAAGCACTGGAAGCCAATTAAAGTGTAAAGATTCGTATCGAAAGGAGTCAGAAAAAGAGGTAGCATGTCAGAACGATAAAATTAGAGACAAGAAAGGAACATCATGGCTCGAAGGTTGGATGTTGAGCTTGTCAATTATTTGCTGTTATCTAAGCAGCCCTCATATTTTTGTTGATTACTGTTTTCAAAGGGCTTTGATCATATAAAAATATGTATAATTGCACAGAGTGCCACTTTTGCCGAACACCTAAAGACAAACTTCAGTTTACCGCGAAATGTTGCATCAACAAGTGCCGTAGAGTATATTGTCTCGATTGCATTCGCAATCAATATGACCCTGATTTTTAGATCTCCCAGTACAAGAAGGATACTTACATTTGTTACTTTTGCCAAGGAAAATGCTAAGAAGATTGTCAAGGATGCATGAAAGATCAGGTAAACTCGGCTGAGCGCAAAGCCAATAGAAAGAAGAATAAATCTCAGCCGAAAGCCAATGAGGAATCAGTTTAGATGAGTAACATGAGTGGCAGCAAACCTCTTTAAGCAATGCACCCCTAAAAGTTAGAATATTAGGAAAGTTAATGCGATTTCATTAACGACTATCAAACTGTCCACGAACAACAGCTAATTCCCAATGAGGAGATTATCCTGATGCCTTTTTTCATGCAGAGAATCGCCAGGAGAAAGAATATGTACTTTTAATTCATGAACAATCGAGACCAGAATCAAAATAGCTAAAAGGATCGAATACAAGGTCTATTGGAAGGAGCACTCAATAGCGGCAAATACAATACTGAATAATTCGATTAGTTTGATGAATTTGAGGAAGTTTCTGATTGATCTTTGAGTTACTTAAATAAAGATATTATGTTTGTTTTACAATGGAGCCTGTAGTACCTGAACTATGAAAACATATAATAAGCTTATATATGTTCGAACCTTTCAAATATCTCTGGAAGACGATTTCCCAATAGATAACAGATTAGGTGACCATAGTCAGATAAATCATTCAGTATTATCGTGAATAACTCGCCCTATCTTTGAAGACCCGTGAAAAAGTAGCAACACTGAAAGGCATCATGACCAAAGCACCAACCTACAAGAAATGGAAAGCTGTCTCTGAGGCCTACGATCAACTACCTGTCATCTAGCAGCAAACAAATGAGGTTTACTCGCCTTACTACGACTACTAATATCTTCAATAATTGGTCAGATGCATGAGTGAAGCCAGAGCATAGAAAGATCCAATGAAACTTATCGAAATTATCCGTTCACATAGCGATCGAAATGTTGCCAATCATAACTCACCCTTCCTGTATAGACATGCTTACAATCGCTCAAAAAGATTAATCGAGCAATATCAAAGATAGCTGACTGCTGATTTTGAGACCATCATCAAAGCTGACATCTCCCAAAGTAAAAAAATATAGTTTTTCGGATAGGTCAGGCATGCAGTAGGGAGAAGTGCTCTCCTGTTGAGTGGAGGGGCTATCATGGGAATGTATCATATCGGTGTGGTTCAGGCCCTCATTGAGGCTGACTGCCTACCCAAAATCATTGCTGGCAGCAGCGCTGGAAGCATCATAGCATCGATCATAGCCACACACAGTCGAGAGGAAATTATGGAAGGAAAGAACTTTGATTTCAAAGCATTTGCCAATCAGAAGCCTTTCTCAATCTTTTAAACTTTCAGAAGAGTAGGTCGATAAGGCTCTGCTCTGGACATCAAAGTTCTCGAAAGATTTCTACGTGACAACATCGGATAGTATACTTTTCAGGAGGCTTATGACAAATTTGGAGTAATTCTTAACATCACAGTTACAGGAGTGTCCCAATACGATGCAGATCGCTTGCTCAACTATCTAACTGCACCCAACGTACTCATTTGGAGTGCTTCAACTGCATCCTGTGCCATTCCATACGTCTATGGGGCTACAGATCTCTACTGCAAAGATCACAATGGTAAAATAAGCAAATACACCCTCATGAACAGAAAGTTTCTGGATGGATCAATTGGTCATGACCTTCCAATGGAGAAGCTATCAATTTTGTTCAATGTAAACAATTTCATAGTTTCACAAACGAATCCTTGGGTGATACCATTCATGGATTATACATAGGATTTCAAAGGCTTACAGAGTCCTCTTCTGTTTCCTTTGATCATTCTGATCCATAAAATCAAGGAATTTACCTTAGGATAACTTAAGCATCGGGCATCACAAATAGCTTTCTTGTTTCCTAATGCTGTCACCAAATTCTTCAATCTTCTGACCCAATCCTATGTTGGAGACATCACTATTTGGCCCAAGCCAAAGCTATCAGATTACCTAAGAATCCTCGAAAATCCTACTTCTTACGAGGCCATCATGTGCTTCGTGCATGGAGGCAGACAACGCACCTATCCTAAAATTCATCACATCAAAGCCACTATGTTCATGGAAAGATAAATCGAAAGATGCTATAAGCATATCAGAAACAGCTCTCGACTTCATTTCATCAGGACCCTCAGCTTGAGGGAAATTTAAGATGCAGGAGAAGAATAATTTGTGATGAAGAAAGTTTTTGAAGATGCCAAGGAATGGGAGGAAGATTAGGATGACAGTCCAAGTACTGAACACGTTCCTGAATCTCCAAAAAAAGCCAAACGTACCAAAATCAAGCCCATGCTTAGTCTTCATACTTAAGTTAGCAGAACTGTAGATGAATAAAATCCTTCTCCCAAGCGAAAACCGGCACAGCTGAACAGGAACGAATCTTACCTCCTTCCTCGGTAGAAAAGTTTCATTTGATTTCTTTAATGCTGATTTGTAAGCTATACCAAAAAGTAAGAGTGATAGATTAATAAAGTAAAAAATAGCAATGTAGTATCTGGGTTTGGGAAAAGGTAACCTCATCCGTAGTCTGCCCGTCTAAACTCGAGTACTTCATCGTTAAAATTCACTGAAATAATATAAAGTGGCCACTGGGAAGAACCTTACAGGGAAGGAAATAGTACTAATGGTCGAATGGATTGACAATGGATACTGGCATAACAAATCGATTGTTTCTCAACCATCTTATGAAGTTGGTCGACTTAGTAACAGCAACATATTCAAAAAAAATCCCAGTTAAGCCATCAATTTTGTTACCTCGAAAGGTTCACGTATGTTGACTCCCAATCTTAAATTCAGCGAATTGTATTAAAAGTACCATGATATTGACGATAAAATGCTCTACCTCAAACTCATCCGATAAAACTCGTTTGGATGATCACTGTATACTCCTTTCTGGCATTTTCCTGCTTATTATTTATAATAGTCTCATATTCAAATGGGTCGAGGGTCTTCAGAATAGAGAGGTCGTTAACACAAGGAAAAAAAGCATAAAAAGGAAAAGAAGGAAAAGAAAGACAGGGATCGAGAAAGAGAAAAAGGCTCAAGGTCAAGAAGTCGAGACAAAGTAGTTAGGAGATAGGAAGAAAGACAATAAGTGGCAATCAGACCTCGCAGATAGGAACAGTAGTAGGAGCTATTGCCATAAAAGACCCATGTTAGTTGCCGCAGATGCAAAGAAAACACATTTAGCTTATTGACCAGAACATGCTCAAGTTGTGGATACCCCAAATAAAGCAGACCAGCTTACTTCCCCACCACAAAGCAAGTTCAAGTTCTTGATTTGGTCCGGTAAGGCAAGTTGGTCCACAACTCTCATGCTCCAGTCATGATAGAGGTGGTGGTAAATGATCGTATGGGCAAACGTCAGCGCATAAAATGTTGTCCTTCAGACACTGTTCTACAGCTAAAGAAACTGATATCTGCTCAAATCGGCACTCGCTGCTAGAAAATTCGACTCCAGAAGGCCAACATAATATTCAAGGATCACATATCTCTTGACGACTACGAAATAAAGGACGGCATGGGTCTGTAGATGTACTACGACTGATTGAATAATTTAGCAATTAATAACTATTCCATATTATAGAAGAAGATGATGTCCCACGTTAAGTATAATTCAGTCAACAAAGTGCCAAACCCTCTCTTCAGTAAACCTTAGACTACTCAGATAAGAGTCAAGCTATCGATTCAGTGCTTCATGGATGCCCAGGATAAAACTCCAGTCACTTCGCAGATGGTAAGGAAAGGTCCTATGTAGAGCTCGATCGGTTTAAGAGAGATTTTGCCAGTTGTAATAAGCAAGAAAGAGAGGCAGGCTATCAAAAAAAGAAAGAGGTGAATGCTAAGAAGCATGAAGAAAAAATCAATTTCTTGTAGACATATCATGTCAGAGATATAGAGCTTGATAAAAGAAGATAATTACAGCATATGACTAATCTCCAATTATTCGATATTGGTGCAAAAAAAAATGGAATGACCTCTGGTCAACCCATCAATCCGATCAACCATGAATACATGAACAGCTATGGTGGAAAGCAACTGCAGTACAATGAAAGTGAAAAGCATTTATCGAAAATGGTCAGGTTGCATCATATTCAAGCCAAAAGCACATGTGGCTATAACCCAATCAACGGCAAAGAGAACACCCCAGTTCAGCAAATGGTTGGCTATGATCAGCAAGATGGAATGAACTCAAGATTACAAGTCTATCAAGAGCACTATAAACTAAGGCCTCCAACTCTCTACCCGCAACAATACTACTGATCATTATACTAACGATATATTTTTATAACAGTTTTGTCAGTATGGACCTCCTGCATCGACATAGGAAAGTATTCAGCGGAAGCGTTAATAATAACTATCGACCTACAAACTACAACTCCCAACAGTCGACTCACAAGTCAACTAAAATCAACTATGTTCACTATGTTGGGTCTGCTAGTATATCAAGACAAACTTTGATGTCTAACCCCCAGCTGTCAAAATCTTCGACTGCTCAAATGAGAAATAGAAATAGTTCAGGAGTTGCTAAAGGAATGAATGCCCACTTTTTGTATCTGAGGAAATAGAATCATCTCAATACATATTTCAATGTGCGAAAAAATAAACTGAAAGAGATGACTAAAGCCAACAAGCAACTCTATCAAAAAATAAACAATCAAAAAAGTCTGTACTCCAATAGTGAGATGAACAGGTCATATCAGTCCATTAAATAAATCAAAGATCGCCTTTCTCAATCTAAACTTTCCCAAAGAAGTAATCTATCACGAAGCCTTTCAAGGGAGTCTTCTCGAAAGAGTCTCAAGTGTACCAAATCAATGAAGGGATTTCAGAAACCCAAACAAATGCCTCTGCAAGTCAAAGCCTTGAATATCAATCAAGCTAGTCACAAGGAAATTGATAAATTCAGAGTTCTTTTTCAAAAAGATGCAGAGTTAAAGACCAAGCAAACAATTGATAATTCAGAAGATATGTCCAGGTACAACAGCTTCCAAAGAAAAGGACCATACATGAGATCAATGAGAATATCAGGAAGAGGATCGTTTAGATCCAGTAAGTGCCAAATAGCCCAACAATCATAAGAGGGAGGGCTCCTTCACAGGATAGTCTAGGATCTGAAGTAAAATAGAGGAACAACTATAAAGAGAACCAGGTGAATATTTATTTTTGCATGATGTTATATGAACAATCATTTTTCATCTGTAGGCAAAGGAACGATTGTGGTAGGTCTAACTACCTCTGTTGTATTCTTCTTTTCTATTTTCAAGCTCATCGCCTTAGAACCAATCATTGGGAAGCTCAGATTCCTCTTGATATTTGTCAGTATTTAGAGAGCCAAGTGTTTGGTTAAGGTTTTCGCCACTATCTTGTCTAAAAGTTTGATTAACTCTGTCAGTGCCTTTGCCTTTGGTCTAGATCCGACCATCAAGGTACATGATGTCTCCATCAACAAGTTCATCATCAAAGGTTCCTTGCTCTGTGAAAGTGGGTGTATATCTTACTCCGAAACCCTTACGTCTACCTCCCTCAAACTATCCTTCATAGACCTCCTCTTTCAAAATTTATCTTCCATGATAGTGCTTGAGTCCCCTCTTGAATTGTCCGATATACTTGGAAGTATTGGACATCAGAACACCGTTTCCATGGATTTGATTCTCCAGCCATTAGCCAACATACTTCACACCATAGTTATCTTTCAGCTCATATGTCTAGACACCTTAGAATAGCTAACGGTCTTCCTCAGGAATAGGCTGATATTCGTAGTCAGGTAAGCCTAAGCCATGATAGAAAGTGAGATCAAGCTACTCGAGTTTGGGTCTGACTTTACGAGGAATGGACTCAACAATGGAGATTACTTCGGGTTCGCGAGGAAAACTGTATGGCTCAGGTTCTAGTTCAGGTTACTGCTCGACGTATGAATTCATAGGTTCTTCCCTTCGAGGAAGCGAATTGTGGATAGATTCCTGATCAATATAACGGGGTGGAACATCCTAGACTTCTGAAACTACTCTAGCAGATGGCGGTTGCTGCGAAGGAGGTCTGTTGGTATACTAGAAATGCTCGAGTTAGTTGTTATCTCCCACGTTCTAAAAATTCTGAGTACAGTTTCCCATAATCTCCGTTTCAATGATATATTTATATGTATTCAGTCATTTCATTGATTTACTGTCGATAATGAATCATTTAAAGTACGAGGCTTTAATTTCTTCCTCGAAAACTAACCCAGCATAAATCAAAGACCTTGCACAATAAATTGGGCCGATAGCAGTGTATCTTTACCCTAAAACAGCTCGCAAAGACTCAAACTACTTGTTTTTCTTCAACATTCACTCGGTCATCAGTCTGCTCCTCACTCCCAGCTAAATTCAGTCCTGCTTTTACTCAACTTACTTCAACAAACGAAGTGTTGGGAAGTTTCCATAATCGAGAATGTCTTTTTAGAGTTCATCAAAGAACCCGCGCTTGTGGCTGCAATAGGTAGCAATGCTCGAGTTTATGACTACTTCGACAATAAGGGCTATCGGGGTGGATAGGGCAATCTTCAAAGTCTGAGCTATCATTTTACACATACATGCTTGGCAATCTGCCTGTTGATACCTTACATTAAGCCCAAAAAGTTCTACAAAAATAAAGAATTGAATGTTTATTCCTCTGGAAAATAGATCTAACGCGAACTAAGAGACAAAGGCCTGAATGAATTAAATATTCAGAACATTGCAGACAAACATGACTTTATTTCTCTCAAGAAATCATTTGTCAACAATGTGATAAACTTTCACAAAAACCCTCACGAATACATCGATTTTTTCATGGAACAAATGGAATCCTATTTTCTGAACAATATCGACAGTATCTTCTATCGGTGGTTCAAGAGATTGGTTCGGGTTGGTGATGTATATTTGTCCTCTGAGGCTTTGGCAAGATCGGCTGAGGTGATGTGTTTTCACAAATACTTTAGTGTCAGGATCAATGCCCTACAGTTATTGAGCGAGTTCGTGTTTTGGGGAGATTTGGAAGCCTTGCTCTTGATCAACTATACAGAGTACTTTACTGCTGTTGGCTCGAAAATTATTGAATCTCAGGAAAAATTCAGAAAGACAGATATATTTTGCCTTTTTCCTGAAATATAAGGTCAAAATAAATAAAAATAGCAATTTTTGAATGATTTCCTTCTGTGCGTTCAAAGAGTGGCCTCAATTTTTCCAACTCTCTAAACATACTTTGTAGATTCAGGAGAAACATCCATATATCAACTGTACACACATCTCCTAAAAAAACAGGTCCGTTTCCCAATCTGGTAGGATCAGGAACATTTTAAGTCTAAGGTCTTTAAGAATTTCAGAGATAAGAGGGAGCATAATGACATGTTTTTATAATAACTTGATAGACAAAAGAGAGAAGCTTATTTGAGACTCAACCCGCTTCGGCCAACTATTAAGCAGCTCGAGTTGTACTGCCAGAAGAACAGATAAAATTTGGGGAAAATAATAGCCAACAGAGATATTTACTCAAAGTAATGGGCATAGCTAGTTGAGTTTCGAAAGGTTTATGAGGATTATCTGGAGAGGATGGTCTAAGAAGGTAACGAAAATGAGCTCAATAATCTCATCGAAGAGTGTCTGTACCTCGACAATAGGATCGAAAATATTGAATAGTTGAGTTACAAATTAAAAGACGGCAAAATCAGCAATGAGGAATTTCGGCTTAAAATCGAAGACCAGACACCTCTACGAAAGATAAACTAATTTTCAGACAAAGCTTCAACCATTAAAGCAACTCTTAAGAATAAAGATAGAAGTGAAGACAGGTATAGTCTAACTCCATCAGCTGAAGTTGTAAAGGAGAAACTCAGCTAAAAAATGCGAAACCTTGCAACAAAAAGAGGAGATCAAGTAGGGTCAATATCGCAATTAGAGCTTTACTCCCGTCCTTTCCTTGCCAACAATATTCACGGAAAGGATATGGTCAACGATTTTCTGCCTATATTACACCTGCATCCGCTCAGGAAAGAGAAGCGCAATCGCAAAGGATTGAAGCTATTAGTTGGTGGAGAAGAATAAAAATGGTAAAAAATGGTAGGAACCCCTCGTTTTAATTCATAAGTGAGATCCAAGCAAAAAGGGAAAGGAATCAAACTGACTCCACAGTAAAATAAAATGTATGACAAATATCTGACTTACCTTGATGATGAATAAATCAGAAAAGTAATTGTCCGTACTCCTATCAAAGTTGTTGAAAATAGCAAATGGATAATCAGAAGAGGGTAGGTGACTGGGTAGGGATTTCACTTGGAAACCACATTTTTCTGTATCTGCCCGAATAATATATCTCTGCTGAGCTATCATATCAATGAATAGCCCTGGCTTGATATTAAGAGCTCACTTACTGGAAAGGAGAATTCCCAAAAATCAATTCACGTTACTGCATAATTTACTAAATTCGGCTTCAATGTTCCCACAATCGAGTTTACTCTCAAATAATAAAAAATAGTTGTACCCTTGCCATTTGCTCTTCATAATTTTCTTACTGCGGCTCCTTTCAAAATATACGAGAGTTCCAAAATAAAATAGTGGTCTATTCCTCATCCTCTGAGGCCAGATTGCCAGACGATGTCTCAAATAGCAAGCCAGTTGAAGGGACTGGCTAACTTAGGAAAATAAGCAAAAGGACAGATATATTTAGGCCAGGATGAGTGCAACCTGAGCCTTAGAGTAGAAAGAGAAAGACTTCTAGTAATCATTGAATGCTCACTCGAACAAGGATAGAGTATTCTCCAAAATATGCTACCTAGATTAGTCATTCATCTGTTTACAAATTGGAAAGATGTCTTCTCGAACTGACTGTTGTTTTTTAATATTATATACTACTGTATTTGACTCATAGTTTGAAATTTCATAGAATATATTCGATATGCAGAAATCTAAGAAAAAAACCTGCAATTTCTTCATCATCGCAGCTTATCTAGTTTTCCAAATTCTTCTTACCCTCACCATCGATGCCCTCAAGCTACATCTCTGCATTCATCTGATCTTTGTTGGACTGGCCTTCCTGACATATGTGGTCATCACATTAGCAAATGTACTTTGAATACTATTCAGCCTGGATATGCCACCGCCTAATCGCATTGCAAAGATAATAAAAATGTTAAAAAGAAAAACGAGAAAGAAAATCTACCTCAAATTGCAGATAATCGAAACGATGATCTGAATCCAAATGAGATCGAGTATAATGATTTGGGTCTGAACAGTAACATAAAATAAGGAAAGCATAATTAGTAGATCAAAGATGCCCAGAAAACTATAAGAATAGAAAAAGATACTCCAAATATTCCATGCCCTGTTGCTTTGAAGTAAGTACAGCGGTATTGCCTTAAATGCCGACAGGATCAATAGTTACGGGTCAGGCATTGCGTGTAGTGCGGCAAGTGTGTCCGTACTTTCGACCACCACTGCCCCTGGATCAATAACTGCGTTGGTGAGAAGAACAAGCTTTACTTTATTCTTTATCTTATAGCTCAGCAAAGTCAGTTTTTTGCTTTGGGAATCGACTTAACCTTATAAGTTTTCAATAGCTTTAGAATGCCTATTCTGATACTCTGCATGGGTAGCTATCTGTTGGCTTTGACCCTTTTTGGCATTCTTTGCTTTCACATCTATGCTATTTGCCTCAACATCACCACTTGGTAACATTTACGCTGGAGCAGGATTTAATACCTGAGTATTTTTACAAAAGCCAACCTTAAATCTCTTTTCGATAGAGGTCTAAAATCCAATCTATCTATTTTCATTCGTTCTAATTGCCAACAATAACCCACAAAATGGGAAGATCACATCAATGATAAAGCTTAATCCTGTTTAATAACCACAAACTCAAGCACAGAACGCCGAATGAGTCAAATCATTCAATGATTCCAAATGATAAATACTACCTTTATAATTATAACGTCATAAAATTAGTGAATGAACCAGCAACCCGAACAGAGGGCCTTGAGGTGGCGACTGCGACTGATCTTTCTCTACTACGCCTCATACGCCGATAAGAATAACTATAAATTGCTCAAAAGTCAGAACTACAAACGCTATCTCATTGATTCAGAATCAGTGGTCGAACAATCTGGCTTTGCTCCTTTTGATATTGCCTTTAGAAAGGTGCATTCATCTTCAATCAAGTTAGACCAATTCTTGGAGTTACTGCCAGTGATAGCACGTATGCTTTGGACTATATTTAGAACTAGTATACAAAGATAAAAATCGCAAGGATGCCTTCAGATTATATCTTGCTCATCACATCTAAAAACTCTACAACTAAATACTGAGTCACTCTTAATTTGGAGCTGATGTGATGGCCATTCAAAATTTAGTCGTAGAGAAGGAAAGCTTAGATATTCTCAACTCCGGGGCTCTGCAAAAAGCTTATTCTAAGTATATTGAATCAACCTCCATGCATCAAAAATAGCCGGATCAAACTTTCGAGCAATTGCATTCTTTTCTTTCGGATTTCGAAATCAGTCCAAAACTGGTCTATAAAGCTATGGCATATGTCGTATTTTACTATCAGATTCAACTCATCAACACCAAGTGCTGGGGATTTCATAATTTGCAAGAACTTCTAGTCTGCTTCGCTTAATTGCACTGGAGACGAGTCGAGTAAGGTTATGCGAACCAAGAGCATAAGTTAACACGTCTGCTCCAACACATGGAAACCTCCATAGGTTTTAGAAAAATGGTCGAAAAACATAGAAAAGAAAGTTCCATGCAATTATCATTTTTCAAAAAGCCTATGCGAATCGTAACCGAAATCAACGACAGTTTTGAAAAGGAACGTTTTGCGACATACTAGAAATCACAGCCTATGTCAAGTAGGAATCAACATGCTGGAAAGTTTTCCTCCTCTAAAAGAGACAAACAAATCGACATAGGACCTATTGTTACCTTACTCGATGACTAGAATGATATAGTAGGGCAATTGCGATTAATCTTCGAGCGGTTGTGCAGTCATGGTGAAGTAGGCAACACACAGACCCTCAAAAGCATCAAAATAAAACGATACTTTAAAGGGCTCAATATACTGGCTTAGCTCTAGCAGACCTGGGTGGATATCACAATCACTGATTTATGCAGAACCTCCCATTCTGGTAAGATCGAGTTTCCTCATTTCCTTAAATTGCTTCAAATTGTGGCTGCTAAGCTCAATATTGATTAGGAGGGGTTTTATCACTATTTAATAGAGCACTGTGAAGCCGAACCAGGAGTGACAAATTCATACTTTTCTTCTAAAGTCACCACAGCCAGACAAGTTAATGAACCTAGAGCTTTGAATATTCTCGCACAAGTCAAAAAGCCTCTTGAGAAGATATACAACCATTTCAGAGTAAGCAGAAAAGGCCTTAGCTTTTAACAGCTGACACATATGCTCTACTAATTTGATATTTTCCCTAGTTTCATCAACAAATCGACCCTCTATGCCTACTTCCAGAAACGAGCAAAAGCATCAAGTGAAGTGAAAAAATTGGTGGGTTAAACATCACTCGATTTTATTAATTTTCTTGAAGTACTGGCAGATGTATCAACCTAGTTGGGCGATAATCTGACAGAGTAAGAACGTGTAATTTTTGTCCTATAGCGGATGCAAGATTCCCAAGGACATAGAACGCTGCTTGGCTCTGAAGGCAGCAACCTCATCGGAGATCTAAGATCAAAATATGCCTACATTTACAAATAAAATTTGATCAAACAGAGCCCCAAGAAACCTTAAGGCTTCGAGTAACTGCTTCAGGACATGTCACCATGATATCTATTTTATGCAAGACAAATTTTTCTCAAACCTTAAACTTTATTATTATAACCTCGCCATACCAATATATTTCTCATGCAGACCAACTACCGCTATCGTCTGCCTTTATAACGATCTGTTCCCTTATTCAGCAACAAAGTGTCACCCAAGAAACTAAAAGATAAAAGAATCCAAGAAGGACAGAAGAAACAGTTTCAGAGGCGGATCTTTGGATAGCATTTCAATTATAGTAAGGTGGGGCTCAATAAGGAGAAGAAGTATATGATTGAAGAGGAGAGAAATACTGAGATTGAGAGAGCGAACAGGATACTTCTATAAAAAATCAAGAAAATAGGTCAGAGATCTTATGTGAGCCCACAAGCACGCATAAAGACATAGTAAATTAACCCGTAGTATGTTCCTGTCATAACCAAAAAGAATTTCATCACCAGACAGTCGACTCCCTTCAGATCGACGCACCACAATAACACTCCATCCAAAATAAGCTAGCTTCCCACACCCAGAAGGGTTCACCATTAAACCAAAATTATATTCAAAGGAGATAGGGCGATAGATCGAGTCGTTTTATCAATATCAATATATATTGAAGGGAATAGCTATGTTATATTTTCGGAGCACGGTAATATGGAACATAAGATTGAGATGAGTTTGGATAGCTATAAAATGCTGCTGAAGGAGTCACTTGATAGTCAGCATCTTAATATTTTCCAAATGTTGACCTTCGATGGCACTTTGCTATAGCTAACAGGTACCAAAAGGAAGCAGGTCAGCATCATTTAAGAGGAAGAACTATAGCTACCAGAAATAAAAAGACCTCTAAAAAAGAATAGATCTAAGACCACACCTGAAGACTCAATCCTTTGATATAATATTTCTCTATACAATGAATTTTGTGAAACAGTTCGAACATTA
>Ga0100402_1003782_pt1 | contig 16346 bp, 5 predicted proteins | sample CryGeyme20150102_FD_80419 | JGI IMG/M metagenome (GOLD analysis project Ga0100402, IMG submission 80419) | Groundwater microbial communities from Crystal Geyser aquifers in Utah, USA - Crystal Geyser metaG 2015-0102 | ecosystem: Environmental > Aquatic > Deep subsurface > Groundwater | place...
CATATGACCCGTCTGAGCCGCCTTAATCGCGATTTCAGCTGTCTCCAAATCCCGAATTTCTCCTAGCATAATGATATCAGGGTCTTGTCGTAAAAATGCCCGGAGCGCATTGGCAAAAGTCAACCCTGATTTATTATTAACATTGACTTGATTCACGCCTTCTAAATTAATCTCAACGGGATCTTCTACTGTTGAAATATTATTTTTTTCCATATTGAGTATATCTATTGCGGTATACAATGTGACCGTTTTGCCACTGCCAGTGGGTCCAGTGACCAAAATCATCCCTTGAGGTTTATGAATAACTGCATTAAATAATTCCCGCTGAGCCAGTTGAAACCCTAACGCATCTATACCTAGCTTTGCGGCAGTGGGATCTAATATCCGTATGACAACTTTTTCACCATTTACCGTTGGTAACGTACTGACTCGAAAATCAATTGATCTATTTTTTGAGATTGCCATTTTAAAATGTCCATCTTGAGGAATTCTACGCTCTGAAATGTCCAGTCTTGACATCACTTTAATTCTTGCCGTAATACGTGAGGCTAAATTAACAGGCAGAGAACCTGTCTCAGACAAAATGCCATCTCGTCGGTAACGAATACGATAAACTTTATTGTAAGGCTCGAAGTGGATGTCAGATACTGAACTATTTATACCCTCAAGGATTACTTTATTGACAAAACGTACAATCGGTGCATCTTCAGTCGCATCTTTTTCACTAATTTCATCTCTAGATTCTTCGCCTGCAGAAATTTCTAGCATATCTAATTCAGCATCATCGATGGATTCTATCTGCGCACTTTGCTTTTGAGTGAGAACCGCATCAATTGCTTTTGTTAACTTATCTTCTTCAACTAAGATTGCGTGAGTACTAATACCCGTATGAAATTTAAATTCATTTAAAGCAATTAAATTAGTTGGATCTGACACTGCGATGTAAAGCCTATCACCTCGCTGGAATAATGGTAGCGCATGGTGCTTATGAACCAACTTTTCACTAACCATGGAGTGTGGAATTAAATCTAAATCGAAGCTATTAAGATCGAGCAACGATAAGCCAAAATCTTGTGATGCTGCATGAGCAATTTCGGTCGCTGATAACCTTTTATTAGCAACGACATATTGCACAAAAGGCATGCCGGCTTCATTAGCACTTTTTAGGAATTTGATGGCCTGCTGCTCTTCCACTAGCCCATCCTCGACCAAACGCCGAGCAATTCCGCTTAACTCAGTATTTTTTTCAGCCATATTCTAATGAATCCTTTTTTCGGCAGAACATTATGATTATAATAGTAGTTGAATATCAACCAATCATTTGAATTATAATAAACATATTTAAAAAAATCTATCGGTAATAAAAAGCACAAGCTATTTTAAAACTTGCGCTTTTACTAATGAACCATTGGTCACGATAATGAAGTTAACATAGATCAGCTGGATTACATGCTTGTACCCAAGTGATAACTCCATTGGTATTTGAAGGCGTCAAAGACACCGTTGCTGGAGTTACAGAAAAACATCCACCTGAACCCGTTGAACCCGTTGCAGTAATTACACCATTAGCGACAGCAACACCGGCGACACAACCTACGGTTGTGGTTATGTTTGCAGGTATGCCGTTTGCTCCCCCGCTACATCCAGTAATAGCTCCGGTACTATCCGTGCTGATGGCCCCTGTTTGATGAGCACAAAATGCCACCGATTGTTTCAACGCAGATGCTGCTTGCACCACTTCAGTAAATCTTGCTTTTTCAGTGTAGGATAAATAAGATGGTATCGCAATAGCAGCCAAAATCCCTACAATTGCAATCGTTATCATTAATTCAATCAATGTAAAACCATATTGCGTTCTTGTTTTTATACTCATAACATACCTCAATCAACCGTTGTGAATCATTTAAATCATTCAAAATTCATACCAAGTAAATACGCCTAATATTAACCGAAAAAATCCATACATGAATTCTTACTCAATTATTACTGATAAGTTTAGTCAAGGCGAAAAGATTTCGCCAGCTAAAAAAGTAACAAATTTGCTTCGCCTAATCAAATCTACTATAATTTGAACCGTCTCTTAAGCCGGATTAGCTCAGTTGGTAGAGCAGCGCATTCGTAATGCGAAGGTCGTAGGTTCGACTCCTATATCCGGCACAGAATCTAACAACCCAACTCTGCTTCTACTGTACGTACCCACTTATACTCAACTAAAATCAGGGAAAGTGCTGACAACTCACCCTGATTAACATTGCTGAAACTTACCTAACCAATCGAGCCATTAGCATGGTCTAGCACTTCCTCCGCCCGCATAACTTGGCAAAGTCGATTCATTAGAAGGAGGAGTTACAGGCTTAGCCCCTGAAGCGTAAGACGGTAAATTTGGCCGAATTGGAGGAGGAGTCATCTGCTGCTCCCCTGATAGATAGGAAGGCATTTGACTACCCTCATTAGCGAGGATATCTTTTAAACGCGCTGCTGCCTGAGGATTTCCTTTTTTGGAAGACTCTTTAAGCCATTCAATTGCTTTCTCTTTATTTTCTGTAGTCCCACGCCCTTTTAAATATAGCTCAGCTAAATTAAGCATACTTCGCGCATGACCTTTTGCAGCTGCTTCAGCAAATAATAAAAACGCACGCTCAAAATCAGGCGACTCATTACTACGCTGACGACACAATAATGCACCCCAGTTCGCTTGCGCACTCAACGAACCTTGCTCGGCAGCAGCACTATAGCACTCGAATGCTTTCGGGTAACGTTTTTGTTTCTCATAATTAACGCCTTGAAAATTTAAAGCTTCTATGAGAACTTCAGGGCTAATGCTTACACTCAAAGAGGGTCTAATAAACAATGAATTCTTAACTTCTCGCAATTGAGTTAAAACATCCTCAATCGCTGGACGCTCTGATATTTTTTCATGCCAGCATGCTTGAATTAAAGTACGTAACTGTTGAGGTAAATAGACAGGTATTTTTTCACGCTCACCCGATAAAAGTTTAAGAGTAAATTGGTTTTCATCCCAGGAACTATACGCCTCTTTGCCAGTCATCACTTCCCACAGTAAAACGCCGAAACTATAAATATCTTGTTTTTCTGGGGTAGGTTTGGCAGTACGTTTGAGCATTTCAGGCGATAACATTCGTGATACTACCGACTTCTCATGCGCAGAATGCAATGCAGAAACTGTAACATTCTCAGCAACTTTCGCAAGTCCAAAATCTGCAAGTTTGGCTTCTTCCCTAACGTTAACCCAAGCATTATCTCCACTTACGTTGCGGTGATAGACGCCAGCACGGTGTAATACGCCCAAACCTTCAGCAACCCCTAATGCCAATTCACAACGTTGTAGAATTGTTAATTCAGGATTGCGTTTGATATAATCGGTTAAAGTACCTTTAGGAAAATGCTCCATTACAAGATATTGATAAGGCAGCCCGCTTGTGTCTTTGCCGTAACAGATGCCATAAAACAGACTAAAATGTGAGCTACGTAGCTCGGTCATAATACGCGCTTCACGTAAAAATTGTGCACGAGCTTTTTCGGTACTGAGACCAATGATTTCTTTGGCAACGACAGGTTCACCATATAGCTCAGCACTATATACCTTTCCTAACTTACCTTTAAATATTACATTTTTAACCAATAAATCATGAATAGGGATGCATCTTAAGCCCTGCAATTCTTGCGCTTTTTGTGGGGGGCGGGCCGCTAATACTGCATCGAATTGATTTTGTAAGGATGCAAGCTGTTGATTAATAATTTGATGACGCGCCTCTTCATCTGCTGCCAGCTGCTGCATATCTTTTTGGAGATCCATATTCAATTGCAAAATATGCTGCATATCTTGTTGTAGTGCGGCACTATCGATTGCTTCATCTTTTTTACTGTCATCGCTGTTAATGATTTGCTGTGCATTAAGACCTAAATTAAGTAATTGAATTGAATCTCTTAACTCTTCATAAATTTTTGCAAACTCATCTCTGTGAGTCCCAGCCATAATTACTTTTTGAAACCAGCGCTTACTACTAAATTTTTCTGTTAATATTTGACATTGCTTCAAGGTCGCTTCTAATTTACGCAAAGCGAGCATGTATTGTTGAGCTTTTGCTACGATATCCAAACCCATAACCGCGCTACAAACAATGACTACTCGTTCTTTGAGCCTTTCACATTGAGCTTTGTTTGCTTGTGCTTGGTAAATTTGCTCCAAAACGATAAACCCGATTTCAAATACACCCAGCGCTAACTCTACCGCAGCACTCACTCCGATTCCGGCTCCAGGCGCTCCCGCGTTTGCTCCCCAGGCGGCAGCTGTGCCTGCGACACTAATTAGCGTTGTCCCTGTTTTGAGCATTATCGCCCCAGTGCTCTCGATCACATCACTCAACCCACTGACTAATTGACCGCCACTTCTGCTCAACCGTTGTTTTGCATTTTGAGCCGCTTTTTCAGCAGCTCTCTCATGGTCTAGTTGATATTTCATTGCTAAACCAAAATATTTCATTGCTTCTTCATGCTGGCCAACTTGCCTCAATAATACTGCATAATTGTAGTGCGCTGGAATACATTGTTCTTCTTTAGAACAAGCTATCTTCAATTGCACTGCAGCTTCATCATAACGCTTTAATTGGTAAAGTGAATAGCCTTTATGACTGTAGCCTAATGCCGATGTAGAATCGATTTGAATGGCTTTATCGAAATATGTCATTGCAGTTTCATGCTGATTCATCGCTTGATAAACCAATCCCACATGACATTGGGCAATACTTGACTGAGGATCTTTAGTCAACAACTGTTGATAATCTGCAAGCGCTAAATTATTTTGCTTCATTTTCATATATAAAGCTGCTCGATTAGCGCATGCAACCTCATGATCTTTATTTTGGCTTAATACATAACTTAAATCTTTTAAAGCTTTTGGCATCTCCCATGTAGCTAATGATCGGTTAATGTAAGCTTCTAACATATCCGGGCTTTGGCTAATTACAATATCATAATCAGCTATAGCTTCTTGGTAAGCACCAATTTGGAAATATACAACTCCACGGTGATTCAAATACTCGCTCAGCTGACCACCTTTTAGGATCGCCAATTGAACATTTTCTAATGCCTCTGTATAGTTGCGTGTCTTTAATTTGATAATGCTCTGCAAATAATATCCCCTAGGATCTTCTGGAGCTTTTTTTATTATTTGCCTCGCAGCATTAGAAGCTTCTCGTAATGAAGCGGCCGTGATTAATTGATCGGCTTCTTCAATCGCTAAAGCAACATTGAATGGACGAGCATTACGGCTTGGTTTAAAAAATGGCATTTCCTATACTCCCTTTAAAGTTACGACTTATCAAAAATTTTTACAATTGTGCAGCAGAGTAATGTTCAATTTCACCTTCAGGCACAGCTAAGATACTTTTATCTGCTTGGCTAGCTTGAGCACCAAACCAATTTGAATGGCTTGCGTAACTGGGTTGCGATTGAGATCTTGTGCGTGCATCTCCTGAATCGCCATCCACTATGCTTAAATATGCACCATGTAAGCTGTTCAATTCACCCAAAATACTCGAAGATTCTGGTATGTTTGAAACAACAGTAGTGTCCAATGGTTTCATCTACTTTCCTGAAACTTTAGATATTTCGATAGCATACCCTGATTCTAATCATTGAACAACCTTCTCAATATCCGATCAACAAGATGGCTTACCCAGGGCAAACGCATTGCATTTTTTGACCAATCAAGATTAATAAATTATTGCTTATTAGAATTATTGAGTTTATCACGGCTTTAAATACTGAATATGGCGAGGTGCAGCTATGAATGCATCAGCTATTTTTTTGAAACATTTTGAAACAATCACAGACCCAAAGTTTTGTCCTCTTTTAAAGTCTCAATCGCTACCTTTTATTTATAGGATGCTATAAATTCCTTTCTGTTTCATAGTGAATACACGCTTTATAAAGTTGTTTCCTATATTAACACAATGCTACAAAGCCGAAGTTCACTATATTCCTGTGGAAAATACCTTTCTTTTTAATAAATGAGCTAACCAACAAAGCCAGGTTTACCTTTATTAAAGATTTTACGGTCTATGTTCGTTTAGGTCTTGCAAATTAATGGCCTCGTCGAGACTATGTATAAATTGGTCTATTTTCTCAATCACACTTTCTGATAACTCTGATGAAACCTCTTCTTTAATTAGAGTAAAATAGGAAAAACTCTGCTTCAATGACAATGGTGAAACTTTCTCACCGCTTATAATCTTTTGGACTAACTCACAGTGGGAGATGAAAACACTATAGTTCAAAGGTGTATCTAGACCCATAGCTGATTTTTCTATTTCTGATAATGATAGCTCCTCAAATTGACTCGTTACAGGGTTAATGGGTGAGAAAAAAACACTCGATCCAGTTATTGTTATTTTAGATTCAGTTGACTCATATTTTAATCGTAATTGATTAGCAAATTGGTTTAGCTCAGCAATTAATTGATTCACTAGTTCTTCGTCTATAGATTCAAATTCAATGTATTCTATACAACCCTGTTTGTTATATCTGAGAGTATCTTCAATTTGATATAAAGCGTAAGATTTTTCAATTTTTGCAGATAGCTTGCTCGCATATTTTTTATTCATCCAAGTTTGTTTATAATTAATAGATAAAGCAAAACATTCATTAGTCTTTGCTTTGGCAGAGCGGACAAGACATAATGATTGTTGTTTTTTTATGTCTATCTCTCGTTTTTTTGCTAAAACACGATATTGCTCATAAACCTTAGGCCTAATTTCATTGTTAAACATTTGACGTATTTCAGTATTAGGAATTTTTAGCTCAAATAATTTAGCATCCTTATTTTTTGTATACTTACCAGTAAAAGTTAAATAACCTGCGTAAAACAATAAGCCGTAAATATCTTTAGCTTCATTGCCGTCGATGCTATCAAGAAACTTAAGGTTTTGTAAGGTTAGTTGTGTTTCAACACGAAAACCAAGTGTTTTAGCCGGATCTTGACATAACTCTTTGATAAAATCGACTAGAATTTTGTGCTCATCAAATGATAAGTCAATCATCAAATCACTCTGAATTGCTCTATCTATTTTTTTAATGATTTTATCCTGTATTTTATTAATAGGTATTTGAATATGCTCGTGGTTATTCGCTAAATTATTTTTTTGATGCACAACTAAAGCATGCAATTCTAACTCACCATCAACCATTTTTTTATAAAAATAGATACCTCTCTCTCTAGGCTCTTGACTGTCTGGCTGTGATTGGCAATAGTCAATTACAGGATAATCACCCATTAAATTCAACACCTGTTGCATGAGCTCGGAATTATTAGTACCAAGTATTAAATCAACAAATAGTTGATGTGAGGAAGAGCTATTTATCCAGTAAGAAGCCAAAATCCCATTACTGGCGACATATTGTGTAATACTAAAAATATTGAAAAGATCGCTAGAAATTTCAGCGTCGTTACCCGACAAACAAACATAACCATTATAATAGTCTTTTAAACCCTCAAGAGTTTCCGATTTTGTTGATAAACCATTCTGTTCTAAATAATCAATAACCTCTTTTTCTGAAAAGCCTAAGTAGGGAGAGAAAATAGGGTCGTTTATTAGTGTAAACGTTTTTGTGGTATTTAAATCTGAAAAAATACCTGTACCTTTAGCATCCATTATTCCAGTAAAAAAGAATTTTTCAACATGCGGATTGTTTTTGAAAGTTTTTGAAAAAAAATTACCAATGAAAATTTTAAGTTTGTTATAATCAAGAAAGTCTTTACTTTGCTTTGCTTTTATTAAAGGCGAATCATATTCATCAACAAGTATAATAACTTTTTTTCCATGATGTTTATGTAATAATTCAGAAAGTATTAAGATGGTTTCTGACAATTCTCCTTCTGAGAATTTTTGTGCTTCTCCGAAATAGTACTTTTTTGCTAAACGTTGTTCATCTATATTTAGTACGCTGCTTGATTCTAAAGTATCTCTGTGTTCACGATAGCACTTATTGGTAACTCCTCGACAAAAGTTACCAAGCGTATCTTCATAACCATTTCCAGCAATATCTTTTAAATCAATCATGATAACAGGATATCTTCCACGGTGCTCATGATAAAAATTAGGATAACATGCTGCGATATTAAGATCACCAAATAATTTTTCACTAATATTTTTATGTCTAATTGAAAAAAAATAGTCACACATTGATAGAGTCATGCTTTTACCAAATCGTCTTGGTCGAAGTAGTGAGAATCCTGCCTCTTGATTCCAAAAATCAGCAATAAAGCTAGTTTTATCAACCATGCCGTAACGGCTTTGCCGCAAGTCTTTAAAATCTGTAATAATACTTTCTTGATCGTCTACGTTAATTTTAGGCACAACATGCGTGGGTCTTAGCCGCTGATTTGTCATCTGTACTATTTTTTTTGTTGCATTCGTTGTTTCATCAAGCCAAACTTTTATTATCTCCTGCTGAACTTCGCTGGGGTTTATTATTATTCCTTCAAAATGATTTAGATAATGTGATTCGCTACGCTCTCCGGCCACAATGTGAGCAAGATAAACAGTGATAATAGAAACGTCTAATCGAGGATAATGTGCAGGCTTGATTATTTCATTTGAAAGCTCTGGCTTAAACTGATTACTATTATCGTCTAAAGCAAAAATCTCAAAAGAAAGACTATAAAAATAGGCAATAAACCTCAAATGTGGCTCACCGACATAGATAGCTGTAGAGGAAAACTTGGTTTTCCAATCATCTAGTGATGTAGCCTTATCTTCTTCAATGATCTTCTCAATTAGCTCATGCTCATAATCACTTGTAGCTGCGTTATTACTGACATCAGCAACTTTTTTAATAAATAAATCCCTAGTCAATGGAGTATTGCCGATATAAGTTAGTTTATTTATCAGCTGCAAGTATCGGGAGATAGCAATAAACCCACAGTCGCCGTTAGGGGTTGCTGGAATAATATTACAATTTGTAACGACATTATCATTGTTACTGAGCAGAACTTGATTAATTGAACGCTGTGACGCTAGACCAGTAAGCATCAGTTGATAGTCTTCTAATCTAGAGGCTTGTATCTGTCTATTATAAGTACCGGTATTTAAGAGTGGCACATCATAAGTTTCTACTGGATAATTTGTCGGTGATGTTACCTGTTCAACTGTAAAATCTATTTCATAGTAATTATTACTATCTATGTTAAGTTGGCTGTTAAAGTATTGACCAATCTGTTGACGCTGGGTTTGTGGCGATGATTGAGTGAGTTCAGTGATAAACTCTGTAATAGCCAACTTATTATCTTCTTCTTTAAAATAACGACTGTCTCTAAGCTGTTGAACTTGCTCTAGTAGAAAGGCACCCACACTACCTCTATTCTTTAAGTCCCCTGTATGTTTTACATAGATAGCCTTAATTATATTAAAAATGACTTGAATATTGGTTTTTTCAGGCAAGACATATCTAAGAATTTGAAAAAGACTAAATAACACTTGTTTCAGTTTTAGGTGACTTACACCACGCATATCAATCAGCTTAACAACATTGGGAATAACACTTTCAAACGATAGACTTAATTGAGTAATGGGTGCTTCTAAACCTGTAAAACCGATGATTTCTTGTAGTTTATCAAAATAATTGCGCTCACCTATTTTTCCTTTAATGGCCTTTAAGTTTTTGAAACCTGCAAAAGCTCGCTCGCTTGACAATCCTACTAGTAACGCAAAGCTAAATGCGCTTGCTGCCATAATAGGTGAGGTCGCGCCCGCTGTCGCAGCTGTTGCCCCCGTTGCGACCACTAACGAAGTAATACCAGAGCCTAGATAAAGCGCACTTATTCCAATATTAAAGAAGGCTTTACCCGTTTCATTTTTAAGGCTACTTTTTGAGGGAGATTTATCTTCCTCTGAATTAAGATAGGTTAATTGTTCTAGTGTTTGCTCTGCTAAAAAAATAAGAGTAGGCGGGATATCCTTTGTTTCCTTTATTTTATCCAAGAACGTAACAGTATTGCTGTATATTTGCGATTCAATATCACCAATATCAGCTGACTGAATCACACTCACACAAGCATTAATTGCAGTTAGACTTAGATAGAGCGTATCCCAATCAGAGCCTATTCCTGTATGTACTTTATTAGCAGCTGAAACCAATTTGTCTAGCAAGCTAATAGGCAGTGTCGTTCGCCCATAAATAAAATGCTGTGCGTTGCTTAATGTACTAGTCCATAGTGAAAAACTAATGGCACTAAACACCCATTTATTATTAATGCCATCAAGTTTATCACTCAACATGCTAAGTAACTCAGCCATGACCTCAGGACTATCATATTGCGCAAATGAGGCTATTTTTTGTAAAGTTTCTTTATCGGTACGATTTAAATTTTGAAGACCAGAAAGCTCATTATGTATAGTTCTCAAATTCATCGCGTCAGAGCCAATCGGTGCCCCACTCAAAACAGATGTCGTATTAGCTTTAGAATGCAGCATAATTGAAGCCTTTATATTAAAATCATATTGTCTGCATTGTATAACAATTGCTCCTTCGTGTAAACCGGAGTCTATCAATAGCTTTGAGACACAGTTTGCAATAAATTAACGAATATTCATGCCGTTTCCTGAATTAGGTCATATCCCTAATGTTTATCAGCCGGTGGGTTCACTGGATATTTACTTCTCTTACCCCGAATTCGCATTTTCAATAGCCCAATACTATCATTGAAATAATGCCAACTATTACTTCTAAAAAACTTTACTCTTTATTGTCTTAGTACATTAACTTACTCTCGACTACCGCAGAATGGCTGGATATTTACCTTTTTCAAAAAATGTACTGACTTTCACAAATCATTACTTACCTTTTTTCTGTTTTCTTAATATTGTTATATTTGTATTAGTAATATGTTAAGAAGCACATCAGCGAGTGATTTAATTTGAAAAACCCACAAAGCTGCGAGCTGCAATATCATTAGAAATAACTCAAAAAAGTTCGAAATCGCTGCCCAGCGCTATTAATGCAATTTTTTCTTCTGTCGCTTTAATATATACCAGCAATTCACTAACGCTTTTATAATTACCCTTCAACTCATGATCTCGGTACTTTTTATGGATCGGCTTCTCAATAATCAATAATTCGACAATTTTTTCAAGCCCATTCAGCACTGATTTGTTGTGTCGGTACTTTTTAAGACATTTTTTAAACGCTTTTGGTTTGCTCTAGCGCTAATAGTAGCTGAGGCGATCAACTTGCTGATTAAATCCCGAGAGTGTTAATGGCGCTGTATGACCTAACTGTAAATCATCCATAGCTTGACCTAATGACTTCTTTGGCGCAGCCGAAAGAGCTCGCATAAGCGCCAAACACGCATAAGAACTTACAGACAAACCCATTTGCTTGGCTCTTGATTTGATAGTGTCGTTGAGTTTATCGTCGACTGTAATCTGGCTTTTGTAACTCCATATGATTCAATATAATCAATAATGAATTTGATAGGAAGGCGGTTTAAATTAAAATCTTGAAAAACTGACTTACAAATGAGTCTGTAGAAAGTTTTATGTAATAGTCGCAATTTGGTGCATTGCAGTTACACTTGTGGTTTCATCAACCTTCGTCTACTTGCACATTCAAATGATGTCTCTAAACATGAATACTCTAGAGGTGTACTGAATTTTTTTAAGCTTAGATAAATATACAAGATTCAAAGTTTTAAAAGATTTCCTTGTTCAGCAGATTTTATCAACTAAAAGCAGACCTTTTTTTGCTTAACAGCGCGTGACTGCCGTCATACACTCGTCCACTATGATACAATGCGGGTGCATTGCTCAGCCCATCGGACCTAGCTAAAACATCTATCCAGTTTAAGGTCATCTCAGCCAAGCAAATTTGTATATATATCCATTACTGCTCAGCTGCTTTGCAATACATTGAATGCCGCCGGTGAAACCCGCCCCTTTTCTACATCAATCGTTAGACATACCATTGTTCCTCGCATAGTTACCCACCCATTTAAGTTTTTTTACTTCCACACTTATGGGGAAGGAGGCGTTTGACTTACCGCCTCGTTAGTAAATGAGCTATTTGCACCTTGAGTCACATGTGCTCCAAATAAATTTAGATAGCTAGCATTCCCTGAAGCTAGCGCGCGATAACTAGCTCCACTGGTAGAAACAGGAGCACTAGATAAGTAGAGATTTTCTATATTTGATTGCACGCCCTGCACGCCACTCAAATAACTCGGAACGCTCGTTTGTGAGTTCGATAAGTAACCTGGAAGCCTTGAAGTTGCAGTTGAAGGCGTCGGCTGAGCGGTTTGGGGGACTGACCCTGCTGCTTTGGCTTTTTCTTCAGCAAAACCTTTTTCTAATTGCTGTACGACTTCGGCAATTTCAGGTCGCTTCGTTGGTTCAGCATCCCAACAAGCTTGAATCAAAAGTGAATACCAAACGGGCGTTCCCACTGGAATTGCTTCACGGTTGCCTTGCATAACCCAAGTCATGATAACCCCAGGATCGGGGGCATCAGCAAATGGAATCTGGCGGCTTGCTAACTCCCATAGCAACATTCCAAGACTATAAACGTCACATGCTTTAGTATACTCTGCTCTCCGTTTGAATAACTCTGGGGCCATCCAAGAGGTTGTACCCATTGAGCGTTGAGTATTTTGGCTTGAACTCTCTTGCTTGACACGCGCTAAGCCAAAGTCTCCTAATTTTACTCGGTGCAGTTTATCTAATAATACATTCATACTTTTTAAGTCACGATGTAAAATATTACGCGAGTGTAAGAAAGATAACCCTTGCCCTATTTCTAACGCCATTTTCGCACGACTTTTCCAATTTAAGTCTTGGTTGCTCTGTAACAAATGGTACAATGACCCACCATTCATATACTCCATGACTAAGTAATAAGGACTATTTAAGGTTACGCCATACAAAGTAACCACTGAAGGTGAGTGCAACCGCATCATTATTGTAGCTTCACGTTGGAATTCTAACAGGGCATTCTCTGTCATCTCACGCGCGTGCAATTGTTTGATCGCAACTTTACGCCCATGATGGTATCCTTTATAAACTGTGCCAAACCCTCCTGAACTAATTGCCTTACCTAATTTGAGGTCCTCTGGCAAAATCTCTAAATTGATTTCCATTCGCCCGGCATTCAACAAAGGGCTTGATGATTTGGAAGAAGGTTTTTCTAACGGTTCACTAGAATTTAACGATACAAAAGAAGAGGCATAAGATACCGGAGAGTCGGATAATTTTTTTGATTTATAAAAAAAACTTTCAACAACTTTTGATGGCGAATCAGCTGAAGGTTGAGCCATAGGAATTTGCTTTTCTTTTCTGGCACTTAATTTACTTTCTAAATTTGCAATTTTTGCTGTAGCACCCGGATAATTTTGACTAGCAGCTTTGTGATACCACCTGAGTGCTTGCGCTTCATCTTTATCTACCCCTGTTCCATTCTCAAACAGTTTACCTAAATAATAAAATGCAATGGTAAGGTTACAATCTGCAGCTTTACGAATCCACTTAAATGCATTTTTGCTATCTTGTTTAACCCCGCGCCCTTCTAAATACATTGCGCCTAAATTATATTGTGCACGTACTTCACCTTTTTCAGCTGACTTGAGATACCAATTGAAAGCCTCAGTATCGCTTTGGTTCACGCCACGCCCGTTGGCATAACTAACCCCTAAATTAAATTGTGCCGCTGCGATTCCCTGCTTGGCTGCTTTTAAGTACCAATCAAATGCTGCCTCATCATCTTGATTCACGCCACGCCCAGAGTCATAGCATAATCCTAGTGCGAGCTGTGCAACTGCATAACCTTGCTCAGCTGACTTAAAGTACCAATTAAAAGACTCTCGATCATTTCGCTCTACACCTTGGCCTCGCTCACACATCGAGCCTAGCTTACATTGTGCAAGAACATATTCTCGATTCGCTGCTTTGAGATACCACAAATAAGCATCTCTATCACTTCGTTTCACACCTTGACCATGTTCATACATAAGTCCTAAGTTAAATTGTGCATAGACATGACCTTGCTCACCCGCCTTTTGACACCATTTGAAAGCCTCTCGATGATCTTGTCTGACACCTCGGCCATGTTGATGCATGCATCCCAACTTGAACTGTGCGATACTATACCCTTGCTCCGCCGATTTACGATACCACGCGCAAGCTTCAGTATTGTTCTGCTCTACGTCTAAGCCATTTTCAAACACCCATCCCAAGCCATTTTGCGCCATGGCGTTGCCTTGCTTGGCAGATTTACGGTACAACTCAATTCCTTTTTTAAGATCTTTTTCTACACCCAAACCTGAGATCAGCAGATAACCAAAATAGTACTGAGCAACAGCTTCGTTTTTTCTAACGCACTCTTCTAAAAAGCTAATCCCATCTGCTTGACTCTGGGAGATATACTGCTCAGCGAGAGGATAATTTTTTTCGATTAACTCTCCTTGATGAATATATATTCCTAATAAAAAAGTTGATAGTGTATGGCCAATTTCATGTCCTTGGGCATAGCAATTCACAGCCTCCATAGGTTCATTGATGCTTTCAAACGCCCACCCTTCTTCAAATAAAGCTTTTGCTTCTTGTTTATTCTTCAGCCAAGTAACGATTTTAATTGGCATCTTAACCTCCCACCTAAAAAAAATTAAAAATCATTTTAACCATGTTATTATGTCATCGATATGAGAAACTATTCTTGTCGAAATTATTCTTCCTATCATTATTGAATTAGAATTAACGATTCTTAACATTTTGTTTGGCCTTCTTACTATGATTCTAAAGGTTTAAGCACTCACATTCATCTTTAATACTAACGACAGTGGTTACCCTTCACTATCAGAAGTTTTTGCTTATACTTTTAATCTGGCCTAGCTCATGTTAGCAAGCTATCGTAATATCCTTACAATTGCTGCGCCAATAACTTGACTTCTCTAAATCCTTAACCCTAATACATTAAATTAATTAAAAAATTACGTTTCTTGAAGAGATAGTACCATTAAAAATCTTTTTTATCATCCTGTTCCATACTTTGCGGGCGAGCAATGGTTTTATTCGAGCAATATTGCACGTATACTAGCCCTCATCTGAAAAAAAATAATAATATTCAAAATTTGTTTTATGTTTTTTTATTTATAAATACTATTTTTTCAAGAATCAACTGGGTACTCGATAATTTTGGTTCACCTCTTTATCTAACGGCAAATCATTCGGTACATGAGCCGATGGTGTTCTAAATAAACTTAAATGACTCACATTTGCAACATTAGCTGAATCTGTCTCGCTGATTGATTCTGGAAGATGTAACGAGGAAATTCTTTGTTCATTTAAGTTGGCTGCGCACCTATGTCCCTCATTTAAATTTCCTAAAAGATTTACAGTGGGTTTCTCAGAAAACTCACTATACTTTGCTGTAAGTGAATCCGTTAAATAATTGCTATCAGGCGTCTCTTCATACCTGGATCAGGCGCTTATGAAAAAACAACTCTCGGCCGCATACTTAGTTTTCTAAAAACTAGGATCTCCACTCAAAATGCAAATCTTATAAAAAAGTCAATATCCAACCCCCAAACTTATGCATTTGACGAACGCTTGCAAGATTTGATTATTCTTTTCATAGGTCCAACCCTGATTAAACAATGCTTTGCCTCCTTGACGGCTCTTAAGCCAAGTCACAACCTTTGATAAGGCTTCGCTTTCTTTAATGGATATCTAAAATTACTAATTAATTAGAACCCCTATTACTGCTTTAAACCGAACTAATTCTAAGATTGACCCGGCGATAAATGATCTCGGCGCACCCTCTCATCTGATGGCAAATCATTTGATGCCTGACTCACATGCGCGCCAAAAAGATTTAAGCCACTCCCTTGGGAATGCCCACCACTGATATAGCTGGGAATATTCTGACTTGCGGGAGCATTCCCGCCACTCAAATACCCCCCTTGGATGCCACTTAAATAGCCAGGAACAGCCGATGCAGTCGGGACCGGGGTCACTTCTGAATTTACCCCTGAAACTCTGGCCTTCTCATCTGCATACCCCTTTTCTAAGCAACGCACTATCGCCGCAATATCCGGCCGCTGCAAAGGGTCTCCCGCCCAACACGCTTGAATTAAATCGGAATACCAGTCCGGCGTGCCCGCTGGAATTTCTTCTCGTTCGCCTTGCACCACCCACACGCCAATCACGCTTGAATTTGCTGCATCTGAAAAAGGTAACTGCCGACTCGCTAACTCCCAAAGCAAAACCCCTAAACTATAAATATCACTCGCCTGCGTATAAACTGCCTTACGCTTAAACAATTCCGGCGCCATCCAAGCC
>Ga0100402_1003783_pt1 | contig 16342 bp, 13 predicted proteins | sample CryGeyme20150102_FD_80419 | JGI IMG/M metagenome (GOLD analysis project Ga0100402, IMG submission 80419) | Groundwater microbial communities from Crystal Geyser aquifers in Utah, USA - Crystal Geyser metaG 2015-0102 | ecosystem: Environmental > Aquatic > Deep subsurface > Groundwater | place...
CAATATTAAGGAATCGCAAACAACTGTATAATTTCTCTTGGGGCCTATTAAAATCAAAGACGGATTATTCATCGGGGATCAATTTGCTGCCAAAGTACCCTTTCATCTATCTAGGACATCGAGTTCATTATCAGCAATAAAGTCACGCATGTAATCAACACAGTTTCTAAAAGCATACCGAACCTCTATGAGCGATTCGGTATTCAGTACCTTTCTGTACATTGGTCAGAAAAAGAATAAAATGTAGCGATCTCACAATTTAGATTTTCGACAAGAAGAACAATGCTGTCAATGCCATCTATGAATTTGTGGAGGAAGCAATGGAGCAAGGTGAAAGCTGTCTGATTCACTCTATGTATGGTAAAAGCCGATCTTGCGCTGTGTTAGTGGCTTACATGATGAAAAAGTATAATTGGTCTCTGAACAAGTGTCTGGAGTTTGTCAATGCCAAGAAAGAGGGACTATAAATTAGAAATAATTACCTTGCGCAAATGCAAGAATTATAGAAAAGGATGATGGGATAAAACAAGCTATCACTGAGTTGGAACGAAATTAAAAACGAAGAAGATCTCATACTAGCCAACACCTTCTATAACGCAAAGAAGATAGATACTGGTCAGAGTGAAAAGCGAACTGGAACCAAAAGAGTAGCATTTGCTGAAAAATTAGTCCATCGACCTCCGCACATGAATGCTACTTTTACTTCTGGATTTCACCAGTAATCTGTCAAGGTTCCAACTGTCAAGCTTAAATCAATACTTAAAGGTGACCAGTAGATATAAAAAGACGAATAGCAGATGGCGAACAGTCCTTCATAAAAGAAAGTTGAGAATAAAGACGACAGATTTGTGAGTTCAATAAACGGAAACATAGTACATGTTACTGTTAATAATTTTATCTCAACTGACAAGAAACCCCAACAGCCTCCTTCAAAAATATATAACACCAGACCCTTTTCATCAGACGGGAAAGATAAATAAAGAAGAGGATATCATCCCACCAGCAAAATCCATCCTTCTGATTCAAATACCTCAACAAATTTTAAAAATCCATACGAAGCCAAATTATCAGGCAAACTTGGCTCACATATTGGAGGAAGAAGAAAAAGAGACGAGCAAAAAAACCTGATGATGATATATGACAGGCCAATATCTGCAAAAGTGAACGAAGACAAGCGAAGAATAGGAAAGACAGGTAATCATATAGCAGATAAGTTTGGACATGGAAACGACCTGATGATTAGTAACTTTTCCAAAAAAAGATATCCTTCTTCCAATGCAAGGGATGACCCTTTCAAATGGAAATGATTTTCCTTATTAATACTTTTTTGTTTGGGCTACGCCAGCTATGTAATCAAAATATAAAAATGAGTGAAGACACAATCGCCCTCCTTAAAAAGTACAGTCCTGGCAACAAGCAGAAATTGAGAGAGTTCCTCATGACGCTCTATACTCCTTAAGGGTCATAGGACAACACTGTTGAGACTCAGCTCGAGGCTATTTTCAATAAAACTACTCGATAATTTTCCCTTTCAAAAGTGAGAGAAATAAGCAAGGTTGAGAGAAACCAGAAGGACTTGACCAATTATCAATATAGCTATGGCTAAATTGTACTTTTGTTGAAAAGTAGACTTTCAGGACGATCTTCATAATCATTTAAAAGATCAAAAAGTTTAAGGGTATGGGTAAAAATGAAGTTTTTTACGATCTAGGATCGGGAAGTGGGAAAGTACTCTTCGCCGCTTCCCTTTGCTTCCCTTTTGCAAAATGTAACCAAAGTGTCATTTAGGCAAAGGCATTGAATTTTTATAATCGCTTTACGGCTTGTCATTGAAGTTGAAAAGTGTGATTGACGATGACAAAAAGACGATAGAATAGAATATTTGCTAAATTACAGGACAGGACTATGAATTTCCTAGGATAGAGATTTACAATGAAAATTTCTAGAAGGTATTTAATAGTAGACACAGATGGATTGGAGCGACGGTTCTGTCATATTTGTCAGCAGCACTTGCTATACACGCGAGATGATGTTCAAAATTTAAGAGCTTTGTGAGAAGTTACCAGGAGGGACCATCCTTATAACTCTTACTAGATCCATAGAGAACCATAACAAGGGATGGAAACTGCTCTAAAAATTCTAGGGAAAAACCTCTTGGGCCCAAACTACTGTTTTCATTCATATTCGTCAACACTGACGAAAATTTATTCTTCGGACTGTCTTTTGAAAATTATACAACATCTTGTATTTAAACTATAACTTCAAAAATGAGTCAGTATGGTAAAGCCGATTATTGGGAAGACAGGTACACCAAGTAATTTTTCCGTCACTCAGAGATCCTGAACCTTTCGACTGGTATCAGCGCTTCAGTGGGCTCAAGGACATCATCACAACACATATCGATAAAGCTAACAGGGTTCTGAACGTGGGAGCAGGCAATTCCAGACTAAGCGAAGAAATGTTCGAAGAAGGGTACTCAAACATCACGAATATCGATATTTCGAATGTCTGCGTCAAAGCAATGAAAGAAAAATACAAAGAAAAAGGAGATAACTTCAAATACCTACTCATGGATGTCAAAGCCATGGACTTCCCTGAAGCTTCCTTTGATGCTGTTGTTGACAAAGCCACCCTCGACTCTGTTCTGGTATTTTTAAACTTACACAGTGCGGATAAAATTCGACAGCTAACGCAAATAAAATGATCTCCGAAGTACACAGAGTCCTTGGCAAAAATGGCGTCTATCTTGTGGTATCATACGGACAGCCTTAATTCAGATTGACTTATCTCTAAAAGCCAGAGTATGAGTGGAACGTGAAAGTACAGCAAGTAGCCAAACCGACAATCGCCTCGTCGATTTCGATTGCCTCTGATGAAAAGGAAACTCCCAACGTGCACTATATTTACATCTGCAGAAAAGGCGATAAACATTGATTTAGATATCTCAATATGATCGTTATTCAATCAAAAGTCACTGTCGTCGTCGTCTTCATCTTCTATCTACTCACCTGAACCTTCTTCTTCTGAGCCCTCTTCATCCTCATCTTAGAGATCTTCTTCATCCTCATTAGCCAAACCGCCATTTTTACCTGGCATAACATCTTTGTCTTTTCTGGAATTACCTCTCGTAAAGACCCTGTCTTCCTCAGGCTCCAAGGCACCTTCCAACAGTTATCCTTCTCCTTTGAATGCTTTAAGCTCATCATCTTGCTGCTGCTTTCTGATCTTTTATAAAGCCTTTTTAGCTTTTTTCAGTTTTTCCTCCTAGATTTTGTTATAGGCTTCCAGCTCGTTTTCAAGATAATCAAGATTTCGATACTTGTTAACATAAGTTTATTGAAGCTGGGCCAACTCTTGTTCGAGTCTTTCATATTCTTCCATGAAAGCAGGCTTCACAGTAATAAGGTTTCGATATCTTTTTTCATTTCTCTCCAGCTCAGCACTCTTTTTTTTGAGCTTCTCTTCCAATACCTTCTGTTCATTTTCCATGTTGGTGACATATTTAGTCATTTCACGAGTACTTTCTTCTTGTTGACCCATGATTGTTCTTATGCAGTTCTCAATATAGGCTTGGTCACTTCCATCACTAACTCCGCTCATACCATCAAGAAATTCAATAGCTTGTTGACGAAGCTTCCTAAGATCGGGTTCTCGAGAGATAGCATCATGCAGCCTTGCTCCAAGGTCACAAATTTAATGAGCCTGAACTTTGTGAGCCTTCAAATTTGATACTTTAGCTGGAAGAGTAAATACAGCTGCTTATTCCTCCTCAGTTGCTTTAGAGTTAGATGCCTAAATGAGAAGAGAGCTACTTTATAGAGGAGAGACGTGATTTTGAGAATTTCTGTAACAGCATCAGAGTCAGCTTGATAAAGTTTTTTCGGATTTAATTTGATGCGAGCTTTAACAGCGAAGAGATTGACGATAGTTCTCATGAATTCAACTCTGTCTTTTTCCTCATTGATGTCATCGGAGATGTCGGCTTGAGGGTCATACTTTTGAGCAAGCCAGTAGAGAATATCTGCAACGAGTTCGAAGTTAGGTTTGCTAAAGTTTTACAGCGAAACAATTCTGTTATAGTTGAGGGATCGTAGCATCTCGCATAGGGATCTGCACTCTCGATAGCTCATTTAATTTAAAAATCAAATTATCTGCAATTCAAAAACATAATCATATCCAATCTCCTTCCAAGCTTGATTCTTTCGATTTTGCTGAATTTGTTTCGTTTATTCTAAAACTAGGTTTATTATTCGAAAGAAAGAAATGATAAAGAACTACCTTCAGCAACTGAAGCAACTCCAGGAAGATAAGCTGAACTTCTAGAATCAGGCCAGCAAGAGTCAACTAACAAAGACGCTATCTCGCCAGGAAGATAAATATCACGCCTACATCATCGAACAAATGGCATATCAAAATAGAATCATTGCTGCTAGCAACATTGCTGATACTCTGGGTAAACTCCTCAGAAGAAAGAGCACCATCCTTTTCCAAAAAATCAAAAAGAATAAATTCCTGGACTAAAGCTCAACAAGCATAAGAAGAAGAGAATGTGATGAATCAGCTCATTTTGATGGAGATAGCGTCTCTGTAGACTTAATGCTGATGAAGTTCTGTACCTCACTGATATGCCGTTATGCTGAGAAAGCTCATCAAAAAGTACAGAAAGAAACTTTTTCTACAATCCTCCATTTTTCCAAAAAGAAACAGGCCCTAGAAAAAATTTGCAATATCACAAAAAAATATTACCAAAGAAAAGGGCTTCATGCACTTAGAACAGTTGAGAAGAGACCCATTCAAAGTGAGGATGGATTATTATTTAATGACTCATTTTCTGTGATTCATCGACAAGATAAGATAAAAAGCAAGCCCTTTGAAGAATCATGTCTGAGCTTCATCTTGGATAAATAGAATAACAATGCTGACTGTTTAAATTGCAGAGATTCATGTCAGTTAGTCATTCAGAAAGATAAATAAATAAACAAACTAAAGGAATAAGCCTCATATCTTAAGCACTTATTGGCATAAAAAGCCCTTGAGCTCAAGAAGAAGCAGGAGGAAATAGATGAAGGTGTAGGAAAATCATATTTATCAGATCAATAAAGTTCTATTTCTCACAATTCTTCCTACTATAGTCAGCTTTAGAGGCAAGTTTTTGGAGGGAAGAGAATCAGAAAGAATGGTAGTCGCCTTGAATCCACAAGCCAGCTTCCTAAATAAGAAATTTCCAAATAGCTGCTAGGAAAATACATGCGTGAAAGTTTCCAATACAAATAAAGCATGGACGTTGCACGTGAATTATGTCTAGATTTGCAGCATTCCTTACCTCTTGCTTACAACAACCACCTTCAGAAGATATTTAAAGTGCTGAGCATGGGCGAAGAAGTTTCTCTTGTTGACTAATATGCTTGATGATATGCTGTCTATTTAATCATCTTTGATTGTTTGAGTTCATAATATTAATGAAGAATTAGAGAGCCCTATTTCAAATTAAGGAGCAGGAGTTGAAATCAATGGCCTCGATGGGATCAACTACACTCTAAGATTGCTTTAAAGTGATGAAGATCTAAGGTAAAGATAGCGAAATCTGTGTGCCAGCCTGCATTCAATTCAAGATTCGTAACTTTACAGAGGTCAACTTTTAAAATTTAGAAGCAGAGGTCTATGGAGTCCTTTGCGTCAACTTCCTGGTTTTTACAGAAAACAAGGCGCTCTAAAATTTTTTGGTCGATCGGTTCTACTTCAACCCTGCCTAATCTCTGCTCATTAAAAGCAACCGCCGCAAAAAGATGTAAAGAGAAGACTCTCAAAATTACATTCCTCTTTTGTTCAACAAAGACGATAACATTAAACTTCCAACAACTCGAACAAAAGAGTTTCAAATTTAATCTTTTAAAACACCAATTTATTACAGGAAAGGAGGTGCTAAGATCAAAGGAATCAGAATTTTCCACACTTTGAGAAAATAGTTCAGTGTTTAAATTATCAAAAATGGGGCAATGGAGAATTTCTTAGCTCCTTTCGATTTTATTAACCTGGAGCTTGTTATATCCCTATAGCATATGGATGTTGGGCCCTTCCAATATGAAGATTAGAGACTTGCTAAAATTCAGAATGAGTACATGAATGCTTAGTACTACCCAAAACAAAAAATAAGCAGCATCAAAAAAGTCAATTTCAACTTGCTTCGAATCTAAGAACCTTTCCTAAAATAACAAATATCACAAAATTAAAGAGTTCGCAAAATGGCCCCAATAATTGCTTATTCGAGTGAATCACCTTTTGGTTCCTATGATGTGGTCTAGACTCAGTTGTAAGCCTATACACACGATTAAAGGTAATTCCAATAAGAAGAAGACGGAGATTAAAAATTCAAGAAATATCTGTTTGAGGATTTAGAGCCAACTCAGCTCCCCTTCAAGCCCTTCAAGTATGTGGTCTTTAAAATACCTCTTTTCAGACATCCAGTGGTCGACATGATGACAATATTTATTCCTTTGTGGCTACTATCCTTTGTGAGTGTCTACATTTACTTCGAAACTACTTAAATCATGAACAGAATCGTGAATGTGGCTGGGCTGATGATTGCTTATGCTGCCATCCAACCGATTGTCCGAGATAACTTACCAGAAGCCATCACTATTACCTTGGTCGATCTGCTTATATATTCGGAGTTGCTGATTAACATTCTTTTCCTTGTTAAGAGCATTGATTTGAGAGGGTACTTCGATGATCCAACAGCTGGTTCACCCACTAATTTAGACTACAACCGATGGACAGATGGATTATTTATTGCTTCTTTGGTCATTTCGATTGGCAACGTACTGATCGTGGCTATCTTGATCATTAACTATCTTTGCAAAAAATCTTCCTACAAAGCATAACCGCTCCCAAGAAATGTGTTTTCGATAAGCGATGACGAGAACTGGACATTAACACTCTTGATGGAAAGGGCTTTTGCAAGATATAAGGAAAAGGTGATTTTTATCGATTGAGATCATTGCCCTCTGTTTTATACAATAAATTGAAAACATTCAAAGTTCATGGATTTTATATATTTCGATAATTCTATTTGGTTTAGTTTGTGTAATTGAAATTCTATGTTTTGCTGTTTTTCGGGGAAAAAATATCACAAGCCACAAGCAAAAAGCAACTCACCTCAATCCAATCTTACTTCCAGAAAGTCTGGTCATAAAATTAATCAAAAAAAAGGTGAGCCTCTTCAGAAAATGGAAACTATTGCGGAGAGATCAAAATAATAGTCTCAAATGAGCAAGACATTGATTACGGGATCATAACATGAGCAGAGTAATCGGCATTAAAAACGAAAAACCTTTTAAAATTTTGACAATATGCTGCGACAGTCGATCAATGAATAGGCAGAGTTTGATGATGCAGATAATATTGAGGAAAGTTAACCTGAGAAGACAAAACAAAACAAATACCAGGATATATGCCCATAAATCAACAACAGGCCTCTGCCTGACTTAAGAAAAAGCTCAGATGTAGTAACCGAAGAAACAGGGGAGAATTGCAATGTTGTGTAAAAGTAGTTATAGGAAAATCACTTTTATCCAAAAACAGGGTTAAAGCATACACACTCCCTTTAATAATTGGGAAGCTTGAAATGTGTGAATATGTATTAGAATAGCTTTGGAAATACTCAAAAGGGCTAGAATACATTTAAATCAGTTTTTGAGGCAGATTACATTAAGGAAATTGATTAGGATGATTAGTCAGGAGAAAATGTCTAAACTGTTGTCAAAGGTTTTGAATGTTAAATCACCTTAGATAACTTTCACTTTTCTTTCAAGCAAATCAAGAACAAGATAGAAAACTAACTCGATGACGAGCCTTTGGGTGAAACCTTTCTAGAGGCAGAAAATGATTTCTACTGTGAAGAAGCAAACTTAAACTCCCAGTTTTCAAGAGCTGTGGTGGCATATGATGAGCCTGAATTAGCTTCTATTATTTTCCAAAGTACTAAAATTGTTTATGTAGAGATGAAAGAAGATGAAAGAAATTTGCTTGACAAAAAGGGTTATGCCCCCATTCAGCTAGTTGTTATCAAGGCCTTAAGGGAAAAAAAATATATTCAACTAGCCAAAACAATGGCCTATCATTAATAGGTTAACCTTGAGTGTAAAAACCCCACTGGATGGACACCTTTGCAGCAGGCTTTAATTCATGTATGTCTGATATTATTGAGAGAGAAACATTCCACTATCAACGCACCTCTTCAAATCAGGCTACATGAAACGTCAAAGTAAGTTCAAAGCTGGGCTTGCTAATCTTTCTGACCTTCTCTGCAAAATGCCTAATTTTGCCTTATAAATAAAAGTCAAGGTTGACTCATTTATACCTCTCGTGGGCGCATTAACTCCAGATGACACCTTGAAAATTATGAAAGTTGGAGGTACTATCCAGGTTAACTACTCATTGGTTGGATATCAGTTTCCTTTCTGTAAGCGTCGAGATATGGGTATTTTATTCGACGGGACAAATTTATGGGCCTTGAACAATTCCAAAGGAACATACTGTGACTTACTGGAAGACATAAACCCTGAGTAGATGATTTTATTGGTAGAGGATTTGTTAGTTAGTGAAATCAGAAAGGGATAGCCAATTGTTCACGAAATCAAGTTGTCAAAAAGCCTCTCTTTGTTTGATAATGAAATAATTGAGACATTTGGATAGTTTACAGCGAAAAAATACCAGCTAGAGCTGAAGTATAGTTCCACAGCGGAGAAAAGAAGGTCTAATATCAACAATCAATAATTAATAGCATTTGTTTCTGATTATCAGAAGTACATTGAGCAAGATGAAGAGGTTTTCATTCAATAGAAAAACAAAAATAAAAAAATAGAATTAGAGCTTTGGTTGGCACCCTCATTCGGTCTCAATCTTCACATGTTATCACAAGTCTTATAAATATTGGGAGCTGGTAACAACCTTCTCAGCAAGTGGAGCGGGTTTTTACAGGAAAAAATAGGTGATACAGTCACAAAGGAAGGTTTGTTTCCTGTCAAAATAGACATTCCTCTTAACTATTCACTCTTCTTCAATATTTAATTTCACAATTTTGCACACTTAGAAGTCGATGCGAGCCCTCTCATAGTGGAGCCTTCAATGAGGAAGGTTGAAAGGAAATAATTTCAAGACTTAATTAATAACAAAGACAAGCGTCGGTTGTTTCTGGAGGCCTACACTTGAAGGGATTATCATCAGAAAAGATTCCTAATTCACCTTGATTTATTTAATATTTAAACAAACATTATGAACTCCTCCTATTCATAACAATCACATTAACAGCCTTAAATATTACTCCAACTACGACAAAAGGCCACTCAGCTTCGATAGGAGCATGCTCTACTGAAAGACGACAACAAACATATTAGGAATCAGTTTAATTCTCTCTCAGACAGATTGAATGTTCTTCTCAGAGAGAAAGAAGTTCAGGAAAGAAAGAGTAGATCATTGATGCTATTAGTAACAGACATCCAGAGGCAGCTGGATGACACCTACATGGATGTTCATACTGAAGAAGAGCCTTAAAAATTGGAAGGATAAAATCGGGTATTGAGATAACTTCTGGTAAAAATTTCAGAGGTGATTAAGGAAGATCAAAAACTTCTGAGCTTCATGCGTCAAATTGCGACTAGTGGCCCCAAAGCAGCATAGTATTTTATTTTTAACTCAGGTTTGTTCAAAGAAGTCGGTATTTGGATGGACAAACATAACTACTGGCAAAACTGAGATCTCAAATTGGTTCCTTCATAAACGAGAATTTATAGTGTTCCAGAAAATGGAATGAACTTGAAAAATAAACTCAAAGGCTCTAAAAATAACAAGGTTTGTTACGAATTCAGACTGAAAGATTGAAGAGGGACCTGAAGGAACAATACGAAGATTATCTCGAACGTTTGAACAGAAGTAAAGCTTCCCTCGTGAACGTAAACATGTTGCAATTTAGTATAATGAAACGCAGAGAGAACGGGTTGTGACATAATACCTAATCGAATAAATGGCATTTCTCCAGGAAAAGCGCTTTGGGGTTCAAGAACAGCTCAAAAACCTTACTCATCATCAAGAAAGTCTGTTGTAAGAGCATTTAAGATTGGAAGTGTAAAATAAGGAGCTTAAGTCCTTCTTTAGCCAGCCTAACAGTAACTAAGAAAATCGTCTGGCTACTAAGATGAAATTGCGGATAGAGGAGCTGAAAGACTCTCTTTCTGAAATTGAAAAAGCAAGAAACCTACCGCAACTACCGATGAGCGATATATGTGACTTGGTCAGGTCAAGACTGAGAACAATTGAGGAGTCTCAAAGCTACATAGAAAAGAAAATCAGGTAGGAAGAGCAAGGGAAGGTGGTGATTGAGGAAAAGGATGTGATATAATTTTTCGAGGGAATCATGAGAGGCAGAGATCAAAAAATCCAAATGGCAAAATAGAGATAGCAAGCAACTTCTGTAACAATATTACTATTCAGCAAAGACTAAGGTAGATCACAGTTAAAAGATAGCTTCTTTCTAGTCAGATAGACAACTTGGAGGAAGGCCTCAAATATCATAATTATGAAAATGTTGGAACGCGCATAGCTGGTATATCTTCACTTGGAGAGGATACGAATCTTGATAAGATTGGAAAATGGCGTAGGGATAACAGAGATAATGCTCGCATGGTTGCAACCAACCTTCTGACGACTACGTCAAAATATGTGGCTTGATATTTACCTTTTGAAGTTTTTGAACTAGAAAGCAAATTAATATTGGCGGTTTGCTTTGGGTTAGTTATTATTTAACAATATGGGCATCTTAGGACTACTCCAGTACATCAAAAAATGCAGAAAGGAACGCCACCTCAGCTACTACAGAGGCAAAACGGCAGCAGTAGACACATATGCTTGGTAACTCATCTCTTATGAAGGCTACACAAAATTATCAAAGGGCCTAGTGGGAGGTAGCTGATTCTGGGAGGACCCAACCGCTACCGGTATGTCAATGATTGCATCAAAAGGATCAATAAAATTCAAGCTGAGGGTGTGAAGGTCATCATGGTCTTTGATGGAGGGCCTTTACCAGGTAAAAGAGGAGAAGAAGAGTACCGAAAAAAGTAAATATTGTGTGAATCAGACGCCGAGATGAGATGTTTGAAAAGGGAAAGGAACTACTGGATCAAGGGGACGAGGCTGGCTTCAAAAAACTAGTGGATGCCATCGATATATCACCTGACATTGCTTACAGGTTGATAGTTGAACTGAAAAAAAAGGGAATCGAATATATTGTTGCTCCTTACTAAGCAGATGCCCAGCTCGCTTATCTAAGCAGAGAAGGCATAGCTGACTTGATAATTACTGAAGATAGCGATCTGATGGCATTCGGTGCCAAAAGGATGTTGTACAAGTTAGATTTTCAAAGCATGGTTGGCGAAGAGCTGGATCTTGACGAAGTGAGAAATTCTCCAGATGCTAACTTCAACTGGTTCACACATTGTATGTTCTTGACTACATGCATATTATCAGGATGCGATTACTTACCACAAATCAATGGGATCGGACTGAAAACTGCACAAAAATACATCGGAAGAGTCACTACTTTCAGAGGTTTTTTGGGATAATTGGGTAGCAAGTCTAGCGACGTGCCTCCAAACTATGAAATGAATTTTATGAAAGCCTTTCTAACTTTCAGGTTTCAGAGGGTGTTCTGCCCTCGAAGACGTTCCTGTGTTGAGCTCAACGATATGGGTCATCTCAAAAAGACTCTCAACTAGTTAGTTGAAGAGTAGAATAAACCCAGGTCTTGGAGTCAATAAGTTATGAATGTGGAAGTTCTTTAATTTGTGGAGATGAACGAACTGGATTTTTCTTTTTTGGGAGAAAAATATTCGGATCACTTGATGTGTAGAATAGCTGATGCGGATATCAATCCTGTGAGCTATACAGAATTCGACCATAATTTTGCTGAAGGGCTCACCTATGTTCCCACTGTTCCTCTCAGGACTAATTCTATTGTCAATAATGCCAGACAACCATCAAAAGCAGGCAAACAAAAATCAGAGCCTTACAATAAACAAAGTTCTTTGCTGACAAATTTCCTTAATCCCAAAACACAACACCATCAAAAATTCGATCCTTTATAGTTTGAGTATAAATCACTCAAAAACGGCTAGAATTATGAGCTCAATCCAAATAGAAACAAATAGTTATCTGCACCTGAAATAAAACCAATAAAGGGGGGTTTGAGGTTCAGATAGAGTTAATAGGAATCTGAGGCTTAGGAAAGCCCAGTGGTATCTTAATTGACAAGCCAACAGTCCATAGAAGATAACTCCAGCAGTCAAAAAGTGCTCTCGACTAGCAGTGCAAAAGAGTTGGGAGCAACAAAGAGCTGTAAAGTTGATGAACTGGAGCACATAGCTGAACAGTTGTTTGGCCAGATCTTTAGTCAGGAGTACCTCAAGAGTCCATTTTCATTTTGATTGTATTATAGTTGGTTTGGTATATATCTATTTGAAAATATTTTAAAAAAGGTATGTACGACACTGCCATCACTGTCTTCTCTCCCAACGGACACCTCTTCCAAGTTGAGTACGCTATCGAAGCAGTCAAAAAGGGACTCTGTGCTGTCGGTCTCACGACTCAAGGCTCAGTCATCCTCGCGGCCTAGGTATTTTTCCTCAAATTCAGAAAAAAGCTGTCACCAAACTTCAATAGGGCAGAACCATCAAAAAGATAGTGCAACTCGACAACCACATTCACATGGCCTACTCTGGACTCACAGCTGACGGAAGAATTTTGGCAAACAAAGCAAGAATTGAATGTCAGAGCTATCGTCTCAACTATGACGACAGCCCCCCTGTTGAGTATGTCTCAAAGTTCATCGCCGAAACTAAACAAAAGTATACTCAGAAGGGTGGCGTCAGACCCTTCGGTATCAGCTGCCTTGTTGCTGGATTTGATGCCAGTGGAAAACCTCATCTTTACTACACCGATCCCTCCGGATCCTTCTCTGAATGGAAAGCTCAGAGCTGTGGAAGGAACTCCAAGCAAGTATGTGAGTTTTTGGAGAAGCACTATAAGGAAGGACTCAGCAACTAAGAAGGCCTGAAGTTAGTGGTAAAGGCACTTTTGGATGTTGTCGAGTCAGGAAACAAGAACATTGAGGTTATGGTCATCGGGCAAGATGAAACAAGGCTGCTGAACGACGAAGAAATTGAAAAATTGATTTAGATCGCCAAGCAATGATGATGTCCTTTAGTATTGGATCTGTTCTCACTAAATCAATCAGCATATCGATGAAATTTGAGCTGTTGAAACTTATTAATGATCTTCCATAGATCTATACTCAAGATCTGCATTTGTCCTGAAAAAATAGCGCCATGACGGACAGGATTGGTCAAATGAAATTCAAATTATCAACAACCTTAGAATTTTTCAAGAAACTCTGGGGTCAGTTTGAATCCTATCTTCTGAAGCACATTTTCTAGTTGTTTTTTGAGAGCGGTTCTTTCTCTATCGAGTTAGGTGACTTCTTGCTAAAGTTCAGTATACTCCTCAAGTACTTTACCATGCTCCTGGAGCAAAATTGTATATTTTCGCTGCTGTCTTTTGATATGTTCTTCTCTTTATCTTTCCTCCATTTTTCTCAATATTATTATATGCTTGTGTTGAGTGTTTAATATTTAAAAATCAGTTGAGAATATTGTTGATATGACTAGCCTGAATATGATGGTGAAGGCGGGGTACGTGAAAGGTGGGAAAGGCTTTAGAAAAGGGAAGAAACTTATAATAAATATTAATATATGTCGATATCCAAGAAGAGAAACAGCGCAGCCAAGAATGGTAAACATTTTTTCGAGGGAAAGGATTTCCTTCTTCCAGCCACTTTTCTTATTCAGATCGCAGCGAATAACGTTCGGTTGATAGCCGTAGAAATACAGAAGACATTCCCGATGATAAGGTTCGCATCCTCCAGGATAACCTCGTCTTCGTCAACGCTCTTCCTCCAGACGTCTCTAGCAAAGAAGTATTTATTCAACCATGTAGCTTCTCAACGATGAACTCCATTTCACTCGATACGGTCCCATCACAAAACTCATACTGAACCCGCCTTACCCCAACAAAAAAGGAGTCGCCTATCAAGCCTACATAACCTACACCAATCAACTGGATGCCTCTCTCGCTATCATCGTATCTATACTTCTCAAAATAGGCTCTTGATGGCTATAAGCTTTCCGATCGTCCTCTGAAGGTATCCTTTGGAACAACGAAATACTGCTCTCACTTTGTCAGAGGCAACTCCTGTCCTAACCCTGACTGTTTCTACCTTCATGAAATGGATAGATAAAGATAAGTGCTCAACGGCGATACCAGAGTTATCTTTAAGGAGCAGAACGCCAAAGCTCTGGCCTATGTCATCGACCATCTCACAGAAGTGGCTGAAAAAGCCTTGGATAGTGATCTCTAATAGGTTTAAGAAGGTTTCCCTTCCATCACCTAGACTTTGGAGTATCTTGTTGATAGCGAATAAATAACTGCTAGTTAGTTCTAGAAAGCCTTTGAGCAGGCGAAAGCTGCAAGAAGATCTGAGCCTTAGATCCCAGCTGAGCCAGTGAGAATACAATCAATGGCTCCAATCCCTAGGGAAAAATAGAAATAGCAACCCAAGCTGACAAAATCAAATTCCCACTCAACAATGTGTACTCCATCGAAACCTGAGGACCTTTTGATTCCCCAGAAGAAGAGAGAGTAAAGATAGATAAGGACCTAGAGCAAGGCATAAAGATAGAGATAGTTAGTAAACAAATAGAACTCTAGAGAAGCAGCCAATAGATAAAACACAATCGGCAGTCGATAGCTGAAGCTCTAGTAAAAGATAGAAAAGTTGATCATCAAGGAAATCTGGAAGAAAAACAACAGTGAATGTCGATCGAGATTCGTCAAGGGAATCACCACATCTAGATAATAGTGCTCTCGTCTTAGAGGTATTGTACAGAAGTTCCTCATAGCACAAAACTGATCCATCAAAGTAAACCAGCATATTCATTATCTAGAATGTTAAAACCTGGAAGAAAAATCATTTTTAAACTAATTTCTTTGTCAGGTTCGGCTTGAATGTACAGTTCTTGTCCAATCCTCCTCGCTTGACCTGAGGCTACTGCTCATACACTGGAACCCTAGGCTTCTTTTTCATGAGAACCTAGCTGCGAGGATTGATGCTTGGTCTGAAGGTGGTTGTCGAGAGGGAGGTCTGTCCTTGTTTGAAGGCCATCTCTTCCACTTTTTTATCTCTTACTTCTGTCCAGTTCTGCATCCAGTCATAATATTATTTTTCAGTTCTCATCTATCCTCCTAATTTGTTTTTGATTTTTTGCTGTCTTTCCTTCATCTCACTAATGACCTTTTATTATTATTCCTTTTCTTTCTTTTTCTTTTCAGTCATGCTTTGCTCTAACTTTTTGTTCTTTTCGTTCAGTACATCTTTGTACCTGCTCTGAATTGGTTTGTAATGGTTAGTGAGGATCTGCATCGATTTTGAGTTTAGCAAGGGCTTTCCAGTATACCTGAGAGAATCTTGCTTCTGTTTTTCTGCTCTGAGAAGGTCAAGGTCTGATCTTTTCCTGCGAATGAACTGCTCCTGTCGAGCGGAAAATTAGTTCTCTATCGGTATTGTTCGCTTCTTGAGGCGACTGAGGGCATTTTCTAATTTTTCGGACAAGGAACGGTAAGACATAAGCTCTTCCTCCTCTTACTGCTCATACTCTTAGTCTTCAAAACAAATAGGTCGATCAGGAGAAAGTGTTCTTTTGCCAGAAATATGCAGCTCAAATGATTAATTTTGGAGAGGAGAGGGTTCGTACTAGGGCAGCTGGCCAAGAGAGGACGAATTGTTGTGGCCAATATCTATAGAACTGTTGCTTATTTCACGAATTTACTCAACACTGGTTGTCTGATGCTATTTGTCGTGATGCCTTTCCTCTAGTTATTCTGACTATTCTGGGAGAGGAAGGTCTGATGCGGTGCTGTTTCCAGGAGAGTGATGTTCAGGGTTATCCGAAGGCAGAAGATTTTCATTGGTAGAACCCTAAGGCTTAGAAGACTTAGAGTCAAAAGTCAGGTCGAATTTTTATTCCATCTGATCGAGCATGAAGTTGAGTTCGTCGGCCATATTTTTGCTGCAATAATAATATTATCAGAACACTATATCAATGCATACTCACTATCATTCTCTTCCTTGTGAGAAAAAATCTATTGCAGAATCATATGGATCTGCTGGCTCTGTAGAATTCGATAATTTTGTGGAATCCAGCACATCCTCCGAAGTCGTGATAGAGGCAACTGGTAC
>Ga0100402_1003786_pt1 | contig 16338 bp, 25 predicted proteins | sample CryGeyme20150102_FD_80419 | JGI IMG/M metagenome (GOLD analysis project Ga0100402, IMG submission 80419) | Groundwater microbial communities from Crystal Geyser aquifers in Utah, USA - Crystal Geyser metaG 2015-0102 | ecosystem: Environmental > Aquatic > Deep subsurface > Groundwater | place...
ATTTCATATTATAAATCCCTTTCAGTTTGCCATTATATTGATTTAACCATAAAATATCATATCAACACTGTCTTGTCAAGTTTGCCATTTGCCAAGAGATTGACCTTTTCACACATATTACATCTGATTTAGTGTTTAGTGTCCCGAAGAATACCCCGGAAATAGGTGTTATAAATATTAATTGTAGGGAAGACCTCTGGAACTCCTTAGATTTCTAGTCTCTTGACTTTAGTTTCTGGTTGTTCCAGAACCTTCTTAGCGAAGGTCACTGTAAGAACACCATCTTCAAACTTTGCTTGTGCAGTATCTGGATCATGAAAATCACCTAAATTATACTGCTTTGTGAAAGAACGTCTCGCAAACTTTCTGATGATGTACTTGTTGTCTGTCTCATCGGTCAACTTCTCTGCCTTTACAGTCAGAACATTGTCCTCAACTTCTGCGACAACTTCTTCTTTTTTGAACCCAGCTAAAGCGAACTCAAAGTTCAATACCTCATCCTTATCAACAAAAACGTTGCATACAGGATAACTATTTTGCTGAGTGAGGGGAGCCACGTTGCCAAATACGTGATCAAAAATCCTCTCAAAATCGTTAAACATGGACAATTGGTTAATTCGTCCTACTGGCATAAGGTCTTTTCTCATAATAAGCACCTCCATCTCCTTTAGATTTAAGCGAGATTCGGCAGAGGTCTTCCCTAACACTATTTATATCACAAAAACAAATTATTAATAAAAATTAATCATTTTTTTTCATATTCTTCCGCATATCTTCCAGCCATCATTGCATTAGAACCCGAACTAAACCCCAATCCTTCATATAATTCAATTCCTTCGAATATCAAAGGTCTACCGTTAACACGTGATGTGTAAAATGGTGAATCATATCCAACTTTACCTCTATTAAATATCATCTTTTGTCCTATTTTTGTGTCATTATTAGGACAATTATTAGTACCAACCAAATAAGCTTTATCTTTGTTCTGGATTGACCCTTTTGGTACAAACAGAATAGTATCTTGTTCATACTTTTTACCAAGACGAATCAAGTCATTCTCAAGAGTACCTTTATTGTCAAAATCGACCACAAAGAATGATATCTCCTTTGTAGAAACACCACCCTCAAGATAAGACCCGACAAGTTTTGTGGCACCTTTATACCCCATTTTTATGAGGTCTGCCATGAGTGCCTTATTTCTCTTGTCATTTTCTTTTCTTGTTATCCTCACAGGCGGTTTATCGGGGTAACATGGTTGTTTGTTATCCATATATCCACAATTAGTGTATAACCTAAACGCAGTAATTCCACCACAATCGTGTTCTTCATTATGTTTCCATAATCTACTCAATGAACTCTCTATCAGATATTCTCTAATTCCCATTGATTTGCCTATTGGTTTATTATTCAACTTTTTGTTCAGAAAAATGTCTAACTGATCGCATTTCTGTCGGAGTGTGGTCAAGTATCGTTCTAATCCTATTCTGGATTGACTCAAACACGAAAGGTCTACCGTTAACTTTTGAATAAAACTCACCTTTCTTGCCGAACATTGACTTTCCTAGTTTATTCTCAACACCAATTCTACCGTTACCGGGATACCCATTAGGACATTCATTAGTAGAAATGATGTAGTATTCGCCAGATGACTTACTATAAGTAATGGAGTCTTGGTCGAACTCTGTACCTAAAGATATCAAATCATTTTTTAATGTTCCTTTGTCCTTCAAATCAATAACAAGAAATGATTCCTCTTTAACAGGTACTTCATTATCTGAACCATAATTCTCTATATAAGTACCTTTAATCTTAGTGATACCATATCCCATTCTTTCTAGTCTGGATGCCAGAATATTGTTTCTCTTCTGTTTCTCGGATTTCGTATACTTCACACCATCCCCACAATCTCTTGCGTCACGATATGCAGATATAGTACCAGAATCGTGTTCTTGGGTCTGTCTCCAAACCCTTGACAACGAAGATTCATTAAGTGCGTTAATATCACATCTTGCAAACTCTTCGCCTATTAAATGTTCTCTGATTCCCATTATTCCCTATTTTCTCCCACCTTCATCGTTTTCTAATATCCACTCTATTGAACCAACCACGAGCATACTTCTCCTGTTTGGGAGATTTTGTCATATATTCAATATAGTGATTACCTTGTAAAATATTTATTATCTTACATAGTAATTCTTCACTATCAGTTTGTAAATATGTATAAAGATATTTATGTGTTGTTGATCCATATCCACCATCAACAACCATATCTGGATACAGTTCGCCGTTTCTATTAAGAACGTTTAACCCGATTTGCATAAACTTTACCGCACGACCTACCCCCATGTTAACACTGGTATCAAACATCTCCAAAGCCAACATTTTAGGCATATCATCGCCACAATATGGGTCAAAGTACCTCTCTTTATAATACCGTTTAACATCTTCTTGTAAAGTTTCAGAAAATTCAAGACACTTTGGAAAATCGAAATTGGATCTCACATAATCAATGTGATCCCAACCTATCCAAGATGGGTTGTATACCCTAGAAATTCCCTTATATGTCTCACCACCAACATCATCTTCATCAAATGAGTATCCACCCTCATGTGACATTGTTATTGCATACGCATCCCAAAAGTAACTCATATTCTACCTCCAATTACACATCGAAGGTATTTATATTACTTTTTTGGTTTATGACAAAATTTACACTTATCTGGTAATAAGTTCGGGTCATGACACGACTGACAAAACGCATGAGTTCTTTCTGCGGCACCAAACCCACCCATCATACCACCATGAGGGTTATGACAAGTCATACACCCCATTATTGACGTGTGAGGTTGATGTGGAAAATCCACAGGACCCCTTTTTGTCGATATTGTTGAGGAAAAACAAAACTCTGATATCAATACCAACAACAGAGTCATAATTATTTTTTTCATTTTTTATGGCATCCAGTACAAATAGTCGGGGCGGTCTTGGTTTTATCTGCCTTATGACAAACTTTACAAACCTTGTGACCAACATCCTTATTCATTCCAACTTCGGTGAACTGATTGACCCACTCATGACAGGCGTCACAACTGTCACCTTTCACTGAATGAGACAAGTGATTGAATGTAACTTCACCCTTGCTGGTCGGATAGACCTTGGTGAAATTTGGTGAACCTAATTCCGCATAAGCGAAGCTTGCACAGAACAACATTAAAACGATTAACAATACTTTTTTCATAAACAAATCTCCTTTGTGTTAGTGTTACCTTTATTTAACACTGTTTGATACCCGATATCACTATACATCTACCTACATTTAGATAGTTATTTTATTTATGGTGGGCCCTGCAGGATTCGAACCTACGACAACCCGGTTATGAGCCGGGGGTTCTACCAACTGAACTAAAGGCCCGTAAATAATATTATGAATTATTTTAATGCAACTCCAACCACCTTTTTAATAATTGATTTAAATCCGTCCCAATCGTTTTCTTTAATAAATAATTCCATTTTAATTATCTCTGCTTTGGTAGCTTTACCGTAAAACTTGACCATTTCCTCAAAACCGATATTACCGTGATAAGCAGCTTCATTCATCTGATCTGGTGCTAAAATAAAATTTTGCAATTTTGACATATATTTCTCCTGTTCTACGGATAAAGATTTACGTCAACACATCACGCTCGATATGTTTTAATAATTCCCTTGTACCATTCAGTGGTTGTGCGTTATAAACATTCATCACAATATTCACATGGAGGAAGGTTACGGACTTGAACCGTATCCGTGGTATCAGCACGAACTCATTGATTTCCAATCAAGACTAGTATCCTATCTAGTTAAACTTCCTTAGATTGATTCTATACAATATGTACTGTAACATTTTTCACAGACGTAATGTTCTGTGATATACGGTTCCACTCCTGCGGTATACACCAAGAACCCATTCTTAAAAAACTCTTTCGTGTTCTCTTTATGAGGATTACAGTGAGGACAAGGACGTTCATACTTGCTAATGTATTTCGGGTGACCACTCTCTACCTCTTCGGTAGGATAGGTCTTCAAGCAACACCCACAACGATAACCATCGTGTTCTTCCTGCCAGTAAATATGACAAGGACAATCATCATCAGGACATACAAGACCTGTCTTGTGACCATCTTCAAGGTATTTGATTTGTGCTTTCATACCCTCATAACGGTCTTTCCTGACAATGAGGACATTATCTTTGTGTGCCCAACCATCAAAATGACCATCATGAATCTTGACATAATCCTCTGGACCATCAGGTAACACTTTATCCCATTCTCCATCAGTAGGCGCAGGCATCCAATGAGTTACGTCATCAGTCAGAAACCCCTTCTTACCGTAGAAACAGTCACCATATACAGGTTCAGTACCCTCTTCAAACATTTCCCTTGGATACTCTTTTCTTAAATATCTGCCTTTATAAACACCCAAAACATCGAAAAAATAGAACACATCTTGTCCATCTTCGGGTTTCTGATCTTTAATGCGAATCCAATTATTCATTAGCCTTTGCTTTCAGATCTGCAATAGTGTCTTCCAGACGTTTAAGTTCTGCGTCAATCATTCGCTTCAATGCTTGCGCTTCACCTAAAGACAGTGCCGCATAATCATTGTAGGTCATTTCCTTCAATTTTTTACTTATCACGTGTTTGTCTCCCTATATCCCACGAATAGTGTTTCTCGTATTCATCAAAGAAATCGTATGGGTTTTTGTTACAATTTGACCTTTTTCTCCGAAACTTAAACATCATCATATCCTTCTTGACCTAAATCCTGTATCTGTTTTACGAGTTTATCAATCCGTTTCTGTTGATAATCCCATGCTTCACGACTTTCAGAATCCTTAAAGATTCCTACTTCGTCTGCCCATTCATCGTATGTCATAAGTTTCCTTTAATTTTGGTAGCGGTGAAGGGAATCAAACCCTTACTGAACACCTTATGAGAGTGTCATCAGTATCAACTGTCACCGCTTCAATTTCTATAACTATAATCTTATCCTATTCAAACAATTCTGTCAATGACGGAAATTGTTCCAACAAGATAACCTTGATTTCCTGTGCTATCACCCTATGTTCCTTCTGTGTTGCGTCATCACAACGTAGGATACAATAGTGGATAAAGGAGCGTATATCCCCTGTGAGGTACAATGTCGTTTTGGTCAACCCTTCAGGAAGAACCTTCCTTGCGACCTCTTTAGCGATACCTTTTGCCAAGGCTGCTTGATATAGCTCGACCGCACTGTCACGAAGACGTGCTTGATTCAGTGTCCACCAATCCTGTAGCCCTTTGTCATGAACTTCGATAGAACTCTGTCGGTTCTTCTTGTCCTGTAGACGTGCCTCGGATAGTTCAAACGAATCCTCTGTGACCTCTGCATACCTTTGTGAGAATTCCTGAAACTTGCATGACTTGTGACGGATGATCTGCCTACCAATTTCTCTGGTACATTTAATTTCCATGGTCATACTGGCAGTTTCAAAGATCGACCAATGTGCGTGATCAGCACAATATTTCAACAGTTTCCCCGCAGTTTTGTGGTTTGCTTGATTGTTAGGGTTTGATACCCTTGCAACATAAGCAATCAATTCCTCTGCCGTTTCACACTCTTCAATAACAGGTTTCGTTATCGCAACAAGTTTAACACTACTCATGTATATCTCCCAATTAGACCTTCCAATAATCTATCCCTTTTCTTGTACAAAAAAGAAACGTCATCACCTGATTGCTCTCGGCTTACAAACGACCAATCACTTAGATACTTTTCCACGGCAACATCAAGTATTTTTTTATAGAGTTTATCTCTTCCGGTATCGGTTCTAATTCTTATTTTATCATAACCAGATGTTTTCAAAAAGTCCAACGTTGTCTTAACTACCGTAGCAAAAACAACCTGTGAAGTTTTACCGTGAGTATGGGTTTTAACATTAAATCTATTCTGTGTAACGTTTATAAAATGTACTTCTATCTCGTTTTTGACATTCTTTACAAAGAAAACCAAGAACATTTCGCCATTATCAACGAAAGTATACCCCCTAATATAGTCTATAGACTTCTTTAAATCATCCCTAGCGTCATTATAATCTTGTTCAGACCAATCAGAATTATCCATCAAATCAGTCATCATCGTATAAAACTGGGAAGGAGTAACTTTTTTTGATAGTGTCGATGTTTTATTCAAGTCAAAACTTTCTAATATAGACAAAGATCCGTTAAATTCTTCAAAATTATTCATGTAAACCTCTTATTATAGTCTGTTAAATACTCAACCACCTCATCAGGTACGAACTGTTTCCAATCATCATCACCCTCTAAAATCATCTTTCTACATTCTGTTCCTGAGATACCTGCAATATATTTATCAACTTTAATCTCATTGACTTCATACCCAACGCCACGACCGTACTCCACAGATTCTAAATCTGGAATTATAATCGTTTTTACGTCTGGATAGTCCTTGAATCTATAATCAATCATTTCCTTGACTTGTTTAGCAGACCAAGGGTTGTTTTTATCCGGTGCCACGTCACGTATGGCAAGGGTTACGGATTTACCTTCATCTAATTTCTTACGAATAATATAATCATGACCATTATGGAAAATCCCATTCCAACGACCTATAAACATACATGCTGGTTTGTGATAAGGTTTTAATAGATCAATAATATCATCTACACATTCTTTGATTGTGGATAACTCTGTGAATGCTGTATACTCAGGATTAATCGGTTCTTCATAAGGCGCATCAAAACCTGTGAAATGGGTAATATCCCCATTCATGGCGCGTTTCCACATACCCTTTACATCACGTTCAGCACATGTATCCTTAGACGCTGATACATGAATCTCAATAAAATCACCATCATTAAACAATTCACGTACCATATCTCTTGCTTTAGCTTCTGGTGATATGAATGAACAAATGGCATATGTACCAGTCTTAACAAAAAGCTTTGCAATCTCACCCATTCTTAAAATATGATCATGTCTATCTTGTGGAGAAAATCCAACATTTTTGCCTAAATAGGTTGATCTTAGATCATCCCCATCCAATACAACCGAATTTGTTAATACTTTATTCAATTCATTTGCAATTGTGGTCTTTCCTGAACAGGGTAGACCGGTTAACCATACACATTTCATCTGACCTTCTCCCACACCTTCTCATGGATATAATACAACAACATTTTCACGACAAACTCTAGAGTGGTTATTTGGGATGCAATATCAACTGATCCTGTTAACGCAAAAGATATAATAAAAGTGAAAAATGTTGCAAAAAATCTCCACGAAATAGTTTTATATAATGTCTTCACAGCTTTTCGGAATACAACTCCATCATTAAATTGTCCATATACTCCTTTACATTATAATTAAGCAATAACCAATTGTCAAGGTCGATTTCTTTTAACGTTGGGACATAGTGACTTCCACAATACCCTTTCCAATCTTCTTTTATATGAAGTTCGACCACTGATCTTGTTTCTTCACCAAAACGTCTTACAACCTCGTTTACACCCATTGTATGGTGAAGGATACGTCTGTGTTCTGGTCCACGAAACTGTGGTTGAAATTGGTCAAGGAATTGATGAACCTCTGTGTATGATTTGCCAAAATGTTCAATGGATTGTTGTTCATGTTCATTTAGATGGGGCATAAGAGTCCTTATGTTTAATGGAGGAAAGCTGGATATTCGAAATCCATCCGTGTTACCACGAACCAGCCACTTAGCAGGTGGTGTCAGTACCTTACTGATTAGCTTTCCGTGAATGGAGGCGGGTAAAAGAATCGAACTCTCACGTTTTACCGTGGCAGTGGGTTCAAGCCACTTTTGTCACCTTGACGCTACCCGCCAAATATACACTTTTCCTCATACCTCTTAGAGATATCAGGAAAAGTGTATCTTATTATTTACTTTGTAAATCATTGTATACTTTTTTTTAAAAAGTATGAAGGTTTGAGACTAAGACCTTCGTTGTCAAGACTTTTGTGAGATTATCCGTAGGGGACTTATTCCCTTTGGTTCCTCACGTGTCCACATGAAACTCATTCATGTATCCCAACGTGACTGCATTATTAAAGTGTCTGCTTTAACACTGTCCTGTATGACTATTCAATACTTTGTCTACCCTAGTGTGTAGCGAACACCCTAAGTGCGACTCCCTATCAATACTCTCCACCTTGCGGGTTTTGAGTACCCCAATTCACATAACATGTTGGGGATTAAGCCACTTTCATCATACAGCGGGGTCAACTTTGCGTTTGAGTATTAATATTGGATTTGAACCAATAATCAACAGCTTTCAAGGGCTGTCAATTAACTATCGAAGATGTGTGACCCCTGTGGATTCATAATCTTGCGACTACGAAATACCACACACCTAGTATCTTTCCCGTTTGTATTGGTACTCAATGGTTTGTCAAGATTCCGTCCACCTACTACCGTAGGTATCCGTTCCCTATCGAACTACCAACCGCCCTTGACACTACTCTCGGACTGAGTTGATTACCCCTTATCTTTTGTAATTAAGTAGATTTGGTATGCAGTAATTCGGTACCACCCGAAAGATAAACCAACCAGAGTTACCCATTGGTTTATTTGTCCTACTCTACCGTCCTTACTCAAGTCCATCCCTTGGTAAGATGAACTCACCCATTACGGGTGAAGACGAGGCTTGCTTGATTATCCCTTTTATAGGGCGGGAGACTGATAGAAGTACATCCCTTTCCCCACGTTACCGTGGTTTATTTCTATGACCTCAAGCGACCATATTCTGATTTTGAAAGAACTTATTGCTCTTTAGCAATTGAAAGTAAAAACGGTGAATGACAACATCAATCATCCAAGATTTCTCGACAACCCAAACATTCTGACACATCCCAATAGGGTAGCAAGTCCTATTGTTTACCTCCCCCGAAGGGTTCATTGGATGAGGGGAATTTCCTTACCCCCAACTCCCACTGGCATTGATTCTATAATAGGCTATCGTGTGGATTTCAGCAGGAGAACCAGAACCTTGACCTTATTGCGACCACACTAGGTTACGTTACCTCGGTCTGTTCTGTTCATTGTTCAGGATGACGTTACTAACCACTCCCTTTAGATATACCGCATCGGGCTTTTGGGTATTTCAACCCCTATCAGGGTACGTTATGGTCATGCAACCATTATTCCGTCAACCGTTTTTACTTTCAATTGTCAAAGAACTTGACACAATCCCTTACCCCGTTGATATTATCTCTGGACACCAAGTATCTCTCTTGGTTATCTGTGATGGGTGATTGTGACTACTTAACCACTATACCAGTTTGTTTACCGTATGTAAACATAAAACTTAAACATTTTTTTGCTTCTTTTTTAATGGTTGGTTCACCTACGACAACCCGGTTATCTGGCTCTGTAGTCCGAAATGGCTCTGCTCACCTCGCCGGGCGAGATCCCACGCTCTCTGTAGGCTCGATCTTGTAAATTTTTTCGCACTTCTATGGCGTTTAGGTTGATTTGGCGTACCTCAAAACCATTCGCGGGGAGAATCCCATCTCGCTCTACCGGGTCTGTACATACCGTCCTGTCGTATTCCTCGCAGCGGGTGTGGTACTCTTTAACCAAACTGTGCAGATATTTTTCTTTATCCGTAAGCTCAAAGGTTCCGAGTGGCTCTTGATAAAAAACCAGATAATTTATCTCTGAATTCTATCGTTTCACCGCCAGTTATTTCTAAGGTATGTAGTTTATCATCCATAGATTACCTCGCTAATGGTGAGGGCGGGGGGATTCGAACCCACCGATATACAGATTAAAAGTCTGTTGCCATTCCACTTGGCTACGCCCCCATAACTATAAAATTGGTAGGGGTGAGGAGATTCGAACTCCCACTAATCAGGGCTTAAACCTGATGCCTCTGCCTTTGCGCTACACCCCTATACATATAAACATGATACACTATATTCAGCGATTTGTAAACTTGAGAAGTTCGTCCTCCCATACCTTCTTAGGGAACGGACACCCACGACTTTTTTAAAGAGGTTTGGGATGACGCCTATCAGACTTCCTCTATAAAACTGGTACTCCTGAGAGGATTCGAACCTACTATAGAGCGATTATAAGTCGCCTATTCTACCATTGAATTACAGGAGCATATTTAATATTCTGGAACCCCTTGGAGGAATCGAACCTCGTACCTTCCATCCAACTTTTAAGGAACAGATTAGAAGTCTGTTGTCGGGGCAAGGGGCTTAAATTCTCAAACAAACTAATCAGTATTCTACAGTCTTTATGTAACTATGTCAACACTATATTCAATTTAAAATATTGACAACTTATGTATTGGAGCGGGTAGACGGAATCGAACCGACAATTACAACTTGGAAGGCTGTAGTTATACCTTTTAACTATACCCGCAAAACTTTAAACTTGGAGCCGGATGCAGGAATCGAACCCGCAAATTCTGATTACAAAACAGAAGTTATACCATTTAACTAATCCGGCTTATGGTCAGGAGTAAGGAATTCGAACCCTTGTTTGCTGGGTCACAGCCAACACGATTTACCTCTATCTTAACTCCTGATTTAACTGGTACTCGCCATGGAATCAAACCATCCAGTCTCTTTGTAAGAGATACTAGGTCATCAGACCTTCGACGAGCTTAAACTTTGGTAGCCCATGCGAGTGTCGAACTCTCCCTGTACACGGTCTAAACGTGTTCTCTCTGCCATCGTGGAGTAATGGGTCAAAATTCATAAATTTGGTGGAGGTAGGGGGAATCGAACCCCTCAGTCACTTTCCTTGCAAGGAAAAGCCGCAACCCCATTGCCTACCCCCTTAAATTTTGGTGATGTGCGTCAGCTTCACAGAAATTAATCTCCACCGTAACACTAACCCTGTCACCACAGGGACATACTCATACGAGTGTAAAGTGCGCTTTTTGGGATAGTCAGCCCCTTCAATCATCAGGGTATCGCCACCTGACTAGACACTAACTAAGTGTCGCGTCTATATAAATGGTCTGCCGGGTAGGATTTGAACCCACGATTTCCTGCGTCCAAGGCAGGTCGCATACCAGACTTGCGTACCGACAGATATAAATCATAAAAGACTAACTGAGAGTGTCAGTGTTCCCTTTTGACGTGTTTAAAGGAACTTTCGGTTCATGTATCCGAGCCTGTGACAACTCAATATGCTATTTACACGTATTGCATATGATCTTGTATGACACATACTCTGACACTCTCAGAACTTGGTAGCGGAAACGGGATTCGAACCCGTAACTCAAGGATATGAACCTTACGAGATGCCATTTCTCTATTCCGCGATAATACTTGTTAGGCGCTTATACACTCGTCGTCGTGTCCGCACTCGCCACACTGCCCACACTCAAGGCAAACTGCCCATTGCCTGTTTTCTCCGTCCGAAAAGTCGGTCAATCCACAACTGGCACACGACGAGCAATCTTCACTCCTCCACCCAGCCTCACGAAACATCGCGTTATCGTGGCAAACAAATGGTTCTGTTTTGCCGTCGGTCAAATGGTCAACTTCTTTTACTCGATTAACTCGTAGGTCGATCCAGTCGCAGCAGAAACTACCGTGCGGGCGTTTCCACGCCAATGACCGCGCTTCTTTTGATGATCTGTGGAATACCAGTTCAGCATGTTCCTGCCGACATCCCTCAGCAAAGACAGAATATGCTTTTAACATTATTTCTCCAATCCGCAAGAAGGTTAACTAAATCGTTGTCACTCATACATTCAGGTTACTGGACTATCGGATACCTGTTCCGATGTAGTATGATTCACCGAGCCATTGACAACTTGTAAATTAAAAAGGGGAAAGCTACGAAGACAAGGTTTCATGATACTATTGGAAAGCGCCGTATCATATTCTTATTCCCACTTGGCCGTTGGGGGTCTTCTATGGAAAGATACCTCATCTTTCCCCTTAACTGTGTAAACTTGGTACTCCCTCAAGGATTCTAACCCTGAACTTTCGCTAATCAGGCGAATGTGATAAACAATTTCACCAAGGGAGCAAACTTCCGGTAGAGTGTACAAGGAGGTAAATCATCAACTTATACCCATCTACCTTAAAATTTGAATGGAATTTGTTCGTTTGTTCCATTCTGAAACGAAAACCCTCACCTGCACACGGGGTCGTTTGGGTTCATCCGTCTTTTGTTAGAGTAAAGGGTGAGTCTCAAATGAAATCTAAGGTGTCTCTTATTTCGTCAGACCTTACTATTGAAGTCTCAGTGAATTCTGAGAATACTTCTTTCAGGACACTACTTCGGACTTTCCTACGTTTCAAGATATTCGGATCACTACTTGTCATCACCGCCGGAATTGAACCGTTCTTTCCCCGTACTAAAGGGGACGTGCATTCATACACCATTGATGTTCTTCGTCAGACCCTACTTTTCACTACCCTTTTTCCCTCAACCGTGAAAACATCTTATCAGGTTCGTTTTGAATTGTCAAGATGTTTTTTTTTGATTTTTCTTGGGTGAGGGTTTTGATAACCCCCCGAAGCCGATATACACGGTCAACCCAAACTTGGTGTCTCTTTCAGGTTTCGAACCCGACTCTTCTGTTCTTCAAACAGACGCTTTCACCAGATTAGCTTAAGAGACAAATTGGCATAGACGTGAGGAATCGAACCCCTTAGTGCTGGTTTTGGAGGCCAGTGTGTTCACCAGATACACGTTAACTTACGCCTATATAAAATTGGCACCCTGTACGGGAATCAAACCCGCCAAATCCTGAGTGACAGTCAGGTATCACCATCAGATGATCTACAGGGTATAACCATTTAATTTTGGCTCCAAGTGCAGGGATCGAACCTGCGACATTCTGGTTAACAGCCAGACGTTCTACCTCTGAACTAACTTGGAACATAAATTGGTACTCCGTAGGGGAATCGAACCCCTTTCAGTGGACTGAAAACCCACTGTCCTAACCAGTAGACGAACGGAGCAAAATATCGAGTCCTCGCACCGTATCCCTTAGACTTGTCGAGGTAGTCGCCGAGTTTGAGGACTCTTTAAAATTTTGGTGGGGTAGCACGGAATCGAACCGATATTGCCTGACTCAAAATCAGGTGTGCTACCATTACACCAATCCCCTACAAAAATATCACGATAACCCATATGAATCCCATGTTGCTTTGTTCATAAACATGCATCGAGTTTGTATAACTTCCGTTAAAGATTTCCATTCTTTAAAATCTTCAAGAATTCTGTTTTCTTTAACAACGACCCATTTTCCCGTAGGATAGATGTTATCTTTTATTGCAGGATTTTCATTCCTTACAATATCAACCTGAATGATCGTTATACCTTCATCCATTTTAGATTGACATCGATCACACGCATCATAATCAAAAAATTCAGGAACACCTGTCGTATCTGTTTCGTCTTTAGCCTGTCTACACCAAAAGCATACATCCATGGGTTTAAAATTGGCACCCCTGCAAGGAGTCGAACCTTGCCATCTCAGTTCGTAGCCGAGAGTTTAATCCACTAACAGGGGCATAATCTCCTTAAGTTTTATAAAATCTTACACCAAGGACATTAACTTGTCAATACTAAATATTTAATTGTCAAGGATCATAAAACTAAAAAACCACCTACAAAATTTTCTGTAGGTGGTTTTTATTAATATATGTATACCAATAATTAAACCACCTACACTACCCCCTGATACTCATCACGTGTAACAAAACACGCCATGGGGTTCATGTCGCTAATATTAAACGACCAACTAATATGTATCCGTGATTTTTTCATTGAAATTGACATCTCCATAATCTTCTTATAAGTTATTTATAAAAAATTTCATTTTTTTTGCAAAAAAAAATATTAATTTGTGTTAATTATAACCACTAATCAATTCAAGTTGCTGTTTTAACTGACGATTTTCCTCTTCAAGTTCCTTCATACTTTCTACCCATTTCGGGTTTGGTGCAAGACGATTGTGACCGCATTCAGGGTTCTTACAGAAGTATGACGCTCTTTCCCAATTCGCACCCCATACTTCACACTCTTTTGAATACAGAACTTTCTTGGTCAGTTGACTTTGGTATTTAGCAGGTAAAACAATGGTGATATCAACCATCATATCAATCTTATCACTACCACATTTTACACATCTTGGTATATACGACATTATAAACCCCTATAGAAAGGGGTGACATAAGCCACCCCCTTTATTTGATTTAGATGATGAACAAATCTCCGGCATCAGAAAAGAAATCATCGACAACTTTTTCGATACGTTTGTGAGCGGCCGTGAAAATAGGAGAACTGTTACCGCGTCCCGGTCGTTCGGATGCGATTGCCGAAAGAACCGTATATGCACCGAAGCGCGTTTGTCGAACTCCGAGACGAGTAAATAGTTGATTATAAGAGTTGATAATTAACCGCGCCTGATTTTCGGACAAATAGCCATTGCGACCACCACTTTCATCGACCAGGCCATTAACAAAAGACTCAAATTGCTCACCCGTAAACACCTCTTGATCAAAACGGCGAAACATTTCAGCGGTTTGACGGAAAAGTTCAAGTTTTGCTGCAAAGTCTTCACGGATACGGGCAACCAGACCGCGTTGAACGTGCGAATAGGTCTGAGTGAACATATTGTTCAAGAAAGTAACATTTCCGTTATCACGGTATGCGGCAACAGTGAAACCTACACTGGATTTACCATCGTACCCGTTGAAAATTGAAACCTTGGTTTTAATAATTTCATCGCCAATTGACATATTGAACTGATCACCATCGAGGATAAAATCACGTTGCCAACGGTTCTGTTTCCAGTTCAGGTGGTCACAAACTGATTCAATCGGAAGATCGGCAAAGGCTTCTGAGAAAATATCAAAAACCTCTTCGTTCAACATAAGTTTGTAGTGAGGACCAACAGTACCAAGAACTTTACCGTTTTCACCATTCAACAGTGCATCACGGTCAACATACAAATCTGTAGGAGTTTCGTCACCTTCATAGGTGAAAGGGGTGAAAAGTTTATTTCGGATTACAGGGTAAAAAGGATTCAATTGATTAAGAAACTGCATTTTTATATCTCCTATTAATTAAAGTTCATAACCTTTGTCGATTGCCCATTTTTTAACATCATCTTTTAACGCATTACTTGCGATAGAGAATGAATTGGCGACAACTGGTTTGGAATTAGCCCTTACTGATCCAGAAGACCCCAAAAGAATGTACTTTTTATCGCCTTTTGACGTAACCCATTCTAACACAGAATATTTGTTTTTGGAAGGAATTTCTTTAGCACCACGGACAGACTCAAAATACATTTTGTATTGTTCTTTGAGGGTGAGGTTTTTAAATAGTTTCGCCATAACATTTTCCTTTTGTAGAACGAGATAACCCCATACTATCCAAATATGGGGTGAGTGTCAAGGATTTTATTATACACTCCAACCATTTTTATAGCCTCTTGGTAGTTCAGTGAAACTTCCAGTTGCATTATCAGTATGTTGAGAAATTGCGGATAAAAAGTCCGAAACACGTCTCTGTTGACTTGGATGAAGTGATACTTCTGGTTCTCTAATGAAAATTGGCAACCCCTGACCAGCCTTCTGCATCAACTTAATCGGAAGGTCACATAAACCAATAACATGTGCCATAGAGTCTGGACGGTCTTGTGGCTGTAGATCACGCTCAATCTGATACCCAAGTATATATTCAATCCATGCATTCGCCACAGGATCAATTTTTACAACACGATTACCATGATAACGAGTGTAATCAAAATTGATTTCAATTGCATCAGTTACGTCAACTTGAAGATTCCCTTCATGACAAATAATTGTCAAAGGTTTCGATAGATCCAAATCTTCATGGTCAGTCCATTGACCCCCGCCCATTCCACGACTTCTAATTCCTACCATTTTTAATACCCCTTTATCAATAAATTGTCAAAGCAACGTTCATATTTTCTGGTAGATCCGTTTCGGGTACGCCATAAAACTCTAAAACCTTTTTAATAAGGAGTTCGGCTCTTTCCTGATTGTATATAAGAATTTCTTCCAAGTCACCCTCGTAATCACAAGTTTCGTCGATATATCCATCCTTATAGAACGCTCGGTTACCACAACCAAAAGTAATCTTAAAATATGGTGACGGTGTAACTACTTCGAATGATTTGGGTTCCATGTTTTTCTCCTTGTAAAAGTAAGGGGTGACCTTCTGGTCACCCCTTACTTTTATTGAACAATCAGACCGTTCTGATCAGCGGTTACAGTGATAGTATCACCGTTTTTAATTTGGCCACTAAGAAGGGCTTTACCGATC
>Ga0100402_1003787_pt1 | contig 16338 bp, 7 predicted proteins | sample CryGeyme20150102_FD_80419 | JGI IMG/M metagenome (GOLD analysis project Ga0100402, IMG submission 80419) | Groundwater microbial communities from Crystal Geyser aquifers in Utah, USA - Crystal Geyser metaG 2015-0102 | ecosystem: Environmental > Aquatic > Deep subsurface > Groundwater | place...
CTTAGCTGGGACTACTGGATATTTATATTTAGATGGTGGTTCAGCACAAACAATTACTCTTCCTGTTTCTGGATCAGGAGCTTTTATCGGAAGTATTGATTTAGATAATGCAAACGGAGCAACATTAACGGGAAATACTCTATTTATTGATGACCAACTCACGCTTACTAATGGAGTATTTGATATCGGGATTTATGGTTTAAATATCTATGGATCCTTAACAACACCAGGCGTTTTTGGTATAGGCGAAATGATTCAAATGGCTGGAAATGCATCGGATGGTGGACTTGGTTTATATATTGATGCGAATGGCCCTCTTACTTATCCAATTGGGGTATCTGGAAAATATACTCCTGTGAGTGCAACTATTTCAAATTTTACTGATGATGGATTAGTACGAATTAACCCAGTTGATGGGGAGTTACAAACCTTAGTTCGCCCCGATGGCAGCGCTTTAACCTATTATTTCAGAACTAGGGTCGCTGATTTTACGGTAGCCCCCGATGTTGATTATATCTTTACCTATAATGGCGCTGATATTCCAGGTGCAGACAATCCTGATTTGAATTATGTATCAGGTAGAGTTGAGGGTGCAACTCGAACTCCTTATGGTGCTGCTGGTGTAAATGTAACGGCTACTACGTTTATAATTCCGACTCAAGAAGTAACAAATGCTAATTTTACAGCAGCCACAGCCGCTAAATTTGCAGGAAGTGTTACTGTTTTTTACTCACGTGGGAACATGAATTCACCTGCAAACTGGGGTACTGCATCAAGTTGGAGTAATGTTTCACATACTGGCCCTGCTGCACCTAGCGCTCCTACCGCAGGTAGTATTGTGCAAATTGGATACGGTGGATCTGGAAATATGTATGGTTCTGGAGGGAATACGCATTGGATAACATTGAATACAAGTAATATTAATATTGCTGAATTACGATTCTTGTGGCCAACAGCTGTTTGGAGACCTCGCTTACGAATTGAAGCCAATAGAACTAACATCGATTTAGGAACGGTTTCTGGGCAAGGTGAAATGTATATTATGAATACCAATACGAATTCACCTGGGTTCACTGGAGACTTTGGAGACTTTGCTACACAAGATGTAAATAATGTTTTTAATTATTTTTTATCAAATAATGCAACTATCACGATTCCTAGTTCAATTACAGTTTACCCAACTCTACGCTTTGAAGGCAATAGTAATGGTAATAATATTAATACTAGAGTATTCACTAGCACTGTTGATTTAGCCATATTAGGTGGTTTAAACATAGACTGGGGAGCTACTTTTTTATTAAATCCTGCTGTTGGAGGTGGTGATGTAGAAGTATTTGGTAATAACTCAAGACTAGGTGATGGAAGTAGTGCTGGAAGGCTTTTATTCCCAACTAGTGGACAAAACAGAACCATCACTTTTCACGGTAATATAAACCTTAACCAAAGTGGTAATCGAACGAATCGAATTGAAATTGATAATACCACTCCAAACGGACTCGTTCATAGACTTAGACTAGGTGGTAATCTTAATCAAAACAGTACACAATCTAGTATTAATTTATTCACGAATAATTCTGGAGGTAATAATGTAGAATTGGAATTAATTAATGGAAACGCTGGCAATTCTTATTCAAGAACAGCTGGTGCTGTTTTAAATGCGTATCGCATAATTATGAATAAAGGATTTGATACTACCAATGATTTTAGCATGGATGCGACTTATACTTTAGGAGGCACAACAAATGGCGCTACCAAAACCATTGAAATTCAAAATGGGTTATTTATTCATAATACTTCTTCAACAATAGTGCTTTCAAGTGGTGGAAGTGACTTTACTATTCCTGCAACAGGAGGTTTAGAAATTGCAACAGGAACGATGAATATGACAGGAACTGCAGCAAATGGAATTTTATTAGATGGATTACTGCGAATTTCTGGTGGAACCTTAACGATGGGTGACAATGATGCAACAGCCGCTAATGATAATCATTACATAGAATATTCTGCCTCTGGTTCAGCTGAAATTGATATTACAGGTGGATCATTAACCGTTGGTTCACAAATTAGACGTGGCTTTTTAAGTACTACTGGGATTTTAACATACTCTCAAACTGGCGGAACAGTTATAGTTGGCAGGTACTATGCCCCAAATAATGAACGCGGAATCATGGAGATTATAAATACAGGAACTACATTCACACATACTTCAGGTACCTTAACAATAGTTCGAGAACAACCCAATGCAAATGTTGCTGGATTTATCTTTCAGCCAGAAACTAGTACTGCAACGGGTGATATTACAATTGGAAGCTCAAATACTCCGAATACTGAAACAATAGACATTGATGCTTCAAAAGCAATTGGATCGTTAATTATCAGCCCCGATCCAACTAATTTGACCGCTCGTTTGTTAGTCAATGATTTAACGATTAATACAAATTTAACAATTGGAGCAGGAAGCACTTTTAACACTAATGGTTTAGATGTAAATATTGGTGGGAATTTCACGAATAATGGAACCTTTACTGGTGTTAACTCAAAAACTGCTTTTTTTGGTACTGCTGCACAATCAGCTCAATTTAATGCGGCTACTACATTTCATGATTTAGAAATAAATAAATCTTCAAATACGGTAACATTTAGTGGGTCTGATAATCCACTAGTAACAAATGAACTTTTATTGACAGCTGGAACAGTAGACGATGGCGGAAGAACCATTACTGTGCAAGGCAATATGATTGCAAGTGCCACACATACAAGTACTGGAGCAGGAAGAATTCTATTTCAAGGGGCTCAAACTCAGGAAATAACTGGTAATAATTTAGGAGTTTTAGGCTCAATTGAAGTCGATAATGCATCCGGAATAATCTTATATAATAATTTACAGATTAATGGAACTTCTACCTTAACTGATGGAGTATTCAATATTGAAGGGAATCAGTTGACATTTGGCTCCTCTGCAGTTATTGCAGGAACTCCAAGTGCAAGTAGAATGTTTAGGAATGATGGCTCTTTAAATGCCTTTGGTTTTAGGAAGATTGTTGGAACAGGCGCTTCAGATTTCACAATTCCCATTGGAACAAATACAGAATACACACCTACTCGTTTTAATTTTTCTGCAAATGCAACTCAAGGAACAATTACTGTTAAACCAGTAACTATATTTGTGAATTCTGCCACAGATGGCAAAGATGACGTTCTAGATTATCACTGGAATATTACTGCTAGTGGTTTTACAACATTTACAGTAACACACGAATATACTTACGACGATAGTTTTCTTCAGTTTGCAGACATTGCCTTAGAATCTGATTATGTTGGTGGGCGTTATACAGGATCTCTTTGGTATGCCGATGGTACAGTTAATACCGCTACAAATGTTATTACATTTACCAATCTAACTACTTTAGCTGGTGAATATTCCGCTGGTGATGTTAATGAATTTGGTATAATCCCAACCTATTATAGCCGAACAGGTAAAGCAAATATCACAACAACCGGAGCTCTATGGACCGAAGCCGATACTTGGTCAACTGTTGAATGGACAGACCCATTACATAATGATCCAAGTTCTATTCCTTCAACTGCTCCAGATGGAAATGCTGTTGAAATTAGAACAGGTCATGTGGTATTGATTAATGCAGTTTCTCAACGTTCAAGCTCAATAAATCTCGAAGGAACCTTAGATGTTGGAACAAGTTATTCGCATATTTTCGGGAATGTAATAGGAACTGGAGAGCTTATAATTGGATCAACAACCGTAGTTTTCCCATCTGGAAACTTTGACTCCTTTACAGGTCCTGGTGGTGGAACTGTTCGTTATAATGCAGCTGCGGATATCATTATTCCGCCACAAACTCAATATTGGAATTTGATTATAACTGGTACTAATACTCGAACACTACCTGCGACAAATATTACAGTAAACAATGATTTAATTATTGAAAATTCAGCACGTTTAGACGCCAATAGCCGAACAATTACAGTTAAAGGAGATTGGTTAAATAACTCAGCAAATGGAACTCCATTTGCGCCGGGAACTGGAACTGTTATTTTGGAAGGAACTGCCGATCAAGATATTGGGGGAACAATAAATACTACTTTCTATAATCTAACTGTAAATAATGGGCAGACTGGTAATACACTTTCACGAAATGCAAGTTTAACGGGTACGCTAAATATTCAAAATGGTCGCCTTAATTTAAACGGTAGAACAATTACGCTTGGAACTTCTGCTACTTTATCAGAATCTCAATCCAATGTGATTTATGGAACTTCTGGTGAAATAACAACTACTCGTTTTATAGGTTCATCTCCTGGAAATATTGCTGGTATGGGATTCAACATTACATCTTCTTCTGTACCAATGGGAAACACAACTATAGCTAGAAGACATTCTAAAATAACGGATCAAGGCTTAAACTCGATTTCTCGCTATTTTTCGGTTTCTCCCACCACAAATACCGGTTTAAATGCAACGGTTGTTTTCAATTATGATGTTACTGAAATTGATGTCGCTCATGATGAAAATACCTACGTTCTATACCGTAAACCAACCGCAGGAGCTTGGGCTCAACGAGGTGGTTCTGTAAATACAGGTACAAAACGAATCACTCTTGCAGGAATTGATGCTTTTTCAGATTGGACTGCTGATGAAGGAAGTTCATTACCAGTAGATTTAATTGGTCTTGCTATTCAAGAATTGCGAAACAGACCAATTATTAAATGGGAAACTGCAACCGAGTTTGAAAATTATGGATTCTACATTGAACGCGTTTTCCTAGATGATTCAACTCAAGCTGACAATTGGATAGAACTTGGTTTTATTGAAGGTGCTGGAACAGTTTATGAACGACAAGAATATCAGTTTCAAGATGAAGAAGTTGGTGTTTCAGGGCGCTATCATTATCGTTTAAGACAAACTGACTTTGATGGCAAAACGAAACTATTTGGCCCAATTGAGTTTGTGAATCGTCCACCAGATTATTTCATGCTTGAACAGAATTATCCGAATCCATTTAATCCTCAAACAAAGATTCCTTATCAAGTTGCGAGTGACATTCGCGTGAAAATTACTGTCTTTAATGTTATTGGACAGAGAGTTTCTACTTTAGTTGATGATTTCCATAAAGCTGGATCCTATACGGCAATATTTGATGGCACACGTTTAGCTAGTGGAATGTATATTGTTCTTATGCAAGCAGATGGGTTCCGATTTAGTCGGAAAATTATGCTTGTGAAATAAGTTGTTTTTTAGTTTTGAAGGCTCTGGGTTTTTATTCAGAGCTTTTTTTTTGTTTGCTAGTTTTTTTGGTATGAGTGAATACTCATACAGCATTGCTTATTAGTACGAGTATGTATACTCGCACCAAAAAATTTTGAGTTAGAGATTACCCATTCTACATTACTCGTTGATACGAACATAAACACGCGTATCAGAATTGAGAGTTAATACAAGAAAACTTCAGTGTTTTTCCTTTTTTCGTTCTTTTCGCTGAAGTGTTAACCAAGAAGCTAAGCACATTGGTTTGGATTCAAGAAAACAGGACTCCAATTAGAAGGCTAATTGATGAAACATTGGTACTAATAGAAATTTATTCGATTTCCATTGAGAGTGTGTTAAAAAAATTAGGGGTTGGGATTTGAAAATCGACAATAATACTGTAACTTAATATCGGTAATATACATTTATTTAAAATACCGATATTATGATATGGCTTGAAATCTTCTTATCACAACTAGAAGAATTAAAAACAACACATGCTGAAATAATCAACAGAATTGAGACAAAAAAAACTCAACTAGACGCCGTACGCCCTATTCCGAGCTATTTATTAAATAAACTTAAAGAGCAAATCCATATCGAATGGTCCTATAATTCCAATGCCATTGAAGGGAACACCTTAACACTTTCAGAAACGCGAATCGTACTCGAACAAGGAATGACTATAAAAGGGAAATCCTTCAAAGAACATTTAGAAATAAGTAATCATCACGACGCCATAGAGTTTGTAAGCCAAGTAGCCACTAAAAACGAGTCTCTAAATAATTATGTAGTTCGCTCCATTCACGAATTAGTATTACTTAAAATTGATAAAGAATTCGCAGGAAACTATAGAACTGGCTCTGTAAGAATAACCGGAGCTAAATTTCAACCGCCCGAGGCATCAGAGATTCAACTACTTATGACCGAATTACTCGATTTTGTTGAAAATAATCCTAATCAGTTATCCCCAATAGTATTATCAGTGCTTTTGCATCATCGATTTGTTTGGATTCATCCTTTTTTTGATGGAAATGGACGAACTGGAAGACTTCTGCTTAATTTATTTTTGCTAAAAAACGGATTTCCACCCGCCGTAATCCTAAAAGATGATCGTCAAAAATATTACACTGCTCTTCGTAAAGCAGATGCTGGTGATTATAGCAAACTAGCTTTATTGCTATTTCAGTCCATAGAAAGAACATTCGATTTATACTTAAGTGCTATTTCATCCAATTTCGGTTATTACAAACCCATAGATGATATCGTTAAAGAAGAATCGGTTCCCTATGGGCAAGAATACATTAGTTTATTAGCACGGAAAGGGAAAATTAATGCTTACAAAGACAATGGCGTTTGGTTCACCACTAAAGAAGCAGTTAACGAATATGTAGTTGGTCGAAAACGAAAACGGACTGATTTGAAATATGAGAGTTGAGATGATCTGAACTATTGAGCCTGAAATTCTTAACTCTTAATCATAATATAGTGCGAGTGTCCGCTCGTGCTTCGAATTTCTAAATCAAAACTGTGTCACGAGCGGAAAATGAGAGTCACGAGCGGAGAATATGTTGTCGGTCGAAAATGAAAACGGACGGATTTGAAATATGAGAGTTAATTGGTTCGGGTTTTCGAAGGATTACTAGTTTTCCCGTCTCTTTCATCAATTTTAATATAGCGCGAGCGTCCGCTCGTGATTCGTATTTCTAAATCAAAACTGTGTCACGAGTGGACGCTCGCGCCAGAAATGTGTTTGGACGTTTGCGACAGAAATTGATAGGATTTAGCTATTAACCTCTAACATTGGTTCAAGTGCTTTCGATACTTTTCCGCGAGTCATACTTGTCATAAAAACAAGAGACAAAATGGAACTTGAGAGCAATAAAACGCTAAATAACCTTGGGTTTTGTGAATGTTGAAGCACAAATGCGCCAATCATCGGGCCAATTGAACGAGCCATTGTTGTCACAAAAGCGATAATTCCATTAACACTTCCTAAACCTAAATGCCCAAATTCCTGTTTTGCTAAAACCGCTCTTAATGGAGTAATTGCGCCCAAACTAAATCCAAAAACAGTGGCAAAAAGAATAATCATCACATCAAATTGATAAAAAAAGGAGATGATGATACTTAATGATTGAAAACCAACCAATAATGCAAACGCATGATAACCACTAGAAAACTTATGAATCTTTGTGACAAACAAACGAGCAGGTAAAGACATAAATCCCACTAAACCCAAAACATACGCTCCGAATTGAGCGGATTTCCCACCTTTCATCATCCATAAAACTCCAAGAACTAAAATCGTAGCTGTGGCAAATGTGTTTAAAAAAATAGCTGTTAAAAAACGCAGAACATCCGCTTTAAAAATCCATCCATATTGAGGTTTTGATGCTACAGAAGTTAATTTGGCATGTTCAGAATGCGTTGCTACAAAATTTGATGGCGCAACGATTAACAACATGATAATCGCATAAAACCAAATCACAAACTGATAGCCGAACATACGAACCATCCATTCGCCAAATGGTGCAAACACAACTCCTGAAACTCCTGCTATCATGGTTAAAAAAGCAAACGATTTATCGTGCCTGAGAGGAAGTTGTGAAACGAGTTTGAGTGCAGGTTCATACAAAATGAGGCTCATTACGAAACCAATCGAAAGCCAAATAGTGTAATATTGCCAAATTTCTGTAACTAAAGGCAAAAGTGCTAAAAGTAAGGGCGCCAATAAAGTTCCGATTCGAATTATAGGTTTTGGGCCGATTTTATCAAGAAGAAAACCAATTGGAATGGAAATAATTCCACAGAGAAACAGCGCCGATGAAAATCCGCCAGAAATAGTTGCTTCTGACCAGCCAAGTTCATTTTTAAATGGAATAATGAGAACAGAAAATGAATAATATAAAATACCCCAAGTTAGAAATTGATTGATTGAGATGAGAAGAAGGGTGAGTTTGGGCTTTTTCATTGAAACAAAGATAACGATTCTAGAAATGGATTTTTGAGGCTTGATGTGGAAAGTTTTAATTTCAATTATGAGTTTTGGATTGTTTGTCTTAGAAAAATGCTGGAATTAAAAACTAGGTTCATTTTTCAAACTGACGCGAGAGTCCACTCATGCTTCTTATTTTATGAATCGAATTTCATCATGAAATCCCCCAACCCCCCTTTATATTTCTTGTATCTTCATACTATAGGTTCTTGGTAAAAGGGGGATTTTCGGCCAGTGCACCACACAAAAAAATAAAGCAGCATACAAAACTCAAAAACAAAGCACCGCACCAAAACTCTCAATCTAGTGCGAGTGTCTACTTGTGCTTCTAATGTGATGAATCGAATTTCATCTTGAAATCCCCTTTGGTGATCTAACATCATCATAGCCAAAGACTTAAGCGAAAGGTAGATTTTTGGCTTTGCATTTCACTCAAAACCCAAATCACAAAGTCACTAATTACGTTTACTTTTTTTTATCATAAAAGTCTGAGCAACACTTCCTACAACTAATCCTAAACAACTCCACATCAATCCTGTTAATTGAATCGGAATAAATGCATTTTCTGATTCAAAGAAAAAGTAAGATGCCAAACCCAAAACCATTGAAAGAATTGCACCCCAAGCGGTTGACTTCTTAATCCAAATAGCAGCAACCATAGGAACGAACAAACTTACAAGTCCAAAACTTGATGCTTCAGCGACTAATTCAAAAATATTTCCGTTTGATAAGGCCATATAAAGAGACACAATCGCCACTACAACTACACTAATTCTCAAACTCAGTAAAAATTGTTTATCCGAAATTTCTGGCTTTAAAGGTTTTACAATATTTTCAGAAATTACTGTTGCTGAGGCTAAAATCACTCCACTTGCTGTACTTAAAATTGCTGAAATCAAGGCTCCCATAAAAATGATTTTTACAAAAGGAGTCGCATATTGTAAGACTAAATTTGGCAAAAGTAATTGCGTATCTCCACCGTACGATTCTAAATTCAAAAAATGACGTGCATACAATGCGATTATTAATGGAAACATTCCAATTATCAAATACATAAATGCTCCGACAATAGAAGAACGCATGGCCACTTTTTCATTTTTCGAGGATAATACGCGTTGGAAAATATCCTGCGATGGAATAGCACCAAAACCTAGCGTTATCCAAGCAGCAATAAAAATGAGCCAATCTTGGAGATTTGCGTTTGGGAAAAATTGAAACCATCCTTCTGGTGCTACATCAATCATTTCTCCTAGTGGAGCTACATCAAGATGTAATTGAACAGCGAATAAAATTAGCCCAAGAACGATTACAATAGTCTGAATAAAATCTACCAAAGCAACAGACCACATTCCGCCAAATACAGTATAAATAGTTACAATGATAGCGCAAATGATGATTGAAGTCATTAATTCAACATCAAAAATGACGTGGACAAGAATTCCTAATCCTAAAAACTGACCTGCAATCCAGCCTAATAATGATAAAAGCATCATAATTGCGGAAATAATCTCGATGCCTTCACCATATCGATTTTTAAATAAATCACTTAAGGTGATAATATTTAAGCGATAAATTTGTTTAGCAAAAACAACTCCAACTAAGAATAGAGCTAAAAAGGCACCAAAAGGATCTTCAATAACGCCACGAAGCCCACTTTCTGCAAAGGTTGCTCCTGCTCCCATAATCGTTTCTGAACCAAACCAAGTTGCGAAGAGCGCGGTCGTTGCCAAAGACATAGGCAGACTTTTTCCTGCAAGCATATAATCATTAGCGCTTTTTACTTTTTTTGAAGCGTAAATTCCAATGATGACCGATACTAAAACGTACAGCAGAACGCTGATTGTTAACATTGTTTAGTTTTATTTTGCGTTTTAAAGCACGAAATGTAGGCTTTTATCTGAAATTATAAAATTTGAGATGAGGAATTTGGATTAACACGTACCTAATGCAGTATCTCTTCCCTGGGCTGCGACCTAGGATCTCTGTCTAGTGAAGAATCAAGCTATGAGTTAGATTTTTGCACACGCAAAGATTTGGGCTTTTTGTTTTCAGTGCTGGGTTTTATGATTTTGAGTTGATGATGGATATGGCCGAGATTCCATTTTTCAACGATACCGAAGGTACTGCGTAGCCAAATGACAGAACGTTTTAGAGTTGTGCAACTAACGCTTCATCAGGTATCTCGGGATCATTGTCATCCTGGGCTACGACCCAGGATCTCTGCCTAATGAAGAATTAAACTATGACTTAGATTTCTGCACAAGCATAGATTTAACTTTTTTGCTTATTTATACTCGATTTTGGGATATTTATTTAATGATGGGTATGGCCGAGATACCTGCTTTCGCAGGTATGACGAATAATCCTGTTTGCGCAACTAACGCTTTCGCTAGTATAACTTTAGCCCTTTAATCAAAATGAAAATTTCACTTGCGCTAACACATTTCTTGTTGCTTGAGGATAATAGAAATTCTCGGTAATTGTCTCACCTCCAGAGATATATGAATACGTGTAACCTCTTGGCGCATAAAGTTCATTGAATACATTATTCACTAAAACACTTAACTGAACCTGTGATTTCGAAGTAAATTCCCAATCAAATCCTAAGCGTAAATCATTTACGAAATAAGCTGGAATGGATTTCGCATCAGACCCAGTATTATCTAAGAATTGCTTTCCAACATAGCGACCAAACCATTCAGCTGAGAATTGATCTTTTGTCCAAGAAAGTGAAGTGTTCCAAATAAGTTCTGGAGATTGCGAAAGAGGTGTATTCGAAAAAGTGCTCACATCCTGTTGAGGCAAATCATTCACATAATCCAAATCATAATTATCCATGTATTGATTCACACGTTCTGCTCTGTTTCTTGAAAGCGTTAATGCGGTGTTTAGAGTCAAACTTTCCATCAACTTTCCTTGAAGCATTAATTCGATTCCAGATCGGTAACTATTTGCCACATTTTGTCTTATGTATTCACCCACATCATTAATAGCACCAGTTTCTAACAACTGATTTTTATAATCCATAAAATAAGCGACTAATTCAAATTGCCAGTTTTCGAGTCCTATTTGATAACCCGCTTCCCAGTCATGCAAGGTTTCATGTTGTGGACGATTACTGAATAAAGAATTCGTGTATTCATTTCGAGTTGCTTCTTTATTTCCAACACTAAACGAAGCAAATGCTCGCTGATTTTTAGTCGGATTCCAAGTTACTCCAACTTTAGGATTTACAAATGTCAAAGAATCTCTTAAGTCTGTTGGCGCAATTACATCACCAGTTACTCGCGTAAATCCTTCAAAACGATACACTATATTTCTAAGTTGAAGATCGGCATAGGCGGTAAAATCACCAAATTCTTGAATCCACTTTGTATAAAGAGTAACATCTGATTTCCTTCCAGTATTATCATAAAACCGATTTCTGATTGGTGTTCCTTGCATATATTCTGCCCAAACGACTTCACCAAAGTGATCCCCAATATAATTATTTACAGCGCCTCCAGATAAAATTTTCATTCCTGAACGTGGCGTCCATTCTGTACCAAAAGTGACTCCATAAAAATCATTATCTAACCATAATCTGCGAATCAAATCGGTTTCTGTAATCAGGTTTCCATTCACCGTTACAGGATTCAATTGGTAGTTTTCCATATTGCCCTGAGTGACAAAGGTCTCGTAAAAACCACTTCCTTTGGTGTAATGCAAGGAAAAATTTGCATTCAACACATCAGAAACTTTTCTACTGTAATGAACTTGATAATGATGTTGTGTGTAATTATCCGTTTCGTTGTCATAAGTGTAGAAATTATATCGTCTTCCTGCAGTTTGAAGATTAGTTATATCTGTTGAACTTAATCCCCAACCATTTCTATCAATATAGGATTGAAGATCGTCTTGATTGCCAAAAACGAGCGCTTCTGGTGTTCCATACCATGCTTGGTAGGTTTTTTCGGTTCCTGAAAACACATTCACTTTCAGTAATTGATTTTTTCCGTTCCAGGTTGCATTTAAGAAATAGGATGATAAATCACTACTCGCGCGGTCTATGTATCCATCAGATTGAATTTTTGATAATCTTCCATCAAAAGCCCAGCCATTTTTGAGCAAACCCGTTCCAAATTCTGTGCTAATTTTCTGAGAATTAAACGAACCATATGATGTGCTTACAGTTGCAAATGGTTCTGCACTTAAACTATTGGTAGCCATATTGATACTTGCACCAAATGCAGCAGAACCGTTTGTAGAAGTTCCAACTCCGCGTTGAATCTGAATACTTTCAACCGATGAACTGAAGTCCGGCATATTTACCCACCAAACTCCGTGAGACTCGGCATCATTTACTGGAATTCCGTTGATGGTTACATTGATGCGAGCTTGATCTACACCACGAATTGACATGTAGGTGTACCCAACTCCAGCACCGGCATCAGAACTTGATAGAATTGATGGAGTCATTTGGATTAGATAAGGTAAATCCTGACCCAAGTTTATTCGCTCAATATCTTCTGATGTAAGTGTTTTGAAGGCCATTGGCGTTGAGGCATCTACTCGTTGAGCGTTCACGATTATGTCTTCACTTAGAATAGATTCCGAGAATAAATAGATATCGCCAAGATTTGTTTTCGTTGAAGATAGAGCTTGTTTTTTACTCGCATAACCAACAAATGAGATTAGAATTTCTTCGTTTTTTGATATGGTTTTGATTTCAAAAAAGCCGGATTCATCAGTTTGGGTGCCAATTTGGGAGTTTAGTATTTGAATGCTTGCGCCTTGTAATGGTTTTTTTGTTTGTGCATCGAGTACTCGGCCTATAATTTGTGCTTGGAGGGTTGAGTTGATGCTTAGGAATAGAATGAGTAATAGAAAGTAGGAGAACTTGCTTGTTGATTTTGTTGGGTTTTGGTGGTGAAATCCCCCCTGCCCCCTTTGTTGTTCAGCTTTTCTTGTAAGTTCTGTTCTTGGCAAAAGGGGGAGTTTTAGGACTGTGTTTTGTTCAAGAGTTGAGTTTTGTAGCTCGTATTTGCTTGTTATTTCGACTTGGGTTCGGTGGTGAAATCCCCCCTGCCCCCTTTGTTGTTCTGCTTTTCTTGTGAGTTCTGTTCTTGGCAAAAGGGGGAGTTTTGGGACTGTGTTTTGCTTAGAAATGGATTTTTTTAGCTCGTACTTGCTTTTGAGGGGATTCTGACTTTTGTCAGAATGACGGTGTGTTAATTTGGAGTTAGTTGAGTTTGTAAAGTTTTTCATAGACCAATTTGATTTTATTTTATTTATAAAACCAGATGGTGCGTGGGTGTGGAGAGCCGGTAAATTTTGGTAAACTTTTATTCCGGTGGTTTCCTACGCCAGCATTACCTGGATCAGGTTAAAGGGTATTATCTCAGCCTCCGGGAAAATTGGAAGCACCCCTACCATCCGAATTCGGATAGGCATTGCAAATATCTACAAACTTTGACGTAGATGCAAAATTGTTTTCAATACATTATTCAAAAAAAAAGCCCCAAAAGCTGGAGCTTTGAAATCTATTTTCTTTTAAACGCATCGTGTATTTTTGACCATTCTTCCATGAACAGCTTATTGTGTTTTTCCATCAACTCATAGAAAGCTTGCATTTCTTTCATTCTGTCTTTTAAAAACTCTGCCGACTTTGCTGCTTCTGCATCAACTAGGAACTTTTCTGCAATTTGCTTATTCCGTTTCATGGAACTCACATAATTCCGAAACGCTCCTCCAAACATATCAACCGAAGCACGATAAAAATCTTTTCTGTCACCAGGAACCCAAACACGTTCAATAAGCTGATGATCTTTTAATCGCCTAGTGATTTGCGAAACTGGACCTTTACTCATTTCAAGTTTTTCTGAAATCTCATCTAAAGACAAAGGCTCTTCCGAAATAAGTAATAATGCAACTATTTTACCCATCAATGAACTATATCCTAAGTTCTGATAGGCTTCTGCAAAGGTTGTTATAATTTCACGCTGTAAACGTTCATCACTCATACGACACAAATTTTAGTATTTGAAAAGTATCAAATTTAAACAATTTTCTGCTAGTCTTTGTTTTTTTTGTACTTGCTTGTTTTTAAGGATTTGTCTGTTTAGTAAAGCTTTATGTAATTGCATTTCACTTTCTTGTTTTTTATGAAAATCATGCTATGCTAAGAGTTGGATTTTTTTTCGAACTCATAAGTTGACCGAGATCCTGTGTCGGGGCACAGGATGACTTTATTTCGCGGATTCAATAATTGTTTTTGCGACTAATTCCGGTTGTTCAATTACTAGCATGTGTCCACATTTTGGAATCTCGCTTAGTCTCACATTCGGCAAAACTTCTTTTACTTTTTCAAAAACGTCGGAAGTAAAACCTGGGTGTAAATAAGGATTTGGAATAAGTCCATCATTTTTTCCATAAATAATAGAAACGGGAATGGAAATTTCTCCCAAATGTGCAGTTGTTGGCTCATTTATCATCGCATCAACACTTCGGTCTACAGCGTAAGCAAACTCTTTAAATTCTTCGGTTGATTTTGCCAAACGAACACGTTCTTCAATCATCCATTCATACGAATCATTCCAAGTGTAAAAATTTCGCGCAAAATTGACTCTGATTTGTTCGTCTGTTGCTTTTATGGTGCTATTCAGAGTTATTACATTGCTTAACCATTTTCCTTCACCCGGTAGAAAAGGTTCAACTCCTGCAGGCGATAACAAGATGAGTTCGTTCAAATCTTCGGGCCAATTTAAGGCGTAAGTAATGGAAATTTGTCCGCCCATTGAGTGACCACTTAGATACACATTTTTCAAATCTAGACTTTTAATTAGTCCTCGAACTTGCTCGGCATACCATTTCATTCCATATGGGAAATCGCCTTTTTCTGATTTTCCATACCCGGGTAAATCAATCACAATTACTTTGAAATCTTTAGAAACCAATGGAATCAGGTCACGAAAATAGCCAGCGTTACTTGCCAAACCATGAATAAGAACTAAGGTTTTCTGAGCATTTGCATTTCCGGTTTCTATGTAAGCCAATTTTGGAGCATTGCCATGGTATTTTACATCAAATCCATAATCCAATTCTGAAAACGAAAGCGCGGGACTATTCAAATACCGATATCCACTCGAACAACCGATGAATACAAGAACAATGAGAATTAATTTTTTCATATCTACTTGATTTATAATTTCTTATTAAGCTGAATTACGAGGCTTTAACTTAAAACATGAGCCAACTTAGCGTCGCAAAACAAACCCATGGATTCATTGGTTTTACGCCTTCAGTAGTTAGAGATGGTGCATCATAAAAATCTCCAACCATCATATAAGCGCCTTGAATTCCAATTGTTAAAAAGACTTTGAGATTGTACTTCAATTCAGCATTTATTTCGCTTCCTATGTAATTCCCACCACCAGGTTTTGAATAATTACTTAAAGCCGAAGCAAATCCTACTTTTCCAGAAAATCGATTCGGAATGAAATCTTTTTGAGCATTTATGATTACACCAGAAACGCCTAATCCCATATTTGAAATATCGTGAACAGCCGAATAATAGCGGTTAACTACTTGCGCATCAGGGAATAAGAGTAAAGAACGATGTGATGTAAAGATTCCAACGGGTGAACCCCAGACATTTCCAGTTATAACAGAACTCACTTTTCCATCTGCAACTCCGTCTTCATCTCCTGTTGTAAAAATGGTTTCAAACGTAACAATATCTTTTGCAGTTGCTCCATATTTGTATTGAACTCGTGCATTTACAGCAAGTCCACCAATCGTTGCAACTTGAGCAGTTCCAACTCCAACTGAATCCATTGCGCCAAAATTGTATTGAACAAATCCATCCGCAGATACACGACCTGTTACGAAATCTCGGTTATAAGCGAAATTTGTTCCAGCCCAAAAAACATGAGCATTGTAGGTTTGCGTTGTACCGGGTAAACGTAAACGAACGGCGCCATTATATTCAGAAAGCGAACTTGTTAAACCTTGCCCTAAAACGGAGATTCCACCCGCTCCTTTTGCGCGATCACTTACATACCAAAGATTTGCGCCAAGTTCCCATTTTGGAGATAAA
>Ga0100402_1003788_pt1 | contig 16337 bp, 19 predicted proteins | sample CryGeyme20150102_FD_80419 | JGI IMG/M metagenome (GOLD analysis project Ga0100402, IMG submission 80419) | Groundwater microbial communities from Crystal Geyser aquifers in Utah, USA - Crystal Geyser metaG 2015-0102 | ecosystem: Environmental > Aquatic > Deep subsurface > Groundwater | place...
AACTTTCATTAACGGTTCTAAATAACATTTCAAGTAAATTATTAAATATAAAACTATTAAGACTATAAGAATTATCTTCACTGTCTATCAATACAATTATATTATTAAGAGCCCAATAAAGATTATCAAGAATTAACTCATTTGTATTATTAATAATTAAATCTGAAAATACTTTTATTAGCTTATTTTCATTGATTAAATCTATTACTAACTTACTTTTCGAACTGACTATATTCCCGATTATTAAAATAAAATGATCAAGTATAGGAAGGCTATAAAAATTATCTTTTAGAAGTAAGTATTGAATTAATTTATTAACTTTATAGAAACTATCTGAACAGCATGTATATCCAGAATAACCAGAATTAGTCTTACATTCTGTATTAGATGAACAAATTTGTAATATTATCCAAGTCGCTTCGTAAATTATTAAAAAATTCGTTGAGAAAACTTCTGTTATTAGTAAGGTTAGATAATCTATCATGTTTTTATTTATTAAGATATTCGATAGTTTAGTAAGTTCCACTTCGTTCTTTGTCTTACATAAGTAATTTCTAATTTCGACTAAAGATTTAAGAATGAACTTAAACTCAATCCCATTTTGAAAGGTTTTATATTGTAAATAATATAAATAATTTGTATATATTATGTCTATTAGTTTTGAAAGATTATTGCTATTATTGGCATAGTCATTATTAATAAAATTAATGTTGTTATAGTTGTCGTAGTTTGAGTTTCTTGTTAAGATATTTGATTGCGAAGATAAAGTGATTTCTTTGACAGTGTTGGAACAGTTTTGAATATAATTGTAGTAGTCTAATTCTTTATTTGATAATAAGAGAGTTCCTTTAGAGTTATTAAATTCTTCTTTAGAATATATACTCAAATAATTTTTCTCTAAATTTAATCTTTGTGTCATAATATAGCTGTCTAAATTTTCTTTTCTTATTTGTATGTGTTTATTTTCTTTAGTGATTAATAGATTATTTTCTTTATTAGAATTAGAATAAGGCCGATTTTTATTTTCTTTTGAATTTTGCATATTGACTGAAATATAGAGATTGTTATAATTATAAATCTTAAATTTGAATTTAGGTAAAAAATTCAAACTAACTTATTTGAATTTGTTAAGCGCATATATTACATATTATTATAAGATTATATAATAATAATGTAATATTTAATAATAATAAATATATTTATTTAAAATATAAAATCAATGAATAAAGGAATTGTTTTCAAATTTCTTATATATGCTGTGTGTATATTTTTTATATTTATAGTTAACTTAATCTATTTCAAATCTGCTAATAAAATTATCGATAAAGTATTTAAATCAAGAATCGCTAATAAAGCAGCAACAAATACCACATCCAGTAATAATACTACTACAAATATTATAGATGCAACTAAAGTAACTAATCAACAAACAGAAAATACAAATGTCGAATATGTAGCTATAGTAAACTTAGAAAACCCATCTACTTTAGTTCTTAAATCAACTGAAAATAGTGAAATTTTATCAGAGCAACAAAAAGTAGATTTAGTTTCTAAGGCTACTACTGAAATGACTGGAATCCAAGTTCTTAGTGAAGATGAAAATGTAGCTGAGATTGATTTAATTGAATTAAAGAAAAGGAAGAACAAAAAAAGTAATTAATATTATAATTAATAATTATCATTTTTATTATTAGATAAGAGTCATAAAAATAAAGTTAATAAGGATAAAAAGCATAAAGGCAAACATAATAAGCATAAAGGAATGAATAATACGAATAGTAGTGGAGTAGATTCGGTAAATAACAATTCAACAAATACTGAAAATGTAGTTAATACAGTTAATTCTGATAATACTGTTACTAAAACTAATTCGGTTAGTGTAGAAAGTAATAATTCTAAAACTAATGATGATAATTCAGTTAAAACTGGCAATACTGATACTGTCAAAACTGCTACTACTGCTGAAACTTCTACTGGAACAGCCACTAACACACCAACAGGAACAAATGGAGCTAATACTAAATCAAATGGTAATCATAATGGAAATGGTAAACATAACGGAACTGGTAAACATAATACTGAAACTACTTCTATTGGAACAGCAACTAACACACCCACAGGAACAAATAGAACTACTTCTGAATCAAATGTCAAACATAACGGGACTGGTAAACATAACGGAACTGGTAAACACAACGGAAATGGTAAACAAAATGGAACTGGTAAACATAATACTGAAACAATTTCTACTGGAACAGCAGTCACTAGCACACCCACAGGAACAAATGGAGCTACTACTGAATCAAATGGTAAACATAACGGAACTGGTAAACACAACAGAAATGGTAAACATAATGGAACTGGTAAACATAATACTGAAACTACTTCTATTGGATCAGAAACTAACACACCCACAGGAACAAGTGGAGCTACTTCTGAATCAAATGGTAAACATAACGGAACTGGTAATCATAATACTGAAACAACTTCTACTGGACCATCCGCCAATACACCCACGGGAAAAAATGGAGCTATTACTGAATCAAATGGTAAACATAACGGAACTGGAAAACATAATACTGAAACAACTTCTACTGGAACATCTACCAACACACCCACAGGAACAAATGGAGCTGCAACTGAATCAAGTGGTAAACATAATACTGAAACAACTTCTAGTGGAACATCCGCTAACACACCCACACCCACAGGATTAAATGGAGCTAATACCCAATCAAATGGTAAACATAACGGAACTGGTAAAAATAGTACAGAAAATATTAAAGAGTGTGTTAATACTAATAGCAGTAATGATAACTCAAACTCTATTACTCCAATTCTTGCTACTGTAGGGACATCTGATGCCAAACATAATTCTGCTACTGCAATAGATCCTAAATTAAATGCCGACACAAAACTTGGTGCACTATCAACAGACATTAACTCAAGTAAATACCATATTATTTAAAATCTATTTATTTATATAGATGATAACATCAAGAGTAAACTAAATACTAATAGCAGAAGCGGCTTTAATTTACTTGCAACTATTCTTGTTGTTTTTATATTAGCTATCTTCAGTATTGGAGCTTATTCAATTTACAAAACATATCAAAAGAAATATGAATTTTTAAATGAAGACATTGAATTTGACAATGTTTCTATGATCAATAAATTAAATGATAATTATGTCCTTCTTGAATCAAATTCATATAAAGATGATTAAATTGAATTTAAATTAATTACTTTTATTATTTAAATAAAATTATATTATATTTATTATAATTGTATATATGCTTATAAAGCTTATAAGAAGTATTATATTCTTTAATTTAATTTATATAAATTATATTATATAATATAAATACTTAAGCTTATAAATGAAAATAACAAGAACATTAAAGCATAATAAGTTTAGCATAAGTCCATTGTTCCAGAACTATAACAACAATAAATTCTTTAGTTCATCAAATGTTAGCGCAGTTAATCCAGTAAGTGATTACAATTAATATAAATAATAAAAGGAGACAATAACAAAAAAACTACTTATGAAAGATTATGGTTACTTTGAAAAATTAGTAAACAAAGACGGACTTGAAAACACTGTAAATCAAATTGAAAAAACTACTTCTAATTTAAACATAAACAGCGAAACTGACAGAGAAATACATCTTTCCAAAAAAGATTTATACATGAATCTCAGTTATCAAAATAGATCAATAAAGGAGCATGAAAAGTTTTCAGCAAGTATTTGTGAAAAAAGAATATATTCAGTATATAATGAGCATTTAAAAGCATTAGAAGAAAAACATAATTATGAATGCACTATTAGAATTAATAAAGATATTACAAGTAGTTTACTTTATCAAACGAAAGGATATAATGTAAGAATAAAATTAATGTAACAATTACCTAATTTAGATTGCACTAAAAAACTTCTTTTCACCATTGTTGTTTTTCTCTGTTCCTTCGCTACTTGCTTATAAGTATAATTTATTATTACAAGGTAAGTTATTATTAATTAACTTATTTTAGTTTCGTTTGGAACATGGGCTCCTTCTATGGTGGTCGGACTAGGCTTACTTGCCGGAGCAAGGCGTCATGCTTGGCTTACTGGTGGAGCAAATAAATGGAAAGGAGCTTATATTGTTAATTGTTTACGACTTAAGGAGGATAATCTAGTATTGAAAGCTTCTTCATTCTTTTCTGAAAAAGTATTAAATTAATAATAACCTTAAATAACTTTACTATATAGACTTTTAATCTTAAACTCTCTGATGTCACATTTGAATTTAGAGAAAACGATATTAGAAGAGAAAGATACTTCCATATTCGTAATGTAACTAACCAACAAAGTTACGTACTTATTTTAAGCGATAATTCTTTCTTTGACTTAAAAACATTACAATGGCTCAGCAACAGAAAATGTAATTTTAATACAATAATATATTAATATATTAATTTACTACTAGTAAACAACAACTACGAGGATTCCGAATTCCGAAACGTTTTACTTACTTGTCATAAACGTATTGAAGATTATTATGAAATGAGCAGAAATCAAAGGAAAGAAATCAATCAAATGGCTAAAATCCAAATCGCATCTTCAAAATGGGGAAATACCGCCCTAGAAGCATTAAGCGGAGAAGAATTAATGACTAAGCTTAATACTATCTCCGATGAAGAAGTTCAAACTTACTTAAGTCAGGTCGAAACTCAGGTCGGATCAGCCCAAGGACAATCAACAGGAAAAATTGACTCAGGAGAAAACTTTAACAAATTTTTTGAAGCATGTGGAATGACTCCATTAGAAGTAGAAAATATTACAAAAACATTTAAAAATGACTATTTTATTAGTACTGTCAAGGAATTAAAAAATGTTGATGAAGGTGCTTTAAGAAAAATATTACATGATGTATAATGTTTTATTAATTGTAATAGGTCTGTAAAACAAGTGATATCGATCTGTATTTCACTAGAATAAAATTACTTTTTAAGTAATTGATTTGATTTTGCTTTTGGATTATATATCAGATTTGATATAATTGATAATAGATAGTTGATAGTAGATAGTAGTTAGATTTAAGCTTATTTAATATCACTGAAATTCATTTAAGAAATATTATAATTTTATAGTAAATTTCTATGTTGTTAAAAGTTATATTAATTTTATGCTGAATAATATTACATATAATATTTTGTAATTATAATAATTAATAAAATTAAATAATTTAAGTAATTAAATGAAGCTAAGTAAGAAAATTATTCTTTCTTTAATAGCATTTATTCTTGTAATAAATTTTATAATATCGAAACGACTAAATAGTAAAAGAAAATCTAACTCAAAAGTAATTATTATCTTTTTATAATAAAAGAATAAACTTTCTTCTAAAAATAGAATGAATCTAAATACTCAAGATTTATGGAAATGGCAATCTTTCCACGGATGGCTTACGGATATTAGTGTAAATTCTCTAAATGAATTCGCTGCTATTGGTCAAGGAGGAAAAATTATGGGCTATGATAATGCCGGAAAAAGATGGAAAGATTATCCAGGAAATAAAAAGGGAGGAATATCAATTACTTTACTACAAGGTCATAAAGTATTTGTATGCTTTAAGAATAAAATAGAAATGTTTACACCTAAGTCACCTAAAATTGCTGATAGATTTGAAGGAGTATGGAAAAGAATACAAGGATGTTGTAGGGATATTGATAGTAGTGATAACGACGAAATAATAATTATTGGATGTAAGAACCTAAAACATGGTCATAATATTCAAAGAAATCTCGGTGGAAACTATCAAAAATGGGCTGATATTTGGGGACAAGCTGTAAGAATTGGAGTTGGATCTGAAGGTCATATAGTAGTGTCTAATAAAGATAAAGATATATTTTGGAAAAAAAATATTAATGCACCTTGGATTAAAACACCAGGAAAGGCTCATGACGTATCTGTATCAGTTGGAGGAGTAATCGTAGTTATTGGAACTGATCAACATGTTTATTATAGCACAGTTCCTGGACCTAGACCACAGTTTGTTAAAAATAACGGAATGGGATATAGAGTCTCATGTTGGTCTTGGAGAAGCCCAATGGTTGTTGGAATGGATCATGCAGCATTTAGAGCTGAACTTAATGGAGCTGCTGCTCACTCTTTCCCTAAATAAAACATAAGAATTAGAATAATGATAATAATATAATAATAATTTACTTATATTGAAAAATTCAGATAAAGACAATAAGTTTATATAATTTAAATTGATTATAAGTAAAATCATATCATCATATGGTTTTTATTAAAGTATTTATAGTAATTATAGCAATTATTTATAATACTATATAATAATAATTTTATAAATATAATAATTATTAAAAAATGAAGTTTGATAAATTTTGTATTAACATAATTGTTTTATTGCTAAGTCTTACCAACTTCTACTTCTCAATGAAAATTGGGCTAGAAAATAAACCAATTGATTTTGTAAAAAACATGGGATTTCGTTGTGTAGGAGAAACTACTATAGAAGCAGCAGTTCGCATAAATAATAATAATGATGTCGAATGTTGGTCAGAAAACGGAAAAGATTGTACATGGGGACTTAATAGCGAGGCAAAATGTTTAAGCGTAATTGATCCTAAAAACCTATCAAAATTAAATCCAGTATCATGTGGTGTAAAACATAAACTTATTCATGGTACTAACGGTTATGATGTTCCAGGACATTGGTGTAATAAGGCACTTAAACACTTTTTTGGAAAATGGCACTGTCCACTTGAAACAGGTTTAAAGGAAACAATTATAATGGATAAAGATACAGGAGAAATAAAATGCTTATCGAAAGATTTAATAACTTGCTATACTGGAAAAGATGCTCAGTCAGTATGTGAAGGAGATAATGAGTGTAAAAAGAAAAAAGAAGAAAATAAAAAGAAAAGCTTTTTTGAAAATAGTGCACCACCGCAAAAAGATGAGAAAAATCAAATTCATATGCTCGGATGCGAAGGAAATAATGTTGATAAAGAAGGTCATGCAGGATATCAAGAACCTGGAAAACATTGGTGTAAAGACGCTTTAGCATTTTTTAGATATTCAGGAAATTGGTTACTTAATTCTGAAACTGGACTAAATAATATTATAAGATTAGGTAAAAAGGGAGATGTTGAATGTTTATCAAAAGATGGATCATCTTGTTTAGAAGAAAGAGGCGGTGATATTAGAATGAAAGATCAAATTGACAATGCTACAAATGGTGGTAAAGCTGAACCTAAAGTAATAGAATGTGGAAAAGATCAACCAAAAGGAAAGACAGGATTTGAAGATCCCACTAAATGGTGTTATAAAGCTTATTACTCTGTTTTAGGTAAATCCCTCCCAAAAGATGCCCCATCTGGCAATAAACCTGGAGCAGGACCAGAAAAACCAGCTGTTGGAAAAGATGGAAAACCCTTACCACCTAATGCTGCAATGGGACCTGATGGAAAACAATTAGTTGATAAAGATGGAAAACCATTAACACTTAAACCAGCAACTGATATAGATGGAAAACCAATAGTTGATAAAGATGGAAAACCAATTCTTAATGCAGTTGGAGCGGATGGAAAACCTGCATTAGGAGCAGATGGAAAGCCAATAGTTGCCCAACCAGCAAAAGGAGCAGATGGAAAACCTTTAACTGATCCAAGTGGAAAACCTAAAAAGGGATCTAACTCAAAGCCAGCAGTAGGTCCAGACGGTAAACCAACTGATGATAAAAGTGCAGGAAAGCCCGCAGCAGGTCCAGATGGTAAACCAGCAGGACCAGACGGTAAACCAACAAATAATAACACACTAGCAGTAGGACCAGATGGAAAACCAATCAAACCTAAAAAATCATCAAAGAAGAAGAAATCAAACAAACCTAATCCAAAAACTGATTTTCCCTGGAGAGGCTCTGTTTTCGGACCTAATAAAGATGGATTTGGAGGTAATGTAAGTAAAAGCCATAGATGGAGAGGAGAAGATTTAAAAGATGCAGATGATGATAAAGCAAATGATGCAGACAAACCAGAAACTCCTAAAAAAAGTAAACCTGGATGGAGAAATATACCCGAAGAGCAATTAGGAAATGAACCTCCTAAAACTCATAAAATTAAAGCAGGAGAAAAATGGAGAAACGGAGTTGACTATAAAAAATTCAATATAAGTAAAAAGCCTAAGAAATCCTCAAGACCACACGTAAAACCTGAACCAAAACCTAAACCCGCACCAGGAACACCATTAGTCTATGAAATTATTTCAAACAAAAATAATAAATGCTTACAAGTTGCTAAAGATAGTAAAGAAGCAGGAGCTCAAATCATTCAACAAGCATGTAATCAAGTCGAAAGCCAAAAATGGGAAGAAAAGAAATTAGATAATGGAAATATTGTACTTAATTCAATATTATCTCATCTTGCATTAAGTGTAGAAAAAGACGGAAAAGAAGATGGAGATAAATTAGTTCAGATTGGTTATGCTAAAAAACCAAGTCAAGAATTTATTGTAACTAAAGAAGCTGACGGATCATCATCATTAAAAGCTGCTCATTCTCAAATGTGTGTTGATATCACATCTGGCTCTGATAAAGATGGAGCTACTATAATTCAAGTAATTTTAATTTACATAATGTTTCTTCTTATATTAAACCTTAACTTACAAATTAATATACTAACATATTAAAGCATTAACATAAACATATTTATCATTTACTAAATTTTTAGTGGAAATGTAATAACGGAGACAACCAAAAATGGAAATTACACGTCGTACCAAAAGAATCAAAACCAGAAGCACCAAAACAACCCAAGAAAGATAAAATCAAAAAGAAAAAAGCCCCAGATTCATCAGAAGTTTATGAAATCGTATCATCTTTATCAAATATGTGTCTTGAAGTTAAAGCAAACGGAAAATTCCAAGGAGCTAATATCGTTCAAAATAAATGTAAGCATTCAAGAAATCAAAGATTTGAAGTAATTATGATATTTAATATTTATATTAGATCAGTCAATCCCCAACTAAAACATTAATTATGAAAGTACAATCAACTGAATTAGCTTTATCTGTTTGGGGAGGAGGTCTCCATGACTTTGCTAACTTTGTGCAAGCTGATTTTATTAAAGGAACACATCAAGAATTTACATTAAAAAAACAAAAGAATAAAGATTATGAAATTAAAGCAATGAATAGTGGTAAATGTCTTGTTGTTGAAGGTGATTCGAAAAAAGTTAACGCAAATATATTACAGGTATAAAAATTATATATGTGTAATAACTAATAAATAATAGTTTACTTGCAATGGAAAATTAGGCCAAACATGGAAAATGGTAAAAGTATCAGGAAACGCAAACCCTGAAACATTTTTAATCCCAGACATTCCAGGAAAAAATAAACCAGAAGTAAACGGTGTTCAAGAGAAACCATCATGTGTAACAATGTACCAAGATACTGATTACAAAGGAGATAAAAAAGAAATCTGCGGTGATATAGTTAACTTCGTAAGTATCGGATTCAATGATAGAGCTTCATCAATTAAAGTACCTAAAGGAACACAAGTTGACTTATTTTGGGATATCGAATATAAAGGAAAAAGTGTTAGAATTACCGAAGATACACCTTCTTTAGTCAAAATTGGATTTAATGATAAAGCTTCATCTGCTAAAGTAGCTAAAGCTGCACCTCAAAGTTGCGTTACTCTATTTGCTGATACTCAATATAAGGGAGCTAGCAAAGAAATTTGTGGAGAAATACCAAATTTTGTACCTTTAGGATTTAATGATAAGGTATCTTCAATCAAAGTACCAAAAGGATCTCAAGTTGACCTATTCGAAGACGTCGATTTCAAAGGAGCAAAAATAACAATAACTGAAGACAATGCAGATTTTACCAAACTACCACTCTCAAAAGGAGGTAACTGGAATGACAAAGCCTCAAGCGCTAAAGTTTTCAAAAATCTTTCAGCTCAAGGAGCTAAACCCACTGAAAAAAGACACTTAGAAGAAGGAACATATCAAATTATTTCTGTCAACTCAAATAAATGTGCTGATGTTTCAGGTGCAAGTAAGAATGACGGAGCAATAATCCATCAATGGAAATGTCACGGAGGAAAGAATCAAGACTGGGTATTAACTTACAACGCAGATAACATGGCAATATTTACTGGAGCTGATTCCAAAAAATTAATAAGTGTTGATAAAGCAGGAAAAAGTAAAGGAGTAGGTATAGTTCAATTATCCAGTGCTAGCCCAAATAAGGATCATCAATTCTGGAAACTTAAACCTGTTGACGGTGTATTCCAAATTATTAATCTTAATTCGGGAAAATGTTTTGATGTAAGTGGAGCAAGCAAAAACGACGGAGCTAAGATTCATCAGGTAATTATCATTTGTTATTTTAATTCTTAATTAATATTTATTTAATTTAATATTTATTTAATTTTTAATAGTGGGATTGTCATGCTGGACCAAATCAAAAATGGAAATTTGTATTAAAGCCTGGAGCAGCAGGAAAGAAAAAAGGACCTAATCCCGCACCAACTCCAGCACCTAAACCAGTAAATCATGTACCAAAAAAACTAACTATGGCACAAAAGATTGCTAAAAAAGCTAAAGCAGTAGCAAAAAAAGCAGTAGCTGCAGTTAAAAACGCTGTTTCAAAGCCAAAACCAGTTAGTATTCCAATTTATAGATACTGGCAACCTCAAAGTAATGATCATTTCTATACAACTAACGTTGATGAAATCGGAACTTCTGTACAAGGTAAAGTCGGCAAATACGGCTATCACGCAGAAGGTATAGCTGGACACTGTAGTAAAGATAAATTCGAAGGTGCAATTCCTATGTACAGGTATTACAGCCCAGGAAGTAAAGATCATTTCTATACTACTAACGCAGGTGAAATCGGAACAACTCAAGCTGGAGCGACTGGAAAATACGGATATAAATCAGAAGGTATATTATGTTATGTTTGGCCTGCTCAAGCTAGTTATAAAGAAGGAAAATTAGTTCCTTTGTATAGATATTGGAAAGCTGCTGTTTCAGATCATTTCTATACTGTTAATGCAAATGAAATTGGAACAGTTCAAAATCAAGCAACTGGAAAATATGGTTATAAATCTGAAGGTATTGCTGCATGGATTATGAAATAAAATAGGAAGTAATGAAATAATACAATAATTAAATCATAAAATAGAATTATTTTAAGTATTACTTAATAATATTATAATAAAATATTTATTTATTTTTATAATTTCTATTTATTAATAATATTTCTATTATTTATAATTACTACATTTTTTACAAAGTAAATATTAAAAGACTTACTTTTCTGAAAATATAATAAAAAATTGCAATTCCATATATTACTTAATTCAATTTCTTTATTGATTTTTTGTTTATAAATTACTTTTTGATTACTGAATCAAATTTAAATTCCATAATAATAACTTTAAACACAATAATTAATTCCTTAATTACTTAATTACTTTATAATTAATAATTAACATAACATTAAATAATATATTATCCTATTTTAAATATTTAAATATTCTTATTCAAATGGAGGAAAAGAATAATACACACAAAAATACTATTGAATTATTAACATCAGATCGTTTTAAATACAAAGACATGTCAGAAAATGCACTTAGCACTTGCAATAAAGCAAAGAAAAAACATCGGTCGGAGATTAATTTAGAAGATTGGAATAAGTTTTCTTTTTATAAATCTGATTGGTGTGAAAAAACACTAAAAAACATACCAAAATCAGTATACAATATCACAGAAGAAAAACACGATAACCTTTCACTAGAGGCCTTTCGTGAAAAGTACGAATCAAAGGATATACCCTTACGCATAATAGGAGGTATTGAGTCTTGGAAAGCAACTGAGTGTTGGAATTTCGACGTAAGATCCTCATCATTTATAGATAATATAAATCAATTCTAATAATTAGAATTTATATCATCGTTTTAAAGATGTTAAATTTAAAGTGGGCGAAGATGACGATGGCTATCGAATTAGAATAAAATTTAAATATTTTATGGAATATTTGGTTTATAACCAAGACGATAGTCCATTATATTTGTTTGAAAGTTCATTTGATAATTCAAAAAAGACAAGAAATTTGCAAGATGATTATAAACCGTTAGTTTACTTTAAAGAAGATTTATTTGATTTGGTAATATAAATTTTGTGAAATGTTTTTGTATTAACTGTTAATTATTTAGGTAAAAGATAGTAAAAGGCCTCCTAATAAATGGTTTTTGATCGGACCGAAAAGAAGCGGGACTACCTTACATCAAGACCCATTATGTACTAGTGCGTGGAATACTTTGTTACATGGTCATAAATTGTGGATTTTATTCCCAAAGACATTGGATAGAGATATAGTTAAAAGTAAAGATTTAAGAAAGAAAGGTATATATAATTGTTTTAATTCATTGTTTAATTGTTTTAATTCCTTAAATTGTTTTAATTGATTTAATTGTTTTAATTAATTTGATTAGGTGAAGATAGTGAAGCTATTGATTATTTTATGAATATCGTGCCAAGAATGAAAGAAAAGTATGGCAATATGTTAAATGATATAATATTTATTCAAAATCCAGGTGAAACTGTATTTATACCTGGAGGATGGTGGCACGCAGTGATGAATTTAGATGATACAATTGCTGTCACTCAGAATTATTGTAATTCAGTTAATTTTGATAAAGTTTGGAAAAGCGTACGCAAAGACAGAAAGAAAATGTCTGTACACTTTCTTAAAAAACTTGAAAAATTCAAACCTGAATTTGCTGATCGAGCAAAAGAACTCAACAATTTAGATAATTTTACAATGTATGATAAAAATAGTATGTTAAGTAAAAAACGTAAAAAAGACAAAAAATCATCAAAATCAAGATCAAATAGTAGTTCAAGTAGTAGTTCAAGTAGCTCTTCTAGCAGCAGTTCAAGTTCATCTAGATCAAAATAAATATAATTAATTAAACTTTAGATAAAAATAATAATAGCAATATATACTTATATATAATTAAATATAATATAACATAATATAACATAACATAATATAAATAAAAGCAAACTAAATAAAAATTATAATCCAAATTATAAGTTTATAAAATATAATAATAGTCTTTACTTAACACATTTATTTTATTTAAGCATAAATTTCCTTGTCTTTTTAATAATAAAATTCGTAAAATTCATTTTTGGTGCATCATTCATATCTTTATTATTAGTATTACTCGATGCAGTATTTAATTCTTTCATTTCTTTCAAATCATCTACTCTCCTTGCAGATGAACTGGTATTCCCATTATAATTATAGTGATTACTATTGTTATTACTATTGCTATTGATATAATTGTTATGATTTGGAAGCTCCCTAACACTTAAAGGATTAGGTTTTAAAGTTAAATTTTTATAATCAGTTCTGTTACCATTTCGATTACTATAATTATTATTAATGTTGTTATTATTGCTGTTAATGTTGTTAATTTCATTGGTAGAAAGCAAATTGTTACTTAATGGAAACTTTTTTAAAGTTGTTGACAAGGGCATCTTTGAAGATAATTCTTCGTTATTAGTAATAGATAAATTCTTTGATGATATTTTTTGTTTTACTTCTATCCTGATAGTTGGGTTGGAAGATGGATTTGTATTTGTTGTTGAATTAGTAGAAGGATTTGTATTTGAAGAAGGATTTGTAGATGAATTTGTAGTAGGATTAGTATTACAATAATAACCTTGCATTCTACTTCGAATTGTTAGTGCTCTTTGTTTTAGTGATTTATTATGACCGATAGGTAGAATAAAATTAGGTACTTTGCCTTTATAACATTTCAGAAGCTTATGATTAAAATCAATCATTTCATTGTCACTCATATCTTTATTTATTTTCGTTATAATATGATTATTTGTTTCAGCTAATAATATTAAAAATCATTTAAAAAAACAATTTAATATAAAATATACCTTTGACCGTATTAAGTAGACAATGTTTAAAACTCATCCTTTTTGTCAAACCAGAAGTTGGTGTATAAGTAGTCAATCTATCAAAATTAGAAATTGTATTCAGAGATAAAAGCTTACTCCCTTCAATAGTCTTAGTAGTATACTTCCTTACATTTTTATTGCTGTTATGATCTCTTGATGGAATAAGTGGATCAAAATTCATTTCGGTCTTTTCGATTTTCATTGTTTTTTTAGGAGTAAATACTTCTTCATATTCTAAAACGTCTATATTACAATTATTATAATTTTCATTGTTATAATAATTATCATTTGCTTCAATATTATCATCACTATTTTTATTGTCATTACCCTCATAAAGATTAAATTTGCAATTTGGTATATTATTCATACTAATATGTTTTAATTGATGAACGTCTTTGATTGATTTATTAAGTCTGAAATTATTGTTGTTAGTATTGTTACTATTGTTATTGTTAGTATTTGTATTATTATTATTTTCAACATTATAATAATTATCATCGAAATTTTCTTTCTCTAGCTTTTTATAGTCGCAATCTAACGTAAATCTAATATTTTTTAATTTTGAAGGTGAGATATTGTTAGTATTGATATTGAAATTATTATCAGATCTATTGGTAATGATTTTATTATTAGTGCTATTTGCTGACTTTTCAAACCATGGACTGGATAGAATATCTCCAGTTAGTATACGGTTCTCTGGTAATATTTCAAGCATTGATTTTATTAAAGTCTTCGCTTCGGTAGAAATATAGTCTGGAATCGAAGGATACTCAAATTTGCAAATTTGATCCTATATTACAGTTAATATTACATTTAATTAAATATTTAAATATAGCTGTGGTATTAATTATTAACTTACTGTTAATTCATCTCTATTTGTAGCAGTAAACAGCCTTTCACCTACCAAAATCTCATATAATATACAACCTAAACTCCATATGTCTATACTTGGCGATAGCTCTGTTGTTGTGTTTAAAATAACTTCTGGTGGCATATAAGGTAAACTTCCAGCTCTAGTTCGGTCTTCCCTTGCTATGCCTGCTACTCCAAAATCAATAAGCTAAAATATTTTAATAATTAAATAAGTAATATTACTTTAATCCATGATCTTTTTTCATCCTTGAACACAATATTTTCTAATTTTAAGTCTCTGTGTATCACTCCTTTCTTATGAGAGTAATTAATCCCTTTAATTATTTGTGTAAATAAAATATTTGCTTCTACTTCGTCTAGTTTAGTTTTATCTTTCAAATAACCTATAATTAATATAAATAGTTAATAATTAATATTTACTTTTTAAAGTTCCTCCTTTAGCAAATTCCAAAATAAAAGACATTGTTTTTGCACCATTAATTGAATAGTTATACAATTTTATTATATTTTCATGTTCCATTTTCTTTAAAACTTCCATTTCATTATAAATATTTGTTAAGTCCTTAATTGAATCTATTTATAGTTTTAGTTATTGTTAGAGTTTGTTAAAAATAATATTACTAAATCTTAGCATAATATTCTTAATTGCATACAATTCTTTTGTATAACTTTGCTCAGCTAGGTAGACTTTTCCATACGATCCCTATAAAATTAAAAATAAAATTCAATATAAATCTATTATAAAATTAATTATAATTCTTTATATTTACTACTTACTTCTCCTAACTTTTTAATATTCTTAAATAGTTTAATTAGAAACGAACTACTAAACTGCTCTCCTTTCCCTGTTAGAAATATAATCTTATTCTTCTCTGCTATATCTCTATAGATAAAAAGATCAAGGTCGTCTTGAATCTCAATTCCATAGAAGTTATACATTCGATAAGAGTTTTTGGAAAATCTTTCAGAAATTAAGTTTTTGATTGTTGGTAAACAAATCATTTCAGGTAGTAGCTTAATTTGGAAGTCTTGATTTGTTTGTTTTTTTATATTACAGTACAATACAACAATCTTCTAATAATTTATATAGAGAGTTAGTATAGTTTTTATAATATTTACTGTGAGCTTGTCTTCGGCTTCTTCTTTTTCCCTGGATTGTAACATTTTTTTATTATAAACAATATTATTTAATAATATAATCAATAAAATATATTCAAAATTAATGTTTGTGAGTAATATATTGTTATTAAATTTATGTGTATTTATTTATAACGCTCTTAATTAATTACTTAATTGTTTTAATATGTTTTTATTAAGTTTTAATATGTTTTATTAAGTTTTAATTATGTATTTGAATATAAATGTTTATATTATAACTATATTGTGTGGGGATTGGGGATTGGGGATTGGGGATTGGGCCCAATCCCCAATCCCCAATCCCCAATCCCCAA
>Ga0100402_1003789_pt1 | contig 16336 bp, 9 predicted proteins | sample CryGeyme20150102_FD_80419 | JGI IMG/M metagenome (GOLD analysis project Ga0100402, IMG submission 80419) | Groundwater microbial communities from Crystal Geyser aquifers in Utah, USA - Crystal Geyser metaG 2015-0102 | ecosystem: Environmental > Aquatic > Deep subsurface > Groundwater | place...
AACACAGAATTAAAAAAAACATTTAAGAACAAAATTAACCTTAAATGACTCCGAATTGCGCGCGAGAGAAGTACTCAGATTCGTGATTACTCTGAATCAGACAGTCCCGTGTTTACAGACGTTTAGCAGAATTTTTTCAAGACAGATTGATCAGATCCACGATTGGGTTTGATGATGTCATCAACACGAATGAAAGAGTGCATCATCTTGTTTTTCGCTTTCGAAAATTCTGCTGCTAGTAGACTACCACATCATCAACAGATAGACAAAACGAAGGCTTCATGCGATGGATGGGCGAATGGGTGTCACTCTTATGAAGCTTGCTATCTATTCTTATTCGTATTATTATTTTTTGATATCTTTGCGACTGTCCGAAGACGATGCATTGTTATCTTGGATTCTATGCAAAGCACAATATAAAATCATCACAGCATTTGAGATAGCACTGGTTGTTTTAAACTTGCACAATGAAGTCTTCTTTTCTGTACTTGCTGTTAGCAGCAAGCGTGAGCTTTTTTTCATCTTTGACCCCAGTAGCTTTTGGCTTTCCTCCTCCTCTTCCTCAGTCTCTCATCACATCCCAGCAACAAATCGTATCAGCCATTGCACCGATACAAGCTGTATCGTCCTTAACCGAGGCGACCAACACCGGTTCATCTACCACTATCACTAGCAACATCAAAACACACTCTGGCAGTTACATTCGATGGAACACATGCACAAAATCATCATCATCATCATCATCATCATCATCATCCACCGAACCGGTCGATATCTGGGAAATCCAGACCGCAGTGTCCACGTTTCAGAGAACTAATCCAGAAACCAAGCAAAGAGAAGTGGTTGAATTGCACGCACAGGTGCATTACGGTTGCAAAGACTATTTTAATTTTTACAACACACCTGTCTTTCAAGACCAACAAGATGAAGTATTGTATGAACTTTTGGTGGACGAGTCTTTATTGGGTCTCGCGAAAGACAAATCGGGACGCATATTGACCGAAAAACTTCAAGCATCTCCCAATGATCGATCGGTAGCACAAGAATACGGTTGGTACTGTCAAGTAGATGTCATGGATTATGCCCAAGACAATTGGAAACATGCTGATTTTACACGGCAAGAATTGTTGCAACAGCAAGCCAAACAGTCTACGAATCATCAAAAAATGGACAATGTTCAGCCCCTGTGGCAACAAGTGAGCAGCAGTGGCACAGCTTTTTGGCAACCGGCCGTATCGGCCTTGTTTGTGGGACCACCATCTCTGTTTGTAACGACCAATACGGATCTTTCCTCATCATCGAAGCGAAAACTCTTTACCAATCTCTTCTTGCCAGGGAATCACTTTGCTGGTTGGTTGAGAGCCATGTTATGGATGACGGTACCGGCTCCCGAAATATCCGTCCTGTTGCTCGATTGGAGTTCTTTGTTCTTGTCCTCCAAGTTCTCTGCCAAATTCAGTCCCGTTACTTTACCCATTTTGCAATCTCTCATGACATTGCAGCTATCACAATTGCGGAAATTGGTCTTTGGTCAAGTCTTGGTAGCTGGGAATTCAGCACAAACGCACCAACAAGAAGAGAATCAGGATTGGAATTTGTTGGTGACGCAGAGAAATGATCACGCCTTGGAAGTATTGAAGTCGAGTCTGCGCAAGAATCCATCAACAGCGAAACGATTGGCGTTGTTGTACGGTTGCAGTCATTGCCCAGATCTCCATACTAAATTGATATCGGACTTAGCCTTTGCTCTGATCAAGACCGAGTGGAGAACCGCTTGGTCTGTTTCGGTTCCTACAACGTTTGCCGGTGAGCAAAGTGACAATCCTGATTGTTATACTACCATCGATCGAGTCAGTACAGTATCTACTCAATCGGAACCATATATCTGGACAGAGGTTTTTTCATATTTGCCTCCCACAGCTTGGGGCGCCCTGCTTCTTTTGTTTCCTTTGTACTTGGTAGTGGGAGCTGCAGATTGGATTGACACCATCCACTCCTCCTCCGTATCCCTCCTGGACGAAAATGATGTCCTTTCCTTTGGTGGGGATTGGTTGTTGTATCTCTTACGGCATGGCCTTTTGTACGTTGGTTTGTCCAAATTTGCATTAGAATGGCAAGATCCTGGCAGTAGTCAATGAAAATATGCAGCAACCTGTTTTTCTTTTGTACGGGCCATTCAATAGGCTGCACGCAAGGCACGATCGCGGTCACAAAAGAAAGTCATTGGCCCAGCATCTTTCTACCACGCGACTCCACTCCCGATTGAATTGAATTCTTAACGTGAGTAAATGCGCCCAGGAATAGGCATCCTCTCAAGGAAGAAGTCAAGGTCAGAGGAGAGGAGATGGCCTTGACAAGTTTCGGACCAATTAGACTACTCCAAACCCAACCCTGAAACGACACCCCTAAAATGATCGCCCTCTGGTTTGAGTATTGCTCAGCACATGTCTCCAATTTGCTTAACACGAGAAGTATTTTCAACAAAAGAATTTATGATTATCATTTTTTATCCCCAAGGATTCGAGAACAGCTAACTGCGTTGGGCTCTCACAAAGCGTACATATCTGTAATAAGAACATTCCATCCGTATTAGTACTATCCAATGAGGCCTGAAACAAGTAGATTGCTTACGTGTTAAACACACATTAGAGTTTTGTGTATTGTAGATGCTGACACAGCAGCCTTGTGAACACAACATAAGAGTAACCCCCCACTTGAGGCACTGGAGAGAGCCAACGTTCAAGAATCTCTCCATTAAAAGAAGGAAGAACCTTCCCAAGGACCATAGTCCAAAATTACATGAAATTGACACTTGTTTGACTCTTCCTTTTTGGTACAGTCCTGGCTTTGTTGTTCGGAAGCTGCATGGACGGGATTGTTGTCACAGCCACAGTAAAGATTATGCAAGTGTTGAATAATTTCGTCTTGGAGCTGATCCGCAAGATTCAATGGAGTAAATCCATCATTGCAACTTCTAGCAATCGTAATCATAAAGGGTGGAGTTTGGCTGGAAGATGTCTTGATGGAAGTTTCATCGTCTTCCCCTCGGTATCGTTGTTCGATGTTTTTTTTGACCTGTTCCAAGGCAGGACGAACTTGGTCCATGCTTACGGGTGTTGAACAAACGTCATCTAAAGCCATTGCATCACCAGAATTTGAAGTAATACTTTTTGTGTGTGTTTGAACTGAAAGAAATTGGTTGTGTGGCATCATCATATTGGGCAACATTTGTCGAGTCATTTCGATTAAAGAATCTTTACTTCTTGCGTCGTCGTGGTCGTCGTCATTCTCTTTCACACAACACGGACTTGCCGCAACCGCTGCATGAACAAGTTCCAACAAACATTCTCGTCCAATAATATTATCATTATAATAATGTTGAACCATGTCTTGGATCAACGTGTCTTGACTTTGTGGTTGAACCGAAAGCAGCTCGACAATTGACTTCCAAAAACATTGCAAATGTGTTCGATAATTCTGTAATTCATTCATTTTGTTCTTGTTGTGATCGTTACTGGTTGTGATTACTGGAGTCGTCGATAAGATCGATGTTGCATAAAATCTTGATTGAAAGACGGCATTAGAGAGGGCTCGAGAAAAGACCGGATATTTCACTTCCAGATCTGTTAAAAATGGATTCTGACAAGCAAAATAATCCAAGCAAATATCCAATTCCCATAGCTGTTGTTGTTGCTGTTGCTGTTGTTGATGCTGTTGTTGTTGATGATGATGAGGAGGAGGAGAATACAAGTCAGTTGTATTACTGTCCAGAAATGACGATATTTGTAGTTGCAGTGGTTGAGTCAAGACAAACAGTTCTTCTGTATCTGTTCCAAAGCGGACCGTACAATCATCTTCCAGGTAATAAGGATGAGGCCAATCAACTTTCACAGTAGCCGATTGTGGTAGATTTACGAATGAATCGTATAGTATTATTTTACTGTGAGAAGGTTCTACCATTTTTTCGTTCCTTGAAGCCGGCATTGGAATAGCTGCACCGACATTATAGTCATGTATTCCACAGGGTAGTTGCGAAGGTGGATGTTGAATTTTTGTTCTCGCTGTTGTTGTTGCTAAATCGTGCGGTACGGTGGTCGTCTGCTTGATCCAGTGAACACGTCGTAGATTGGCTGCCAAAACCAAAGGCAAGATCCATTCAGCAATACCCGTTGCTGTCGAATCTAGCATTTCGTAAAGGTTTTTCTTCGTGATGCTTGGCTCTTTTTTATTGTTGTTGTTGTTGTTGTTGATGATGTTGTCAATGTCGTCATCGCTACGTCGAAACGAATATTCCGTATGAGGTTGAAAACATGCCTTGGCAGGAATGGACGGATTCGGACAGGCCAGATCTGGATGAGCATCAAAATGTAGCATAGACCATTCTTTTGTCAACAATTTTTCCTTGCGCAATACAGAGTGTATATGCTCCAAAACATGTTGATGCGATTCTACCACGACAAGATATATTTTCTGCGATTTCGAATGGTTCTTACTGAAGCGCTGCTGCTGCAATGACACGGGTAGGGGGCGCTTTCTGCTTTTTACGGGTGCTGGTGTATCCATCTGATCATTGAATTATTTATTTTTGTCGTAGGTAGTCTAGCTAGCTACGTACTCTGTTTGCTTCGTTCTCTAACACTGGCTGCTTGCATAGCCTGGAAAAAATTATGAAGAAAAACTCTCACCTTTAGTCGCACATTGTTTCCAACTGATCATGGTCCGTTGAAAAACAACAACCGATTTTCTCTCAATTTTGTTTGTTCCTCGTTTCCATCCAAATCCTCCCAATCTGAAGGCCACAATAGCAATAAGTATCTTGAAGAACAAATTTCTCCTACCAGTTAGCAGTACATGCTCAGAGAACGTCGAAGGAAAATCAGCACGGACGACAACAACGACCACCATCCACCATGAACGACGTTAACACAGTAGTATCCAAAGCCGTCAGGGCAGAACAGATTCGAGATTATCGCTTGTCATTGCGGTTGTACCAGAAGGCCATTGGTATGTTGCTCGAACAATTCCAAGAACAACGTCACAGCAGCAATAACAACAACAACAACAACAACGACAATACTAATAATAACAACAAGAAGCGAAGAGAAAAGCTCAAGAATCGTACCACTGAACTTCTACATCGAGCAGAACAAATACAAAGATACTTACACTCCAAAGAACAGCCGAAAGAAAGCAACAAAACGATCCATCAGAATGACAACAACAACAACAGCAATACCAAGAGCAAGAACGAGCCATTAAAAGAGAAGGAATGGTCCTTCAACTTGAGTTTGGATTTCCACGTGAAAAGTAAAATCAACGAGACAGGACCAATCGATGATCATACAAAGCAAGACAACGATAATAAGGGTTCTTCCTATCTCATCAAAATACTACAATTACTGGGACGATAGTGAGTTGGTGGGAGTAGTTTGTATCTGGCGTAATCTATTCTTTTGCATCAACCAGCTACATCATCAACAACAACAACAACAACAACATGGTGTTTGTTTTTGCAAACAACAACAAAAAGTCGTCGCGAACAAGAGACTGCCAGCCAACACTGGATATCTCTGATCCATTTTGACGTCAACCTTTTTGTAGAAGAGACAACAGAAAACGCCTGGAAAAGATATCACTTCACAACGTGGTACATTGGAACTTCAATATTATTTGTCCGAGCCATTGCCGTCTCCTCTGTAATAATACGCCTTCTTTCGAATTCATAAACTGCGCCATGTGACAGGAACTTTTGCTTTTGCTGGAAACAATTAACAGCAGAATATTGTTTTGCCATCGATAGTTTCATTTTACATTAACTCAACATGCTGTGTTTGATAAAGAATTGTGACAAGGCAACTGGTCCCCCCCCCCCTTTTCAACTCCTCTCCACAGTTTGATACAAATCATTCTTGATATCTTGTGGAAGGGTGAAGAGAACTGCGTTGCGAGAAGTCGCCGTTTCATGAAAAGCGAGAGTATCTTTGTGCAAACAGGGATGCCTTTGCTGTAAATAAAGCAACAACTGGTGATACTCTCGTACTCGCACTGCTTTCGTAGTTGTGTCAATTTTGTTGTGTACTGGTGACGGACTCTTTGGTGGAGGATGGGCAGCAGTACTACTGTTTCGGACGAAAAGCTGGCGATTTTGAAATTCCGAAGGAAAGACGCAACATGGAACAATGCAGACCGGAACTCCCAGCACTCGAGCCAGATCGACGCAAGCGTCCGTGGCTTGATCAGGATGAAACCCCACAATAAGTTTAACAGATTGGAGGATCTGCCAAGCCAGGTTTGCATCTTGGATGATTGTTGTAGGTTGCGGATCATTCACGCGACGTTCACTGGTCGGTAAAAAGAAATCCTCTCGATATCTCTTTTCCTCAAAAGTTGCATATTGATTGAGAACGGCTGTTTCCCAAAACTGCCGCCAACTGGGAGGACATCTGTCATTTACGTGTTGTTCTTGTTGCTGCTGCTGCTGCTGCAATGATTCTTTCACAGCATCCACCAACGACTGCTCCAATTTCATTTGAAACTGTGGCGGTTCCAAATGCTCACATTCATTCTCCTGATTTTCATGTGATCGTCTCTGGGATGGATCGTTGTTGATGGATGACTGCAGCTCTGTTCTTTTTCTTTGACGCCGTCGTTCTGCCAACTTCATGATCTGTGGCATCAATGCAGCCAATGGTTGATGTGTCGGCAAATGGGGTAATGCTCGCTGTTGACTCTCATGAGGATGCAGCTGCAACCACTGAACGGATCGCAGCAAATGACTTTTGCTAGCAAGTTTGCGTGGATCGACCACTATGGATTGCAATCCATCGACATTTTGTAATAACCAACTTAAATCTCCTTTACCTCCAGCGACATCGAGAATCACATCATTGGGTTTCAAATAGCCTGTGCTCTTATATGTCTGGACCAGAAACTCCCGAAAGACGTAGACTCGATTCTTTCGAGATTTGGCACGTATGCTACTTTCAGATATACTATTAATGTTGGTGTTCTTCGGTATAAGTGAGGAGGATGTTATCTTGCTGCTGACTTCTGACTGAGCCATAGGAAGACTCGACCAGCATCAAGGTCTGTTGGCGGCGCCGCTGCCAGCAGAGGGAAGCTGTTATCCAAAAGGAAGCTGTCGTCAAAGAACTAGGACTTGACGGTGGTTGTTTGCTGAAGGAATAATGATGTTTACAGTACTTTCGAATGCACTCTACTACTACTAGCTAGTAGCTACTAGTAGCTAGTAGAGCAGTCTACTAGCTAGTAGTAGCTACAGTACTAGCTAGTAGTAGAGTAGTAGGAGTAGTAGCTAGCTACTGTAGTAGACCCTACTACTCGTCTCTAGTACTAGTATGCTGGCGATTAACTGAAATAGTACTACTACTAGCTACTGCTCCTGTAGTAGCTAGTACTAAAGTAGTAGCAGTAGGAGTGAGAACGCAATTGAGGGTTACGGGTGAATAGTTACTTATGAGTGGTATTACTGCCTCTTTACCAGAGTAAATAAACTATTCTAAAATTGGAATACGAAAAAATACAGCATTCTAAAAAAATCCCTTCTACTTCTTGCCACCTGCAGGAATTGGGTCAATTTGGTCGATGGGAATTTCAATTGTCTGAGCCGATGCAGCCTCGGTAGTACCTTCTTCTGACTCAACAATGACTTCTGCCTGAGCCAAAGGTAGACTCGATCCACCATCAAGCTCTGATGGCGGCGCCGTTGGATTCACTGGCGCAGTAGGAGGATCGGTTGGAACCGCTTCTGTAGGTGCCGTTGGAGCACCGTCATTTGACTGACCCGGTGTTGTTGGTACAGGAGGAAGGAGGGCTTGAGTCTCATCGTCGCCATTACCAGAAGTTCTGACTGCCTGCCGATATTGACGAGCCCTGGTATACAGAGCATAAGCGAAACAAAGTGCAGAAGGCAAAATGGACCAGAGAATAACCGACGACCAGCAACGACTGTTTGTGATTCGCAGAGAGACTTCTCCTTCATCATCAGACGACGAGCCTGGAGTGGTGTCGACAATTATACAGCCTGCGCCTCTCGTTTCAATTGGTGGACATCCTTTCCTGGCAACAGCGTCAGAGCAAATTGGAGTTCGATCCTCGAGATTGTAATTGGCGAGTTTCATGGTATACTCCATGTGCAGTTGACCCACTGAATTGGAGACATTCTCGTAGAGTAGAATATAAATATCGGTTCCTTCGGCTTGAAAGTTGATTGTTTTGGACCTGCCGTGACTGTATATGTACCACTTGAAGCTGGCACGTTGGTTAATCGACTGCCAATCCGTGTCGCTCCCGTCCAAACTCCGGAGCATGTCTCTACCACGCAAGAGCAAAACTTCGCTGGATCCTCCGGCCTGTGTGAAGGAGGCACTCATCGTTGAACCCTGATTGAGATAATAGTAGTCGTATTGATATTCGCCACGATTCAAAGTGATGGAATTTTGGTGCGAGACAAATGTAGGGGGGCCTGTCAAAGCTGGACACTTCCGAAGCGTATAAACAGAAACATCAACTCCGTCTTGATGTGAATCCCATTCCACTTTCATATTGACAGCTTTCGTCAAGGAGGGGGGTTCGATCCGACGACTTTCACCAGCATTTAGAATCCATCGCTCGTCCTGACTGGAAGTGGCCAACAAGATTCCAAATATAACCAGAGAAAGAAAAACGGATAGGAAAGATGTGTGCTTGCAAGCTGCAAATACTGTTCCCAGGACAGAGCAACAGCAACAGCAACATTTACAGCCACTGCATAAATTGTCATCACTAGGCCTGCTAGTATTATTGGCGAATCCTTCTTCGACGTGTGCACTTGACGGTACAATTCGGCTATCACAATGTGTATTTCTGGGCATGAGAGGAGTATGAAGATGATAGTGGTTGTTGTTGGAGATTCTCGGAGAAAATATCCCTCCTTGATTTCCGCGTTGTCGACGACTTGGTTGGTAAAAAAAGCGTTGACCTCGGCTGCTGCTTGACTGAGAGCGGCTGTTTCCACGACTATAGCCTACACCAGATGAATGAGAGATCTCGTTGTTACGAGTTCCGCCGCCATGTACCATGGTACTTCGAAAATAAGATCTAATGGAGTATGAGTTAGTAGCGCTAAGCCATATGATTATTAAAAGTCCTACTAGTAGACTAGTGGAGATTCTGTTTGTTTTGTTTTGGATCGTGTGCTTTGAAGGAATGAGTCGTGCTTACATGGAAGAAGTCTGCGTGCTTTTGGATTTTTCGGAGGAGATGCAGTCATGCTCTTTGGGGTTCAGACTTCAGATAAATAGGATATTTGGATCAGCTGGAGTCTCAAACTCCAAGATATTTTCTCATTATCACTCGTGGTCTACCCATTTCATACTTCATCAACCTGATCTGAAGCAATGTCGATATCGCCTAGCTCACTTTCCAGTTCTCCGTCCTCGTCGTCCAAGAGTTCATCAATTTCTTCTTCGTCCGCAATTTCAGAAAACTGGAGAGGATCTTTGACAGGATATCGATTGATAGCTCTAGCAGCATCTCGACATAAAGAACGGATGTCCGGGTGAATTCCTCGAGAAAAATCTGCCGTATTCGCACCACCAACGCTTTCGTCAAAATCTTCCTTGCGGAGTGCTCGATAGGGTAGGTTTCCAAGTTGCCGTACGGCATCGAGCACGCGACTCAAATTGCGAGCCAAGTCCCCAGGAGGAGATCCCGAGATGGTCAACGCTTCATTCCAGGTACACCCTGAAGCCCAAGCCGTCACGACTGCACAGTTGGATACATCAAAATTGCAGACGCGGGTATTTTCGTCGACATCGTAATCTGTTTGAACTTTCATCAAGCGCTCCAAAACTTGAAGCGAGCTCTGAATAACACGCTGCTGAGTCGGCTCCATTTGCTGAAAGACGTCAATGACAGAGACTCCACCACCTCGGTTTCCCTCCGATATCAAACATGACACATATCCGGCCAATTGACTAGGCGTCATTGATCGAATCAATGACTCGAGCTCACGAACTTCTTCTTGTACTTTGGAAATATCAGTTGTGACGCTTTTGGAATTAGGGCCAATGTCGTGGTCGAACCAATCTGTATCATTGGCAGCAGCATCATTCATGAGAGTTCTAGACCGGTCTAGCTCGGAAGAGGCCCCAACAACGTCCCAGGCACCTCCAACTGCGGTCAGACACCACAAAGCATTTTCAAAACCAAGCATTCCAATATTATTTCCGGCTGGAGTAATCTCGAATGTCTCTTTTTCAAAACTAAAGTTGTCATCGTCCAAAGGAGAGTGGATCGACAAACAACCATATGCAACTAAAACTTTGATGATGGCTAACATGTCTTCCCAAGTGTCATTTGTTATCTCGTCTGCTTTGTCTGCTTGCTCCAAAAGAGCTGCTGCATCTACTTCCGGATTCTTTGCTGCAAATTTTCTCGTTTTGCGGCGAATGACGATTGCGGATTTTGCAAATGTGCAAAGGTCCTCTGGTCCGAGCAGGGCTTGAGTGGCACTGTTGCTCTCATCAAATTCTCGCACGCTTTTCAAGTCAATCAAAAGGAGCCTGCCTTCCCTGCTGTTGGAATCGCTCATCAACTCATTGGCAATATCAGACACGGCGGTGAACGGATGCTTGCGAATATCCTTTTCAATCTTGACTGTTCGGTCTGTTTGAAACCTGATTTGTTTCTTGACCTCGTTCTGGTCCTCATCAAAAAGATCTCTTAGAAGTTCATCATCTTTATCTCCTGATTGAGCCGCTTCAAGCTCAGATTCCAAGTAGCCGAGAGTACTCTTCTCTAGCTCCAACATTTTGATTGCACCAAGATACGACTTTGATGCCTTCTTCAGTAGCTCCCTGTCATTCATGATACTCAACAAATGTTCGACATAACTAATGTCGAATCTGGCCGACCTCAAGTCAATTAAAGCCTGTAAAGATTCCACAAGAGTAATCATGAAACGCTCCTGAGCCGATGCTTCCAGTATTTCACTTACGCCTTCTCCATGTGTATCAACTACGGCGTTGATTTCTTCCTCAATCTGCGTTTTTTCCCATAAAGCAAAGGATTTCCCAACGAGCTGCTTCGCAATATCAAGCTTTCCTTGCCCTCTCGCCACAAGATTGATTGCCAAAGAGTAGGAAGGCGAAAACTGGGATGTGATGGGTTTGATAGGATCTGTTAGTATTTTCGCGGCGTCGTCATGATTTTCAAATGGGGTGGAAACAATAACGCAATACCCATTATCATCAAAACCACGGCGTCCTGCACGGCCTGCCATCTGAAGCAGATTACTTGTTTCTAGCAAATTCATAGACGAGCCATCGCCTCTCTTGGCCAAGGCACAAATGACTGTCGTTCTCGCCGGCATGTTGATTCCAGCGGCCAAAGTTTCTGTCGCAAAAACTGCTTTCATCAATTGGTTGCGATAGAGGATCTCCACGAAGGACTTGTGAGAAGGAAGCATACCAGCGTGGTGGCAACCGACCCCGAACATATATTGCATAATGATATTGTTAGGAAAGGCAATTTCTGGATTCTCGGAATTGAATGTCTCAATTTTGCCAGCGACAGTTTCAATTTCTTTGTAGCTCAATAATCCAGACTTGGCGTACAGTTGAAAATACTTCTTGTTCAATGGATCCTCTTCATCAATGATGCCTCCTTCACCTTCAAACATTTCATTAATAGACGCTTCTAAAATATCGTCATCGACGTAATTATTACTAAGGCGAAACATGCGACCTTTGGCATCCCTCACAATTTCACTGTCGTCGTCTTCGAATGGGCCATCGTCGTCATCATCGCGCCGCCTTCCTCTTTGGCGTGACAATCGCTTTTTCCGTGGTTGATCGCTATCAAATGGATCGCTGGGTGAACGATCTGACATATCTCGGGTCGGTCCTTGCATAAAATTGCAAGCATTCCTGGCGGCTTCTTCGCATCCGGCTCGAGAAAACAAAAAGAAAATGGCTGGCAACATATCCTTTTGATCAAGTCGTTTCAGTAACACTGGTAGCGAGGGTACCGACCGTCTCAGTTCTTGCTTCAGCATTCTTTCTCTTTCTCGCTTTTCATCTCTGGGTGACATGGTCCGTTTTGGCATGGGTCTACGTTTGCCACGTCCAACACCCCAATCTCGTTCTCGGTAGATTGATTCCTCCTCGTCTCGGTACTCATCTCTTATTTGTCGCACTTTCTTCCTTTCAATAGCCCTATTCACTTTCTGAAGACGTTTCTCGGCTGCTGCTTTTAGTTGAGGGTTCACATGAAGACCCCGGGGCAATTTAACATTTGCATCGTCTTCTGCGTTCTGTTTCTTTCCATTCGTCAGTTTTCCACCCTTTGAATTATAAACAAGGCCATCTCCCCGAAGCCCCAACAACCCTTTTGGAGCACCTGGTCCAGCTTCGGGATCTCGAAAGAGCGGAAACAATCCTTCTTTCGTCGCAAAGAGATACCTGAGAGGAACAGGTCTTGGTTTGGTACCAGAAATGTTCACCAGAACAGTTTTTCGGCCCGTCACGTGCTCCATCCAGGATGCTAGCTGAGGTGCATTTGGTAAGGTTGCCGACAGACCCACTATTTGGGTATGCGCGGGCGATGTAATGACTGACTCTTCCCACACTCCGCCGCGTCCTGGATGGCCCATGTAATGAAATTCGTCCAGAACAACCACGGCATTTTCTGTCAGATCATTATCATCCGATTTCCGCCGTATTATTTGGCCATCTTGCTCCTTAGTTCGCCCCGATGACGCCCGCCAAGCGATATTACGGTAGACTTCTGTGGTCATGACTGTCACAGGTGCTCCCTTATTGATGGATATATCTCCTGTTGATAGGCCTACATGAGTTTTTCCAAACATTGGACAAAGGTCGGCGTATTTTTGGTTGCTCAAGGCCTTCAACGGTGTTGTGTAAATGGCATGCTTTCCCTGCATGGTATAGGCTACTCGAAGAGCCATTTCACCTGCCACAGTCTTTCCGGCTCCTGTAGGTGCGGAAACTATCACGTTGTAGCCAGCTAACACGGCTCCTCCTGCCTGCAACTGCCAGTCATCCAGTGGAAAATCAAAATATGGCTGGAGCTTGGATTGTCCCAGTTCAATCATGGATTGCACACCCAAAGAGGCGGGCTCTGTATCTGCAGCACCGGCTGTGGATTGTCGACTGTTCTGTGTTTGCCATGACACCCGAGTCGGTTCTCTTGAGGCTGTATTCGGGAGAAATGCACTAGACCGATGAATCAAAAGTATCCATAGGACACATTTTGTGTTGTGCAGCTTTAACCTTATCATTCTGACTGTGAGCCCACCCTTTAATCTACTCTTTCAAATACTACTACTAGCTAGGTGTAGCCTTAATCGCTGTTGAGATAATTATGTTGTGGGTAATAATCTGGACGCCAATACTTATAAATAAATGACGAAGAAGTGATGATGAGTGATGAGAGCTTAGCTTGGGGAAAAGGGATGATGAGTGAGTGGATGCCGCGCCACAAATAAAATTGATAAATTTCATAGTGATACAAATAATAAGCCAAGCTGATGCGCGAGTCACGAAAGAGAGTGACTGAGTCTGTCCTCAGAACGTTTGGCAACGATAGGAACAATAACTCTGCAGTTTAGTTACTGGTTACTGCTATTCTATCCAGGCATTGACCAAAGATAACAACTTCTGTATATACATTACTTTTATTTTCTTGGAAAGAACCATGCATACATGGCAAAGAGTAGGGTAAACACAATAAATGTTTCTCGTGGATTTTCTCTTGCTTTTCGACAGATGCATCTCACGGAACACCAAGAAGACGCTTGTTGTGAATTGGAATTCAATTGGGCCAAGGCTGCCAGCTCATCATCTCCCAGGACATTGCTCGACGATACAATTTGAAAATCATCTTCCTTATTATTATTCTTTGGTCCATTCATACTGTTCTTGTTGCGGTTACTTGCAGCTTGTGGATCACCTCTCCGCGACAACGGTCCTAATTTCAAAAAGGACGTGGTAGCTTTGGCAGCAATACTCCCTCCCGCGTTGCCAGTGCGTTGCAGTGATTTTGTCATCCAATTCTTGAGGGACGATAAAGGTGTTGTCATGAAAATACTGTCTTCATTTTCTGCCAGGGCAGTCCGTTCCATTTCCAGTACATAGGAGTTGCTATTATTGTTGTTGTTGTTGTTGTCTACTAGTAGTATGGCTGCGTCCGGTACGTCGTCCATGAATCGATGCGTCCCTCTCTTGTTTCGTTTGTCCTTTGGATTATGATGATTATTAGTACCATGTTGGCGATGGCGACGATTTTTTTGTTCTCGACTGCCATGTCGATCTTTGCGAGAAGTTTGGAAATCTTTTTGGCGCTTCTTCTGTTTGTCTTTCTTCATGGACTGTTTTTGTTTGGATTGTCGTATTGAAGATAAAATGGGATCGTCATCGTCATCATCATCATCATCGCTGTCAAGATCACTCTCATGACTACTGCTGCTGCTGCTACTGCTGCTACTGGCCAAAGCATGATGATGACTAGATTCTCCCTCATTGTCGGTATCGTAACCGCTTGACCGTCGATCAGAAGCTTTACTACCATTTTCCAAGGCATCTGCGACGACTGATAGATACGGTTGTTGTTGCTGTTGCTGTTGTGGTGGCTGCTGTTGAAAATAATACTCTGAAGATTTGGACTGTCGCGATTGTATTTGATTAGAGGATGCTGCTGCTGCTGGTGGTGGTGGTGGTAATGGTGACTGCTGCTGCTGTTGCCTTGGAGGACTCATTGTCGAAGCGGAAGACACTACAGCTGTAGGACGACGATCCAAAAGAGACCACGTTGGTTCTGTGGTAGAATATTCGTCGGTTGAATGCGTTGGTTGTTGTTGTTGCTGCTGCTGCTGCTGATTTACATCGACGTTTGAAGCTTCCTCGTCGGTGTATTTCTTGACATTTAATCCATCTGAATGAATGTATTCATCTTCCTCTGCCATTTCATCAAAGCCCTTAAAATTCTGAGCAGCTGCTGCCGCCTTTTCAGCAGAAGCTATTAAATTACTGGCAAAGTTCATGATGTCTTTGTGTTGTTGACCCTCGTTGAGTACCAGTTTTCTACCACTCGAGAGCTGGGGTGCCAAAGTGATCGACTGTGTAGTTAAGTAGCTCAGCGGACTGCTTCCAGATCCCAAAATGCACACGTTTGCGATGACGGATGACGATGCCCCTGAACAAATTAAATAATAACAATTACTTCTCGCCAACACACTAAGGTTTCCTTAATGCAGATGCAAGACAGGATTGTTGTAATACAATACTCGAGCACAGTAATATCGAAAGATGGTACGAGAATCCACCATGGATAGAGGCGAGTGATGCGGAAGCAAGGTAGAGCTCATACTACTCTACTAGATTAGCTACCACTCCTCTGGTAGTAGACTACTACGGTACTAGCTACGAGTAGTACTACTAGCTAGCTAGCTAGAGAGTAGCTAGCTAGTAGTAGCTACTCAGTAGTAGTCCTACTCTTAGGCTACCACCAGTACTAGTAGTACTCCTACAACTGGCTAGCTAGCTAGTAGTAGTGGTAGTAGTAGAGTCTGCTACTACTGTTCGAATTAGGCGAAAGGCCCTATCTCAGGAATAGACTACTAGTAGTAAGACCTCATAATTTTAGAATTTGACCTTTACTATGATTTGTGTTATCAGTCACCAAGAGTCTAACCAAGTGAATTCACTCAGTAAATTCCCACTAGTTAAAATCACTGTATGCTCTGAAATTCGTACCGATAATGGCTTTTTAACTAGTAGTAACTACTAGTAGTTATGCAGTGCTTTTGAGAAAAGCAGAGCATACAGCTTATCTACTAGTAATTTTGCAACAACAATGGTAATACCAGTAAAAATTTTACTAGTAAAATCACTGTTTGGTTCGAAATTCGTACCGATTTTACTAGTAGTAACTACTCCAGTAATACCATGCAGTAAGTTACGACAAAGATGACAAAGAGGACAAAGCCAACAAAGACAACAAATACTAGCTACTACTAATACAGCTACTAGTACTACTGTTTGGGCTAAGCTACTATATTAGCTACAGAAGAGATGAGATGACGGAACAGCAGTGTTCCGGAGGAGTTATAATGCTCCGGAGATCTGGGCTTATGGAACAGTGTTTCCACCAGACGACGTTGATTCAATAAGAAGAAGCCAGTGTGCTTAACAAGAAAGAAGATCACATAGAGAAGGACTCTCCATGTTCAATGCTACACTCTTAAGAGAAGATAGGGAACAGGAGATGGCGGGGTAAACCTTGATTCAAGGATGGCCGAGAGTGCCACAGTCAA
>Ga0100402_1003794_pt1 | contig 16324 bp, 14 predicted proteins | sample CryGeyme20150102_FD_80419 | JGI IMG/M metagenome (GOLD analysis project Ga0100402, IMG submission 80419) | Groundwater microbial communities from Crystal Geyser aquifers in Utah, USA - Crystal Geyser metaG 2015-0102 | ecosystem: Environmental > Aquatic > Deep subsurface > Groundwater | place...
CAAGCGCAAGGAGCAAGCCTTTGATCCACTAGCTCCTGTGAGTAACCGAGCAAGAAAACAAAAAAAGGAACACCTTCTGTCCCAAGCCGTACGTGACGGTCATGTGCGGGATCTGGAAAGTGCACCTTTACTAGTTGAAACATAGAAAAATGTTTCAAAAAAAACTTGACTATTAACGGTATAACTTCTATGATGATAATTTTGATGGAACTCCGAATGAGAAACCAACACGAATTGTCTTATCAGGAACGGAAAACTCTAATCCAACCATTAACTTAAATCCAAATATAAGCCGTTAGACCTTAGTTGGAAATCCGTATTCATCGGGTATTCATTGGGATAATATTTCCAGCAAAACCAATGTTCAAGCTGATGCTCAGATTTATAATGGCGTAACAAAATCGTGGGTATTAACAAGTGCGAATCCAGTAATTGCTCCATTTCAAGCCTTCTTTGTTCAAACATCAAGTGCAAATCCAGTTATGAATATTGGAACGAGAGTGAGATCGGCAGGTTCAAACTTCATTGGTAAAGAAGCAGTGAAAACCGAATTAGCTCTGAAAGCAAAAAGTGGAAGCTATGAAGATGAAGTCATGATTCGCATCAGCGATTTAGCAAGTTTTGAAAAAGACGAATTAGATGCAACAAAACTAGAACCACTTACAAGTGACTTCTTAGCTCTAAGTATTCCAGAAGTTGATGAATTCAGAGCGATTCAATCGATTCCGAACTTCAATTCTGAACTGAGAATTCCTGTTGTTTTTGATTACACACAATCGGGCGAAGTTACTTTCTCATTGAGAACTATGACGATTCCAGATAATTACACGGTTGTGTTTTCGGATGTGAAAAACGGCGTTCAAATTCCAGTAACAGATGAAAATTTCAGCTACACATTTAATCATGTAAGTCTGAAAAAAGCATCGGCAGAGCAAAAAACTCTGAAGGAATTAGCTTACACAAGTTCAGAAAACGCAGATTTTGAATTCATCTTAACGCTTGTAAACACGACGGCAGTAGAAGAGGATGATTACAAAGCCTTGACTTTGAGTTTGAATCAAAATTATCCAAATCCATTTAATCCTAGCACGACGATAAGCTTTAGCTTAGCGAATGCTGGAAATGTAAGTGTTCGCGTGTTCGACTCTATTGGTCGCCAAGTAGCGCTACTAAACGATGGACAATTAAGTGCAGGAGTGCATCAGTTGATATGGGACGCAAGTTCGATGTCGAGTGGTATCTACTTCTATCAAATGCACTACAATGGTCGCATCGTTGCAACGAAAAAAATGACGCTATTGAAATAGCGGTAAGGTTTCTGGAGTCAGGAGTAAGGGTAAAATTTCCCTTTACTCCATACTCCTTAACTGCTAAAACCACCCATAAGCCCTATAGAACTTAAACCATAAGACTTTTTTTTGACATGAAAAACTTCACATTTTTCCTTCTTTTACTCGTTGTAGCCGTGCTTTTTGGCGCTCACGATCTAATTGCCCAACCACCAACCATGTTAGGCGATCCAGAACAATCCCCAATTGATGGCGGATTAAGTATAGTCGCATTAGCCGATGGTGCGTATGCGCTAAAAAAGCTTCGTAACAAGAAATAAGCAGCATAAAGCAAAAATAAAGTAAAAAGGCACTGTTGAGGAAAACTCATCAGCGCCTTTTTTTAATTATATTAGAGTTACTTGAATTCTTTATTTTATTTGTAAAAAAGCATTTACCATAATTGTGAAAGGAATTTGTATGAAAACGATTTGTAGTATTAAATGTAGATCTTGGGAATTGTAAATAAAAACCGGTGATTTACGTTAGAGTTTGGCAAAGCACTGCAGACTTCCTTAACATCGAAACCCGAATTTCTACGGATGATTTTACGCTGAATTAACAATGAACAACTGACAATGGATAATTTTGAATGGTGAAAAGATCGTGCAAAATGCAAAGAACTGATTTGAGAAGCCTTAACATCAACTGAATTCTAACGTGATAGTTTAAATATAAGGAGGTCAATTCTTCAAATTAAACTGTATTAATGTTTTTTTGGTGTAAGTGGTTGTTAATCAATGCCAAAGAGAGTAGTAAAAACTACGATTGTTGATTTTGTCAAATTTCCATGTCACAAAATAAGGGTAAAAATGCAAAGTTCGTGTAACAAAATATAGGGTGTTTTGGCTGATTCGTGTAACAAAATAGGGGTAACTATACTAAGGAATTTGATTTAAAATAGCATTTGTATCTTAATGCAGTTTGTTATAACCTTGTTTTAACAATTGATCATTAATCCCTATTAGTATGGAATCATCAGTAAGAAAAATTGGAAATAGCCTTGGAATTATCATTCCTAAAAGCGTAACTGATTCTCTTCATTTAAAAGAAGGCGACACAGTAACGGTTGAAACGGAGGGCAATAGCATAAAATTGACTGCACTTGATCCTGAGTTTGAAAAATGGACTCAAGCTTATAATCAATTGAATATGGATTACAAAGAAGTGCTTCAAGCATTGGCAAAATGATTACATTTTTAGATAAAACCACGTTATTATATTTCCATAATGACCAAATTAAGCGCTATGGCGGTGCTTTTGGAATTCGTGATGAAGGTCTTTTAGAATCCGCCTTAGCTCAACTGGAAGCAACTTTTGATGGCGAATATATTCATGAAGACCTGTTTCACATGGCAGCCGCTTACGGTTTTCATTTATGTAATAATCATCCGTTTATCGATGGAAATAAACGCATTTCGCTTATAGCTATGTATTTGTTTTTATTTCGAAATGGATATAAAATTATAGCCCAAGAAAAGGTATTATATGCGCTGATTATGGATTTGGCAAGTGGTAAAGTGACAAAAGATGAATTGACTGATTTTTTAAGAAACTTCAGCCAACCCGTTTAATCTCTCAATCCACTATTTATCGCTTTTTCTAAAAAATCAAGTATAGAAATACCATTCGTTTTGCAATGTTGTATCAGATTTTCTTTAATTCAAACTAACCCAAACTCATGCTAATTTCCTGAAACCTTATGATTATCAATTATTTGCTGTAAAATTCTAAGAAAACCCTCATACGTTTTGTGTTCATCTAATTGTTCTTTGGTAAACAGAATAGTTGCTTTTCTTTTGTGAATAAGTTCTTCTTTCGATAATTGTGTTGCAATAAATATCATCTCCGCCAATTCTTTGTAATCTGTTTTTGTGGTGATAAAACCGTTCGTTTCGTTTACAATATCTAACGCAATGCCTGTCGGAAAGTTAATAGGTATGCAACCTTTACACATGGCTTTCATTAATGTTCCGGGACCTGCATCTTCTAAAGAGGTATTTATAAAAAATATCGCCTTGCTCAATTCATCTTCATACTCCTTAGTTGGCAGTAATTCTACAGTTCTAATTGTTGTGTTTTAGGAATCAAATCGCAATTCTGTTGCACTTTTTCCTAAAATTGTAAATTCACATTCTTTTGCAACTTCAGGGTAAGTTTTTGTAAAGTGATACAGCGCATCAACAAATAAGGGAAATCCTTTTCGTAATTCAGAAATATAAGAGGTTGTCCAAATAAATCGATAGGGCTTTCTGATACGTTACTTTTTCGGTCTGCGTGATCTGAATCTCGTTTTTAAGTGGAAAACCTAACCATTGATTGGAATAGGATGCAAAGGGTATAGTTGATTGTTTTGGTAAAAGTAATTGCCAGGTTGAAGCCGCAATTAAATGCACAGGAATTTTTTTGAACACCTTTATTTTTCCTTCATTTGAATGTAGGATCGATCCATAGGTAATGCACTTTGTAATTGTGGGCAACATCCACATCCCCGATTAAAACGATCACATCCTAAACTAAAATGACAACCGCCACTAATAGCTTGGTTATCCTACATAAAGAGTACAATAGGACACTTATATACAATGTATAATTGTTGAATCAGTTCAGGGCTTAACATTTGAGCATACCAAAATAAAAGTATTACATCGGGCTTTTCCTCCATAGTCCTCTCTATTTGTGTCCACTTTACACAAGTTTCTTCTGAGGTGTGATAAAATAGATTTTTCACTCCGATACTCATAGTTTTATTGATTTGATCATTCGAATACCAAAAGTCGAGACAATGCTCATGTGATTGCGGAGTGACTCCAAATCGATAGTATAAGTGAACACTATGTCCTTTTTCCCGAAGTACTGAAACTACTGAGCGAGCACTACTGCCAGCCCCTCCAAATAAATAGGTTGAAAAAAACGCAATTTTCATACAATTTCATTCAAAGATGTCTATAAACGAGTTAAAAGAACCTAGACCATAAAGACTAGAGTTGAATTTCAAGTTGAATTTCATCCCAATTCATTAATACACTTTTAGTTAAATCCGCTAATTCAGGAATTCAAAAAATGTAAAAGTCTTTTTTTAGTGAAGTAGGGTGGCTGTTATTGATTAACTTGCAAAAATTACACAACAATTTCCAATTTTTAATTCTTTGTGTCTATGCTAATAAAAACCTGCTTATCGGTTCTGTTATTTCTCACTTTATTTCTTATGCCACGAAAATCGGTTGCGCAATCCGAAACTAGACCAATGACGCTTCAAGAAGAAGCATCATTTATTGACGAGGAGTTACAAAAACGTCTCGACTCGATTGTGCCAAGTCTTATGAAACGTGAAAACATAGACTTATGGATTATTACAGCTCGTGAGTACAACGAAGATTCTGTTATTCGAACCATGTTACCGGCTACGTGGTTTGCAGCTCGCAGACGTACAATCCTCGTGTTTTGGCAAAATGGAGAAATAGTAGAACGGTATGCCGTTGCTCGGTACGATATTGGTCAATTTTTCAAAAAAATCTGGAATCCGGATGAACAACCTGATCAAATTCAATGTTTAGTTGATTTTATTAACGAGAAAAATCCCCAAAAAATCGCTCTTAATTTCTCAGATACATACGGTCAGGCCGATGGAATTACTCATTCAGAATACGAAGCCATTCTGAACAAATTACCCAACGAGTACAAAACTAAACTTGTTTCTGCTGAGAGATTAGCTGTGGGTTGGTTAGAGACAAGAACAGCTAATGAGGTTAAAATGATGAAAAAATTAGCTCGAGATGGACATTCACTCATCAAAGCCGGATTTTCTGCCAATGTGGTGAAACCCGGAGTAACTACAACCGAAGATATTCAATGGTGGTTTCGTGAAGAAATTCGCAGGATGGGCTATCAAACCTGGTTTCAGCCTACAGTTTCGGTGCAACGTGCTCAGGCACCCGAACACGAAGGGGATTTTTCATCAAAGCCCAAAGGAGAAATTGTTCAAAAAGGAGATTTATTACATGTGGATATCGGGGTGAGTTTCGCCCGTCTTCACACCGACCAACAACAGCATGCTTATGTGTTAAAAGATGGTGAAACCGATGTGCCCCAAGGCTTAAAAGATGCTCTGAAACAAGGAAATCGCCTTCAGGATTTACTAACGGTGTCTTTTCAAACGGGTAGAACCGGAAATGAAATTTTGCGCATTACACGTGAAAAAGCTTTAGCCGAAAAGTTGAAACCATCTGTTTATACACATCCACTTGGTTTCTATGGACATGGAGCCGGACCAACTATCGGAATGTGGGATAATCAAGGAGATACAAAAGGGGCGGGCGATTATCCGTTATTCGAGAATACCGGATATAGTATTGAGTTGAATGTAACGGTTTTAGTCCCTGAATGGAATAAAGAAATTCGCATCATGTTAGAAGAAAACGCCTTTTTTGACGGAAATAAGGTGAGTTATTATGATGGAAGACAGGAGAAATTCATTTTGATTGATTAATATTTTACTCCATACTGAACTTGATTCAGTATCCGAGTTTATTTACCCTAGTGAATACTAGGAACATCGAAGTGCAGTGTTTTTTTGTTAGTATGTAACTAGGCAGAGATTGCGCTTTTCAGTTTTAGTACGATTTCTATACTTTAGCTACTGACAATTGTTGGGCTAGCCAATCGGTAGGACTAATATTCATGTGGTTTTTAAAAGCTTGGCTAAAGTAGGATAAGGAGCTAAATCAGCATGTATAAGCTACTTCAGAAATGTTGTATTCGTTAGTTTGAAGCAATTCAACCGCTTTAACGATGCGTAATTCTTGTAAAATAGAAGATGGATTGCGATTTACTAATTTCTTAATTCTTTTAGATAAGGAAGTGCGGTTATATTTCATAATATCGGAAAGTGACTCAACTGTAAAATCCGGATTTGAAATATTTTGTTTAATTACGCTAAGCACTCTTTCCATAAATTCACGATCAGAACGAGTAATTCCTGATTCGGGCAATTTTAGTTGCTCTGTGTGCGATTCAATAGATTGGAGTAATCGTTTTCGGAATGATAAAAGGGATTCAATTTGAGCTACAAGAGCATCGTTAGATAAGGGTTTGGTAATGTACATATCTGCACCAATTCGCAACGCAGCATGTTGTTCTTTGGCATCAAAAACCGTAGTCATTAATACAATGGTAAGTTTATCTCCATTTAAACCATTTCTTGCTGTTTTTATTAAATTAAATGGATCTCCGTAAGTAAAATTTGAATCCAATAAAATCATATCTGATTCTGCAATAGTTTGTGCATAACCATGAATTCCATTTCTAGCCATAATCTCTAATTCACAATTCGGTAGAACATTCCGTTCAATTATTTCAGAGTAATTTTTACTACTATCAAAAATGGCAATTTTAAATTTTTGCTGATTTTTTTCTTCAATTGATTTAATAAAAGATTTTTCTTGAGTGTTTGTCTCCCTATTGCTCGACCCAAGATAACTTGTTAAGAAAGAAAATGTAATCTGAAATGTGTTTGCACTTGTTTTTTCGCCTTCAATTCCAATGGAGTTTTCAAAAACTCTTTTTAAAGATGAAAGAAGAGATAGATAATGAATATCCGTAGAACTGTCTAAAACATTGTTTTTTTCATTAGTTGAAACGTGACTAATAATTGAATCTATAATTACATGTTCAACGTTAGAAAATTCTAAGGTTAAGGTCGAATATAGTTCTGCTTTGCTTAAAGTTGCGTGTACACTTGCATTTTCGTTACGCAGCACAAACTCAATTAAATCAACAAGTGCTGTTTGTACAATAACGCCATCAAATACTGAAAACACACCAATATCTTCAAATGGAAACGTGGAACGAGCTTGTAGCGAGATTGATTTTTTCTTTAAACTACTTGCTACATAATGTAAAAGATCATTTAAATTGATTTCTTCTTTAGAAAATTCAACTTCTTCATGTTGATTTGACAGCAATTTAATAGAACGATCCAATTTTTCACTAACCGATTTAGATTGCGAAATCAGTTCATTAAATGAGGTAATAGACGAATCGTGTAGAACTTCTTTATAATTAGTAGACCAAACCGTTAAACTTTCGAAAAGTAATTTAGAAGGTTGTTGAATAAGTGAATGAATGCTTTTAATAATGTTGTTTTTATGAGTTAATTCGCTGATCATTTTTTGTGAAGCAATCAAGTTTTTTTGTTGCTCAATCTGTAATTCTGTCGATCGTCTTGTAATTAGCTTTTCTAAATCCTGGTTTTGTCTGATAACGTATTGGGTTCTGGTTTTGATGATCACATAAATGAGTGCTATTCCAATACTAGCTAAAAAAAGATAGAAACTAATACTCTGATACCAAAAAGGAGCCACATGAACGGTAAAACGAGTAATGGAGGAATCGACAGTTAAGTTAAGACTACTTTTTATTGAAATAGAATAAGTTCCCCAGTCAAGAGACGAAAGATTTAATGGTTGGCCTTGATTAATTTCAAGCCATTCAGTTTGTTGATTATTAACTTTGTAGTACAGTTTTTGGTCATGAGAAGAGGAAGGTTGGATAATGGAAACAAATATTTTAATATCATAAATACCAGAAGGTAAATTCAAACTATTGTTTTTTTTAGATTTAACATGGAAATGTTTGTTGTTAACATAAACATCTTCTATAAAAACTTTTGCTATAGATTTATCTTGAATTAAGGTAGCTGGATTAAAACTGACTAATCCTTTTTGATTGGCAAAATACATAAGGCCAGATTTACTTTTAAAACCTGTGGATTGGAATCCTCCATTAAATTCGTTGCTTGGAAGACCATCTCTTTCATAAAAATTTTGAGTATGCAGATATGGGATCGAACCTGCTAAGAATGAATCCATATCTTCGCTTTTTACGGCATTAAGTCCATTATTAGATGTCATCCACAAATTATTTGCATCATCAAATACAATGGTATGAATGGTATTGTCGATGAGTCCATTTTCTTTTGTAATGGTGATGATTGATACACTATCGTTTTGAACGTTTAGTCTGTGAATTCCTCGTGATTCTGTAGTAACCCAAAGTACATAAGAGTTTGGATCAGTTGAAAAACGAGGGTCAATAGTAATAGACCTTGTTACATGAGTCCCCAATCCGAATCGTTTAAAAACATAATCGGGTTTAAAATCTCTCATTCGAATAATACCAGCACCGAGTGTAGAAAGCCAAATAGAAGAATCGGGCGATTCGGCAATATATCGTACAATGGGTTTCTCCGCTAAGGAAATGAGACTTGCTGTAGAAAAGCTGCTTTGAGTGTGTGCTTTTACGAATAAAGATTTTGTACTACCAACCCAACTATTTTTCTTTGAATCTTCGAACAAAGCGGCGACAATTTGATTGTCTTTAATGGGTAAAAGGTGTTTAGAAATAAGCTTGTTTGAATCAAAAGAATATAAAAAACTGGAATTAGCACCAAAAAGAATAGTTCCATTACTGGTTTGCCCGATTGATGTAATGTATTTGTCTTCAATTCCATTATGTAATTGGATAGGTTCAAAAGTTCCATTTTTTAAAATAAAAGCTCCGGAACCAAAAGATCCTACCCAAATTTCACCTGATTTATCTTCGAAAATTGGATTTAAATTGGGATTAATTTCAGGCGCTTAAGTTGAAAAAGACGATTTTTGCAAGTGAATAATCCCATCACCATTCGTTGCAACCCAAATGGAACTATCTGCAGACTGCGAAAACCCTTTTATTAATTCATTTGAAGATTCGTAAATCAATGTTTCAGAGCGCAGTTCATAAATACCAAGGCTTGTTGCAACTAAATTTGTGTATGGCTTCTTCCAATTCCATTTTCAGCAATTAAGGAACTTCCTTTGATAGAAGACTTATTTACTTGATCGCTTTTCCTATTCCAATTAAAAAAACCACTATTATTTGTTCCGAACAGAATAGACTGATTCGTATGATTATACGATAAATGGGTGATGGTATTTTCTTGATTGATCGCGTCAAAATTGTGAACGGTATAATCAAATTCATTGAATTCAATAATGGTATTGTTCCAACTTAACCAGCTGTTACCGGAAATTTCTTCTAGATCAAAATAACGTAAAGCATTGGGCTTATTCACATTAATCACATTCATTTTACCATCAGAAAAACGAATAAGTTGTTCTTGTGAGTTTTCAAACCAAATAGTACCCCACTGATCGCGAAATGCCATAAACATTTCTTCCCCTGATTCGGATGTGATAATACTAGCAAGTGTATTTCCCTTTTTAGATTCAAAAATCCCAGATTTAGTAGAAAACAAGATATCACCAAAACTTGTTTTGGTCATTTGATTTACAAAAAGAGGTTTTGCATTATCAGGTGCAGATAAAACGGATAAAGCACCAGTCTCAGAATCTACTCTATAAGCACGTTTAATCTCACTAATAAAAAAGATATTCCCATGGCGATCTTCGAGAATATCAAAAAAACGGTCGTTTGTAATTTCAGGGAAAGAAGAAGACGAAAAAAGTTTGATTTTAAATCCGTCGAATCGGATAACACCATCAAAAGTTGTAGCCCAGATATAGCCCTTAGAATCAACCAGAATGGAACTAACAGAACTCATAGGTAAACCCATTTTAGCCGTCCATTTCTTTAAAAAAAACGACGAGGCATCTATTTTTTCGGTTATAGGGGGTGAACTACTGAAATAAGGAACGGATTGAGAATACCCAAGAAAAGGAGTAGAGAATATCAAAAATAAAATGAGTGAAAAGGCTTTCATTATATCCAATTGTGCATTTCTTCCACAAAATCTAAAATGTTGCACAATATATAAATATAAAATCACAGAATGTGAATGATTGCATTCAAATGCTAAAACGCGAAGAATTCGGATATAATATTTTTGTAGAGCCATCAACAACTATTTGATACTCGCAAAAATCTAACAGAATAAACTGTTACCAAACCCCCATTATTATGATTGATATAGCTACATCTTCGACAGTACATGTTAAAACCTGGTTGGAAATAATCAGGAATATCCATCCTTTCTTTAGTAATCATTCAAAGTCTTTTTATCTAAGGCTGCTCATAAGCGTTTTATTTCTAAGTTTAATATCGAATGATATACTTGCAAAAGAAGTGGAATTACCACTATTAGCACCACCAACACTAGAAGTTCAACAAATTTCACCCTTAAACAATGCAAGTGGAATAGCTAAGAATGTTGATATAAATCTCACCTTAAATGCAAGTATTGATGGAACTGCATTAAATAGCACAGGAATAAAAATATGGGGTGAACTAAGTGGGATATTAGATGGCGTATGGACTGGTGCTGGAAGTTCTAGTGTTACATTTAATCCTACAAATGATTTTTTACTTAGTGATGTCATTCATATAGATGTTACAAGTAATCTAAAATCGACCGGGAATATTGCTGAAACGCCGTATTCGGCAAAATTTAGTGTTCTATCATCCAAATTAAAGACGATAGGTTCGTGGGAAAAAACAGCATTCCCATTAGAAATAGTAGGAAAAGCTGTTGATGGGCCCAAAAAGATTTCTTTTGGTGATATCAATAAAGATGGGAAATTGGATTTTGCGGTAGCTTCGGTAAACGACAAAACCATTCGAAAAGTAATAAATACAACTTCTGGAAGCACTGTATCCTTTTCAACAGAAACTATAGCTGTAAATTCTAATGATGCTAGAGGTGTTCAACTTGTTGATTTAGATAAAGATGGAGATTTAGATGCGGTTTATGTTTCTTCAGCCGATGGAAAAATTGAATGGGCACAAAACAATGCAGGAATTTATACACCAATAACGATAGCAACAAACGTTGGTCAGTTTAGAGAAGTTGCCGTAGCCGATATTGATGGCGATGGAGATAATGATATAGTAACAGTTTCGGTTGGAAATAATATTGTACGTTGGTATCAAAATGATGGAAATCAAGTGTTTACAGCTGCTGCGATTTCCTCAAATTTGAGTAATCCGAACTCTATTACTATTGCAAATCTTACAAAAACAGGGAATCCATTTATAGTAGTGACCTCTTTTGCTGATGACAAAGTGAGTGCTTATCAGTTTAAAGATGGAGCATTTGTTACGTCAACCGCTGCAACTGGAATTGATGGAGCTATTTTTACAGAAGTTGGAGACGTAAACGGAGATGGAATACCCGAAATCGTAAGTGCCGCATTTAATTCGAATAGTGTATTTGTGCATAGCTACGATTCTACATTAAATAAAATTGGAGCAGGAACACGAGTTGCAACAGGCTTAACAGAAATACAAACTGTTCGTTTATATGATATGGATGGCGATGGCGATCTCGATATTATTGCCGCCGGTTCTGGAAATGGGCTTATAGAATGGTATGAAAATGATGGCTCAGGTAGTTTTACAGCCGTTTCGTTAAAAATTGACACAAGTGGCGGAAATCCGGTTCATTTTGTAGTGGCAGATTTTACAGGAAATGGAAATCCAGATATTTTAGTTGCCAATTTGGATAACGATAGAATTGTACTGTATAAGGCAGTGCCTCTAGTGACTGTGATATCGAGCAACCCAACTGCAAACAGTACGGATGTAGAAAAAAATCAACAAATTAGCATAAAATTTAATACGGACATATAGATAGCGTCACTCGGCTCAAGTGCTATTTTGAGAACCAATTCAAGTGAAATTGAAGGTACATGGGCGGCATCTACAAATGGACTCGATGAAGCCGTATTTTCACCATCAAGTACATTGCCTGTGGGTGAAGTGATACATGTAGAACTTAATGCTGGCGTTGAGGACACTGAAAATAATAGTTTAAAACCCTACGCGTTTTCATTTACGGTAAAACCGGTGATTAACGAAGCGTTAGTTAAAACATGGGTATCGAAATCTGCGGCAGAAGCTAATCAATGGCGATCAGTTACTTATGGAAATGGTCGTTTTGTGGCAGTTGCTTTAAATGGAGATCATCGTGTTATGTATAGTGACGATGGCGAAAATTGGCTAACAGCAACGGCGACTGAACCTAATAGTTGGTACTCTGTTACCTACGGCAATGGTCGCTTTGTAGCGGTTGCTGCTAATGGAATAAACCGGGCGATGTATAGCGATGATGGAATAACTTGGACTGCATCAACTGGGGTGGAAGATAATAATTGGTATTCTATTGTTTATGGAAAGGGGAGATTTGTGGCTGTTGCCGGTTCAGGAACGAATCGGGTTATGTACAGCGAAAATGGAATTAATTGGACAACAACGACAGCACCAGAAGTATATACTTGGCAATCGGTTGCCTATGGGAATAGTCGTTTTGTAGCCGTTGGACTTCATGGAACCAAGCCCTTTATGTATAGCGACGATGGAATAAATTGGACAGCAAGTTCTTTAACGTCAAGCGATGCATGGATTTCTTTAACGTATGGGAATGGACGCTTTGTAGCGGTATCTGCGACTGGAATGAACAGGGCTTTGACCAGTGAAGATGGTATAGATTGGACTTCTGCACCATCAACACCTTCGAATAGTTGGAATGCTGTTACGTATGGAAATGGATTTTATGTGGCGACTGCGACTAGTGCACCTAATAACATAATGTACAGTAAAGATGGGAAAAGTTGGACCACTTGGGACGCGCCGTCTGCAAATTCATGGTCTGCTGTAACGTATGGTAAGGAGCGTTTTTTAGCAGTGTCGACTAACGGCACTAATCAAGTAATGGTTGCTCAATTACAGATGGAGTTAGTAAATAATTCACCTAGCGCGAATGCCACGGCTATAGCAGTGAACGCCAATATTGTACTGACATTTGATGCCACGCTTGATAATACAACAGTTAACTCGACGAATATTGTTGTTCGCGGACAACAATCGGGTTCAATAGCGGGCAACAATCGGGTTCAATAGCGGGCAACTGGAGTGTAAATGACTCGGTTGCAACATTTGATGCAACTGAAAATTTAACCCCGGGAGAAGTAATACATGTGGAAATAAAGTCCACATTAAAATCGACTGAGAATGCTCAAGCCATCCCCAAAAATTTCTCTTTTACCGCAAATGCGTCTAATAACGAAACGTTAGGACAGAATTGGAATTATGAGACAGCTTTTGATGCAAGTGCTTGGAAATCTATCACCTATGGGAATAATCGGTATGTGGCGGTTTCTAATAGTGGTACCACCAGAGTAATGTATAGCGACGATGGAAAAGTGTGGCAAGCAGCAACGGCAACGGGCGTTGATGCTAATGCATGGGAATCGGTAACATTTGGAAACGGACGTTTTGTGGCTGTTACAAGCACAACCGAAACGGGAAATCAAGTCATGTATAGCGACGACGGAAAAGTATGGACTGGTGCCGCTGTTGCGATAGTAAATGGATGGAGTTCAGTTACGTATGGTGGCGGAATGTTTCTTGCTGTTGGTGCTATTTCTAAAGTTATGTATAGCAACAATGGTGTTAACTGGACGTCGGGGACTACTCTATCCAGTGCTTGGATCGCAGTAACCTACGGAAATGGTCGGTTCGTCGCGGTTTCACCATTTGGTTTTATAATGTATAGCTTGGATGGTAAAAGCTGGTCCAGTTCTTCTGTAGGAACTGCTAGTTCGTGGAAGTCGGTAACCTATGGAAATGGTGGTTTTGTTGCTGTAGCAGGATCTGGGGCTGGAAGCCGCATAATGCATAGTACAGATGGAATAGAATGGTCTTATTCTTCATTGATAGACAGCAATCAGTGGGAAAGTGTGAGCTACGGAAATGGAACTTATGTAGCCGTAGCACTTACAAACAAAGTTGCGTTCAGTAGAGATCGAAATACTTGGACCTATTCCACTACTGATGCATTAGGTTCAGGGAGGGGAGTTACTTATGGAAATGGCCAATTTGTAGCCGTTTCGAATATGGGACAAAAAAGAGTGTTGAGAACGGTTGCTCCATTCACTGTTTCTTCGGTTACACCTGCAGCCAACGCCACCAATATTGCAGCAAATGCAACAATTTCACTCACCTTTTCTGAAGCAGCAGATGCATCAACAGTAACTACGGCAAATATTACAGTACGCGGTCAACAATCCGGCACGCTTGCCGGTACATGGATCGTAAATGGCGCCGAAGCCACATTTACGCCAACTGAAGAATTTTTGGCAGGAGAAGTGATACACGTAGAAGCTGGCACTGCCGTGAAATCAACGGGTGGCGGGCAATTAATCAGGTTCGCCTTCTCATTCACCGTAATTCCAGCTAACAACGAAGCTTTGGGACAAAATTGGGATTCTGTAACGGGGGCAGAATCAGATGCATGGAGTTCAATAACATTTGGGAATGGACGTTTTGTTGCGGTTGCCCCGTCTGGGACTAACCGAATTATGTATAGTGATGACACTGAAACCTGGACTCCTGTATTGGTAACAGAACAGGCTAACTTGTTTTCAGTTACCTACGGAGGTGGAAAATATGTTGCGGTTTCGGGTGATGGAAGTGGTCGCTTGATATTTAGCACTAACGGAGAAAGTTGGTCTTCAGCTACAACGTTAGTGCCGGGTGTGAGGCAATCGGTTACGTATGGAAATGGGCTGTTTGTAGCTGTTTCAAATGCCGGAACAAATCGTGTGATGTACAGCGCTGATGGAATAAATTGGGAAGTTGCAATGGCACCTGAAGCGAATCCTTGGTATTCAGTTACCTATGGGAATGGACAGTTTGTTGCCGTTGCCGTTACAGGTACTAACCGCATTATGTACAGCGACGACGGTAAGAATTGGACAGCGGGTGCAAGTGTGGTATTAAGACAATGGCAATCTGTTGCGTATGGCAATGGCCGATTTATAGCTGTAAACAGCGAAATAACGAACAAAGTTATATACAGTATTGATGGAATAAACTGGGTTGAGACATCGACGCCTGAATCAAGTGCTTTGAATTCAATTGTTTTTGGAAATAGTCGTTTTATCGCGGTTGGCTTGAATAGCAAAAATAAGGTGATTCGAACTTCAGTTCCATTCTCCGTTTCTTCGGTTACACCCGCAGCCAACGCTACCAAAGTTGCTATAAACGCACCAATTCGTGTAAAATTCAACCAACCGATTGTTGCGGGAACGTTTACGGGAATCACAATTAAACAAGGATCGACCACACTTTCGGGCGTTACGGCGAGTGTATCGGATTCAACGCTGACTCTCGCGCATCCCGCTTTTGAAAACGGAAAAACGTACGTTGTGGATGTTCTGGCAGGCGCGGTGAAGAGTGCAAGCAATCAAGAAAGTAGTGCGGTGAATTTTAGTTTCCGTGTTATTCAATCTGCGCTTGTTCCTATTGCATTTTCTCCAGCAAACGGAGCAACGCAAGTACCTTTAGATGCTACATTAAGTATAAAATTCGATCAGAAATTGTATCAACATCCCGATGCCAATTCATTAGGCGAAGTGAATATTATCACAGACGGAACCTCGTATGGAACGCCTGTAAGTATTCAAGATTCAATGCTTACAATTAATTTTGATACTTCAAAATTTGTAGCTGGAAAATCGGTAACGATTCAAATCTCACCGTTCAATGTGTATGTAGTAAATGAAGATGGCCTTGGTTTTGATGCATTTACCTGGAGCTTTACATCGTATGTAGATGCCCCAACACTTGTTCGAACTATTCCAGCGAATAATGGGACCAAAGTTGAAGTTGGCGACGAGATTATTTTCAGATACGATCGAGAGTTTATCTTAGTTGATCAATCAAAAATCATATTTACCCAAGGTGCAACTGTGCTTCAGCAGAGAACAGATTACACCGTTGATACAGATGGAAATGATCTTGTCATTACGCTTGAAGATGATTTAGACTATTTCACAACCTATAGTATTAGTGTTGGCGCAGGCGCAATTCGAGATAATTGAACTTGCAAACAAAAAGTGGAGATTTATTTAATTCATACAGATTAAGCTGCGATAGTTTGTTTTAAATACTGCTCCATGAATGAGTTAGGACTTAGATAATTTAGAGTTGAATGTAAG
>Ga0100402_1003799_pt1 | contig 16304 bp, 16 predicted proteins | sample CryGeyme20150102_FD_80419 | JGI IMG/M metagenome (GOLD analysis project Ga0100402, IMG submission 80419) | Groundwater microbial communities from Crystal Geyser aquifers in Utah, USA - Crystal Geyser metaG 2015-0102 | ecosystem: Environmental > Aquatic > Deep subsurface > Groundwater | place...
TAAAGACAGGTTTTTTACATTAGTGAGCCAGTACCCGGAACTGTCAGAGAAACTCATGAAGCAGTTATTCAATAGACTTGTACACGTTGAAAAACGCATGTCATCGGTTGCTGCAGATAGTGCCTTTCAACGGTTAATCAAACTTTTTCTCAACCTCGGAAAAGAAAAGGAAGAAGATTATATGGAAGTTTCTGAAAAATTTACTCATGAGCAACTTGCTCAAATGCTTGGTATCAGCCGTCAAACCGTGACAACGATCATCAATCAACTGGAGAAAAAAGGACTAATCAAACGTAAGGGTAGGTCAATTCAATTCAGCTCTGCTCAATTGAAGCAATTTACTTCATAATTGTCTACTTTGTCCGACACGCGACAGATTTTTCAAGAAACGTATCTTATCATGAAACAATGAAAGGTATCACTGTTTGTTGCGATGGAGAAAAGTCTTTTATTGAGGAACTTTCGTTTTTAACCACGAAGAAGAAAAATCATATAAGAAAAAAGAGCGTAAAACCTCTGGGGAAGAAATTATTTAATAGTACAATGAAACCATTAAAGGTTGAAAGGAGGTGAACATATGGGAAATCAAAAAATACTTTTTTCTCTTTTTGGAGCAATTATTGTTGCTGTTGTTGGGTTTACTTTCTTAAAAGGGAGCAGTGATGAATCACCGCAACAGAATATCCAAAATACGGAAGTATCAGAATCTTCTGCCGATGTTCAGGAAAAAGTTGAATCGTCAGAATCAGGACTTGAAGATCGGTATGTAACGTATTCTCCTGAGAACTTGAGCGTAGCAACTGAAAATGATGGCCGTGCTGTCATTTTCTTTGCAGCCTCATGGTGTCCGTCGTGTAAAGAGGCAGAAAAGGATTTTCAGGCAAATTTTGAAAAAGTACCTGAAGATGTAACTATTCTTAAGACTGATTACGATACGGCAACTGATTTGAAAGCAAAGTATAGTATTACTATGCAAGATACATTTGTCCAGGTAGACAAAAATGGGGATGAAATAACAAAGTGGAATAGTGGTGGTGAAGGAATTAAAACTTTGCTTGCAAATATTGAGTAACTTATGAAACCGTTTAATATATTAATTGCCTTGTCCTTAATTGTAATCTTTGGCGGCTTTGTTTTCTTTAGAGATGGGTTTAACAAAATCCAATCAAAGCCGTCTGAGGAATCCGAGTTGCGCATGGATATGTTGAGTTACCTTGATTATTCTGACGTGACACTGGCTAATGCACAAAAGAAAGGTAAGTCCGTTCTATTTTTCGCCGCCACTAAGTGGTGCCAGACATGCTCAGAGTTGGAAAAAGAGATTATTGAAAGAAACACAGAGATACCGAAAGATGTGACTATCATTAAAGTTGACTATGACAATGATAAAGTTATGAACCGAAAGTATGGAGTGACCAGTCAGCATACGTTAATAGTGCTAGATCAAAACGGTAAGGAACTCAAACGCTGGGTGGGTGGTGGTTTTGATACACTGTTACAACAAATAGAAGAAATATAATATGTTATTTTTAATACCTATCGCTTTTATATCTGGCGTTTTAACTGTTTTCTCGCCGTGCGTGTTACCAATTTTGCCAATTATTTTAGCAAGTGGGATAGATGGAAATACCAGAAGAATCAAAGGCATGATTGCAGGATTGGTAGTGAGTTTTACCATTGCTTCTTTATTGCTGGCGACTGTGGTAAGAGTCTTAGGAATTCCGGCTGATACGGTAAGACTATTTGCAGTTGGACTACTCATCGTCTTTGGCCTCAGTCTTGTTTTACCAAAGCTATGGGAAAGAGCTCAAGCTTGGATTGAAAAATACTGGCGTTTCCAGCCGTCTCAAAATAAAAACAGTGGGTTCGGTGGTGGCTTTATCACCGGAGTGAGTTTAGGAATCGTCTGGACTCCTTGCATTGGCCCTGTGGTTGCGGCAGTGGCTACATTGGCTGCCGTCAGTTCGTTTTCGCTTTCGGCCGTATTTATCGCTCTAGCATACGCGATTGGGACCGGAGTACCTCTCTATATCATTGCTAAAGGAGGGAGTGCTGTTTCTCAGAAATTAACGTTCTTCAAAAAAGAAAACCAGAAGATCAGACAATTATTTGGACTTATCATTTTAGCTACAGCCTTATTTATCTGGACTGGAGCGGATCGTACATTACAAGCATGGACTTTATCCAATCTTCCTGAATCCTGGACACAAATTACTACTACGTTTGAAAAACGAGTCAATGTTGATTCAGAACTTGCGAAATTGAAAGGAGGTACTCAGTTGCAAAAATCTAAAAAGGGAGAAACAGTTGTCAGAGACGTTGATTTGCAAAATGATTTTACTGGAGCTAAGGTTGCTAAAGAAGATCTATTGCAAGGTTGTTTTGGCGGGAAAGATTGTATTCCATCAATTGACAACCCAAAGTTTGAAAAGGCACAAGATGTAACTTGGTTACAAGACGAAGACGTTGTTTTTGCAGTTGATTATAAAGGGGTAAAGCGAGCGTATCCGCAGCGGATTATGAACTGGCATGAAATCGTGAATGATAGCATTGGAGGCACTCCTGTTGCTATCACGTTCTGCCCTCTTTGTGGTTCAGCTCTGGCATTTGAGCGGACAGTCGATGAAGTAATAACAGAATTTGGTGTATCAGGAAAGCTTCATAACAGCGATCTTGTCATGTACGACCGGTATGAAGGAAATCTCTGGCAGCAGATAACTGGAGAAGCAATTGTTGGTAAAGCTGCAAAGAGAAATGAGAAATTAAAACAGATACCAATTATCACAACTCCGTGGGGTGAATGGAAAAAAGAACATCCAAATACAGAAGTGTTATCACGAGATACTGGTCATGTAAGAGATTATGACGCATATCCTTATGGAACGTATGAACAAGATGATGAATTATATTTTGGCGTAAAAAACCTCGATAAAAAATTGCCGATTAAAACAGTTGTATATGGCATAGAAGTTAATAGTGCTTCTAAAGCCTATCCTGAGAATGTATTTGACCAGCAACCAGTCATTACAGATACCGTTGGCGGTACACCAGTACAGCTTGAGAAAACAGGTGAAGGAAAAATAGCAGTTACTAATCTTCAAACACATGAGGAAATTGTTCCAATTCGTCTCTTCTGGTTTGCTTGGGCGTCATTTCATCCTGATACAGAATTGTATAGTATTAATTAACATGTTACAGAAATATAAGATCAAGCATATTTTACTAACCTTTTGGATTGTTTTGACTGCCGTTTCCCTCTATAAACTTTTTTCATCTGGAATTCCGCTCAACGAATATCCGTCGACAATTGCTAAAACGGTATCAGCATATGGTATTTGGGCTCCGGTCATTTTTATAGCATTATTTGCAATTCGTCCGCTCATATTTTTCCCGGCTACCCTTCTAAGTCTATCGGCGGGTGCTTTATTTGGCCCTTTTCAAGCTGTACTCATTTTGATTATTGCTGAAAATCTAAGTTCCCTGGTGTCTTATACAGTAGGAAAATATTTTGGAGCGGATATTGTCAAAATATTTGATAAAAAAGAAACATTTATAGCTAAATTTGAAGATTATATTCAGGATAACGGGTTTGTTTCAATACTTATGCTTCGATTATTGTACGCTCCGTTTGATTTAGTCGGATACTTTGCTGGAGCAAGTAGTATTTCATATAAATCATTTGCTTTTGCAACACTCATTGGCATATTACCGGGGCTTATTACTTCTGCTTTTCTTGGCGGTTCAGTTTATAATCCGGCGAATCTTATTATTTCGGCATCGTTTTTTATAGTAGGTTTAGTAATTTCAAAATTTATCAAAAAGAATAAGTCATATGTCAAAATCTATAATTGAGCACGATTATATTGTTATAGGGGCAGGTTCCGGTGGATTATTGGTTGCCGTTGGTTTACTCAAACTCGGTAAAGATGTTATTGTTGTTTCGGAAAATGTTGGCGGAGATTGTACACATTATGGCTGTGTACCTTCGAAAACATTGTTACATTTAGCAAAAGGGTATCATTCAGAACGCGACTTGAATAAAAAAGAGTCACTTAAAAGGCAAGCACTTCAAACAGTACGGGATATGATCCAATCATTTACTACAGAAGAAGAAAAAATCATACCGGAGAATCGGTATATTCAAGGCAAAGCACAATTTATCACTACAGATTGTATTACTGTATTATCTAACGATAAACAGCTAGACGTGAAAGCAAAAAAGAGGATTATTATTGCAACAGGAAGCAGTACCTTAAGAATTAAAATTCCTGGTGTACCAAATGAGAAACTGATAACAAACGAGGAATTTTTTTCTTTGAATTCTCTTCCGAAATCTATTTCTATAATTGGCGGAGGCCCAGTTGGTGCGGAATTTGCAACAGCATGTGCTGCATTTGGCATTGAAACACATCTTATTTCTCGAAGCTATCTTGACAAGGAACCAAAAGTTCTTTCTGTAAAAAGTTTAGATTTATTACAACAATCCGGTGTAAAATACCATGCCGCGCGACCTGATTCATTAAAGAACGGAATATTACAATTGGATGATGGTTCAGAAATAAAGGAAACAGAGTATTACCTTCTTGCACTGGGCAGAAAACCAAACATGGCCCTTAATTTAGAAAAGGCGCAAGTAGAATATAATGAAACAGGAATTATTGTGAATAAGAATCTAACTACGACAAATTCTCACATCTTTGCCATTGGCGATTGTACCCAGAGCCCACAATTTACACACCTTGCGGCAAATCACGGGAAATTTGTATTAAAAAAACTATTAATACCTTTTGTACAAAGAAGAGAAAGGGCTCTACCGCATGTTACATTTGTTAACCCTCCGATTGCATCAGTTGGCTATATAAGGGAAACTGCACATGCTCATATTTTTGAACTGGATTTCTCCGCATTAGACAGAGCACGAACCAATTTTGACAGCAATTCTTTCGGTATAGTGTCTGTAAATATGGTAAGTGGACACTTATTAGGGGTATCTTTAATTGGAGATTTCAGTGAAGAGCTTATCAATGTATTTACTTTGATGATCGATGAGCAAATCAGTATCTTATCCATGTCTGATTTTATTTCACCCTATCCGACATACGGCAATATATTTCATACATTAAGTCGTGATTACTTATCATTTATGTCCGCACATTGGAAATCTCATCCGATAGGTTCAATAAAGCAAATAATACGTTATATTTATTCTTAATACCTATGCATAATAAAAACCTGAAGAATAGCAAAGATACTCCGGTAATTATTATCATTATGGGAATAACAGGAGATCTCGCTGATAGAAAAATTATACCTGCATTGTGGCACTTATTTACTCATAACTACCTACCGCGAAAAACGGTAATAATCGGCATTGCACGACGCAAATTGTCTTCTCAAGATATTCAAAATATTGTTAAAGATTCACTAAAGAAGCAGAAGGATTTTGATAAACAATCAAAATTATTGGCAAAGTTTGTTAGCATGTTTACTTATATCTCCGGAAATTTTGAAAACATTGATGCGTTTAATACACTAAAAATTATAATTAATAAAAATGAAAAGAAATGGAAAAAATCCTCGAATAAAATATTCTACCTGGCAGTGCCTCCCACTCATTACCAGCATATTTTTCAGAATATAGCAGAGGTGGGTCTTAATAAAGAAATAAATTCCTGGAGCCGTTTATTAATCGAAAAACCGTTTGGTACTGATCTACAAAGTTCGACAAAATTACAATCTTTACTTTTACAGTATTTCGTTGAAGAGCAAATATACCGCATTGATCACTACTTATTTAAAGAAATAATCCAGGGAATAGAAAATATAAGGTTTTCCAACAATCTGTTTGATCGTATCTGGGAAAACACAGCTATTGACCGCATTGATATACGACTTAATGAATCTATCGGTGTAGAAGAAAGAGGCGAATTTTATGACAGTATCGGGGCGTTACGTGATATTGGGCAGAATCATGTTCTATCTATGCTTGCCTCTATAACAATGGATTACCCGGAACTTACTACATCAAACTCAGTTCGAGAAAACCGTACTAAGGTATTGAAGACTCTTAAGCCTTGGTCCCGAGACTCTATTCGTGAAAATACATATAGAGCACAGTATCTACGCTATTCTGAAATATCTGGAGTAACAAAAGCTTCTCAAACTGAAACATATTTTGCAGTTCAAACAGAACTTCTTCATCCGAAATGGAAAGGAGTTCCTATTTATATGGAGGGTGGAAAACGATTGTCTGCGACCAATAAAGAAATAATAGTAACACTGAAGCATCCCAAAATATGTCATTTGTGCAGAATTGGTAAACATGACCCAAACCGTATTATATTTAGATTAGATCCAAACGATGAAATAATAATTGAGTTTTCTGCAAAGAAACCCGGACTTGAACATATACTTGAACGGAGAACATTTTCATTTTTCCTGTATGAGAAAGAAACCAAAAACCAGTATGTAGAAGAGTATGCAAAAGTATTATATTCGGCTTTACATAGTAATCAATCTCTTTTTGCTTCAGCTGCAGAAATTGAAGTCATGTGGAATTTTGCAGATCCGATTCTCAAGGGGTGGAAGGAGAATATAACACCGTTACAAAATTATAAACAAGAAACAACGCCGAATTATTTTAAGTAGTATTACTCTTATTAATTTTTTAACTTAATTCATATGGTTGAACAAAGTACTAACCCTATAATCTTTTATGGTGCATCATATTGTGGCGATTGCAGGCGGGCTAAAGAACATTTAGATTCATTGGGTTGTGAGTATACTTATATTGACTTAGAAGAACATCCGGAAGCAGCTGAGAAAGTTATGGAGATTAACAAAGGATATCAGTCTATACCGACTATTATATTTCCCGATGGAAAAGTCTTGATTGAACCTTCTAATGAGGAATTAGATGAAGCAATCAATAGATTAAAAAAAGATAATATTATTATTTATCATAAATTGACAGAAATACAACGTAAGAGTTGACCTTTATAAATTTCAAATGGTTATGGATATTTCATCTGTAAGTGTTGAACAAATGAGGCAAGTTGATCGTGTTGCTGTCGAAGATTTTGGTTTGCAAATTCTTATGATGATGGAAAATGCCTCAATATATACCGCGTCACTTGCTCAAAGAATGCTTAATAATACTGTGAAAAATAAAAAAATCCTTATTCTTGCCCACAAAGGGAATAATGGAGGAGATGGACTGGGTGCTGCGCGGCATCTCGCAAATAAAGGAGCTGAAATAACCGTTGTCCTGACATGTACTCCCAATGAATTGACGTCAGAAGGAATGAACCAGTATAGAATCCTTCATCGTAGCGGTATCCCTATCATTGAGCTTGATACTCTAAACATGAGTACCGTTAAAACATTGATTTCAACGTCGGATTTAATAGTAGATGCTCTTCTCGGATATAATATCAAAGGAGCACCACGCTCTCCGATTGATTTGATAATTTCAGCCATTAACAGTTCACCTGTACAGACTCTTTCTATAGATATCCCGAGCGGACTTGATGGAGATACTGGGCTACCACACCGGCCGACAGTTAAAGCCACCGCTACTTTAACACTTGCTATGCCTAAAAAGGGCCTATTACTGCTGTCTGCTCAAAAGTATATCGGAGAGTTATGGGTTGCTGATCTATCAATTCCGCAAAGTGTTTATCAAAAGCTCAACATTGCCGCCAATAATGTCTTTGAAGAAAATTCGTTATATAAAATTCAACTATAACACCGTGCTTAAATTTTCTCATTAACAATGAATCTGTGTTATGAATTTATTTTTTTCTATGCAAAAACCGATTCTATTCCTAATTGATCTTGATAATACGCTTCTTAATAATGATCTTATAAAAAATGAAATTAAAAGATCGTTAACCCAAGTGCTTGGGAGTGCGGAAGCTGAACATTTTTGGAAGCATCATGATGACTTTAGAAATAAACATAACCTTGTAAACTTTCCATATATTATTCGCAAATACTGTTCAGAAAAGCATAAGGATACCTGCGATTTTACCCTTGAATCAATATTTAAGAAAATAGATTTCCAAAAGGCTCTTTATCCAAAAGCCAAAGAGGTCATTGTATATCTTAAAAAATTTGGAAAAGTAATACTTTTTACAGAAGGCGACCCTGTTTACCAAAAAATGAAAATTGAAAAATCCACTATTGGATCAATGGTCGATGTAATACTCCTTTTTCCGCACAAGTTGGAACATTTAGATCAGATTGTTAAAAAATATAAAGATTTTGATATAGAAGTGATCGATGATCGGTCTACTACACTGATGACGATCAAAAATAAATATCCCCAAATCCATATTATTGAGGTTTGTCAGGGTCATTACTCAACAGTAGATCATAAGGCTCATCCCGTGCTTGACAAAACTATTGAATCCATTTCTGAGTTGCTAAATGATACATTTGATAGAAAACTATAATTTCTGATACAAAATTGTATAGCCTGTAAATATGTCGTCTAACTGACTGATATTGTTTTTATAAATCAGATACAATGAAAATTATTAAATCTAAGAGGGGAGGTGAACAAAATGGATAGCAATCAATTAAAATGCCCGACGTGTGGAGCTCAGTCTACTTCTCAAGAAGAGCTGGATTCGCACGCGAAACAAATGCATAGTAAAACAGAGAAGCACAAAGAAGAGCATGCTATAAATTGTTCCAAGTGTGGGATGAAAATAAATGCGTCTGATAAAGTGGGCGCGCATAGTTGTGCGACATGCTAAGATTCAATAAAGGTTTATGAAAAAGTACGATGTTTTAGTTATCGGTGCAGGTGCAGGACTTGAGGTGGTCTCTTTTGCTGCTGATAAAGGAATGTCTGTTGCGATAATTGAAGAAGGTCCGCTGGGTGGAACATGTTTAAATCGAGGTTGTATTCCTTCTAAAATATTAATCCATTCAGCGGATGTGGTTGAAACGATTAAAAATAGTGAGAAGTTTGGAGTCAAAAGCACTATAGAAAAGATAGATTTTGCTTCGATTGTCAAAAGGGTGAATGAGATTGTTGATACAGATGCAGGTAATATTGAAAAATCTATTAAAGAGAGTGAAAATCCGACTCTCTATAAAATGCATGGTAAATTTATCGGACCAAAACAAATGCAAGTTGGAGATCCTTCAGCAGGCTCAGGACAAGTGGAACAAATAGAAGCAGAAAAAGTATTTATTGTCGGAGGAACAAGACCAACAATTCCGCCAATTCCAGGTTTAGAGACGACACCATATCTTGATAGCACAAAAGCTCTAAGACTAGAAAAACAGCCAGAACATTTAATAGTTATAGGTGGTGGATATATTGCGGCAGAGCTTGCCCATTTTTATGGAACATTGGGAACAAAGATAACTATTTTGGTTCGGGGCAATCATATGCTAAGCGATGAGGATGAAGAAATAGCGGATTGGTTTACAAAGGAATTTTCAAATAAGTATGAAATTCTATTTAACACGCAAGCAGAATCAGTTTCCTATCAAAACGACAAGTTTACAATTACCCTAAAAGAAAGTGAGAAAAAACTGGAGAGCGATCAATTGCTTGTTGTTACCGGTAGAGTCCCGAATACGGACATCTTAGATGTTAAGGCAACAGGAGTTGCAGTAGATGACAAAGGATATATTAAGGTTAATGAATATCTTGAAACAAATGTTGAGGGTATATGGGCGTTTGGAGACATACTTGGTATCTTGCCATTTCGGCACACTGCCAATGATCAAGCAGGAATTTCTCTAAGAAATGCATTTACGGATAAAAAGGTGCCCTTTGACCCATTCGCGATTGGTCATGCGGTTTTTTCTTCTCCACAAGTTGCGGGAGTTGGTAAAACAGAACAACAGCTGAAAAAAGAAGGTATTACATATAAAGTTGGAAGAGCAGAACTGAAAGATACCGGTATGGGTGGAGCTTTACAGGAAAATGGGTTAGTCAAAGTTTTAGCTGATGATACAGGCCAAAAAATTTTAGGGGTTCATATTATTGGCCCACAAGCTTCGATACTGATTCACGAAGCAATTGTTGCCATGAAGTCATCCAGCAATGTGAGTGCAATTACAAACTCTGTTTATATCCATCCGGCCTTACCAGAATGGTTACAAAGAGCATTTTTTGCTATTGAATGATTCAAAAATTTCACAATGAAAACAACTGATTTTACAAAAAATAACTTAGATAAGGCCAATTCTCCGTATCTAAGACAGCATCAAAATAATCCTATCCATTGGCAGGAGTGGCATAAGGAGGTTTTGACTTATGCCCAAAAAGGAGACAAGCCTATTTTTGTCTCGGTGGGTTATGCGACTTGCCACTGGTGTCATGTCATGGCAAAGGAGGCTTTTGCTGATTCATCGGTTGCTGACTATTTAAATAAACACTTCGTCTCGATTAAAGTAGACAGGGAGCAACGCCCGGATATAGACCAGCATTTCATGAATTTTCTAACTAAAACACAAGGTGGCGGTGGTTGGCCAATGAACGTTATTTTAACACCTGGCCAGAAACCCTTTTTTGCTGGAACGTATTTTCCACCAGTATCCGCTTACGGTCGTCCTGGATTTAAACAAGTGCTTGGAAAAGTTTATGATTGGTACCAAAAGAATTATCAAAACATAAAATCATATGTTCCGACCAATAATTATGGCACCGAGGAGCAGAGTGAACAGGTGTTGTTGGAAAAGATTAAAGATGGGTTTGACAGCGAATATGGAGGATGGGGCGATAACGTTAAATTTCCTTCCTATAACACTTTAATATTTTTACTGAATTACTTTCAGGAACATCCTTCAAAAGATACTAAGAATATGATAACTCAAACCTTGGACAGAATGGCTAAGGGAGGTTTGTATGATCATCTTCAAGGAGGATTTTTTAGGTACTGCGTTGACAGGCAGTGGAGAATACCCCACTTTGAGAAGATGCTCTATGACCAGGCCATGTTGCTTTGGGTTTACTCCTTGGGCTATAAGATTTTCGGAGAAAGTTTATACAAAGAGGTGGTCAAAGGAATAGTGACTAGTTTAGATAATGTTTTTGCAAGTAACGATTTATATTATTCGGCGACCGATGCCGATACTAATCACAAAGAAGGAGAAACCTATCTTTGGAGCCAAGATGAACTTAAGGAGATTTTATCTGAAACAGAGTGGCAAGATTTCAAAGATGTGTATGATCTATCGGAAGGAAATAAATTAGAAAGAAAACTACATTTGGTTAAAAAAACTAACAAATTCCTGCCAGACATAGAACGGAAACTACTGGCAATAAGAAACAAGAGGGCTCAACCTGATAAAGACCGGAAAATTATTACCAGTTGGAACGCCCTTTTGGGAATTGCTTTTTTAATTGCCGGCAGATATTTTAAAAATGATTCCTATAAAAAGCGTGGGTTAAACTTATACCAAAGATTAATTACAGCTCACTGGAATGATAAAACACTTGCCCACAGTTCTTTTGAAGATCATTTACAAAAAACACCCTTTTTAGAAGATTACGCCTCAACTTTACTGCTTTCGACTTATGTGTATGAGGAGGATTTTACTAATTTGGAGACAGCTAAAAAATTGCGTTCTAAACTAATGGATTATTTTAAAGAAGGAAAATGGATGGAAAATGTTGAAGCTGAGGATTTTAAGCCAATAACAGCTTCTTTTGCTGATCATCCGACCCCATCCAGTATTTCTCTGGCGGAAGAAGCTTTAAGAAGGTCAAGTTTAATTTTGGGGGAAGTTGATGAAAGGAATTTGAAATATAAAACTCCTCTATCCAGTGATTTTTATAACTCGGTGGTTTTTTATAAGTTAGGAAATTTTCATGTGATTCATTCTCAAGAGAGATTAGATTACTCGAGTTTGCCCGTTAACAGCATTCAACTGAAAGGGCATGAGTATCAGGATTGTTACAAGATGGAGTGCCAACGATTCGAGAATCAAAAGAGTTTGCTTGACGAATTAAACAAAAGGTCATTTTTTGCAATTAAATAAATTATGTACGACGAAAATAAACTATTACGTTTTAGAAAACAAAAAGATGACGCTTGGAAACATGCTGCAAGCTCACCCTTAACTGAGGAGCAGAAGAAAAGTTTTAAGGGTTTGAATTATTTTCCTCCAAATCCCAACCTCTCTTTTGAACTAAGTCTTGATAGGAATATACCAAACGTTGATTCTCAAGTAGTAATTAAAACTACTGGTGGAGATGAACAAATTTATCTTAAAGCGGGGAAAGTAAAGTTTACTATTGCTGAAAAAGAGGTTGAAGCACTCGTATTTGAAGATCTCGAACAAGAGCAATTTCAGTATTATCTACTTTTCAGAGACCAAACTACTGGTAAAGAAACATATAAAAATGGCAGGATGCTGCAAATTCCTAAAAAGGATGATAACCTGGTTATAGATTTTAACTATGCCTATAATCCTTACAGTTCCTACAATGATAATTGGGATTGCCCAATTACTCCAGAAGAAAATATCTTGCCGGTCGCTATAAAAGCTGGAGAAAAAAGTATAGATAATAGTTTATAGTGCAGGGATATTATTTTGAATAAGTTGTTTTACTCTTCTAAGCTTTTCTGTGTATTTATCTCATTTGCAGAAATAAATGGAAAAAACTGAGCGCCATCTTTATTGAAAACAGCAGAATAAAAGATTTGGATATGTTTTTTCACCCAACACCTCAGAGATATTGGGATTTAGCGAAATTATTCTATATCCTTGAGATGGTAAATAAGAGGCAACTTCATAGCTTGGCCTATCTATTTTGTCCGATAGTCCGACAATTGCGATAGTTTTGATATTCTTATAGAAGCTTTGTAAATCCATATACATCGAGTTCTAACTAAAAAGGAAGAACATCTGAAGATTTAACCTTCAGTGCCTTACAGATGTGCCTAATTAGGGCAAACGTAGGATTCTCTTCTCCACGCTCAATTCCAGCATGAAATGTAATTGATTTTTGTCCTAATTTTCCCCTTGACAACTATCGTTATTTCGATATATACTATCTATATTTCGATAGTTATAAATCAGTAAATACGCGTACAAAACATGAACATGCAGACGATAGAACCTACATTCGAATCAAATTCACTTTTATTTTATACGGAGGAAAAGATACTCACTCCATTAGTTCAGATCCTCGACAATTACCCACAAAGAACATCAAACCGACCTTTCATAACCGACCTCTTTCCCGAACAAAAGTTTGAGGACAAGGAAGTCAAAAAAATACGACAGCTGTTGGGAGATGTAGCAATAAACATGACCTCTGAAGAAATCAAGACTTTCACAGCAGAAGTAAGATACCTCTGCGACAGCCTGCTTGATAGTTTTGAGCGGAACTTATTTCAGGGAATGACACTGCAGGAACTATTGAACGAAGGATAATTATCAGTTTATTTTATTTACCTTATGGAAGAATCAAAAACAAAACGGGCGGTTCTGTATGTACGTGTTTCAACCGAGGAGCAAGTTGAGAATTACTCTCTCGGCAGTCAAGAAGAAATATGCAGAAAGGAGGCGATAAAACGTGGATATGAGGTCGCCAAGATATTTAAGGAAGAAGGAAGATCTGCAAAAACAATTACCGGAAGACCTGTACTTATTCAGATGATCGACTACTGTAGAAAGAAAACTAATGGTGTTGGTGCGGTTTTTGTTTATCGCTTGGATAGGATTTCACGTCAGACATCCGACTATCTTGCTATCCGCAAGAAACTAGGAGAAAAGGATGTTACCATAATATCCACTAGTGAGCCTACGGGCGATAGTCCTACTGAAAAGCTGGTTGAGACAATCCTTGCCGGTTTTGCACAGCTTGATAATGATATCAAAAGTGAGAGAACGAAAAACGGTTTAAGAGCGCGTTTTCTCACAGGACTGATTAATACAAAGCCACCTCTAGGATACATAATGCATGGCGGGTACGTAACCAAAGATCCGGAAACCTTTGATACCGTCAAGAAAACCTGGGATCTGATGGCTACCGGTACCAAAAGCTTGTCTGAAATGGCAGAAATAATGAGTGAATGGGGTCTACGATTTAAAAAGGGTGGCAGAATAAATAAAATATCCAAACAGTCTGCCGGACGGATATTCCGGTCAAAGTTCTATATGGGGATTATCACATCGAAGCGATACCCTGAAGAAGTTGTAGGACAACATACTCCGATGATCACAGAGCAGCAGTTCTACAAAGTCCAATCTCTCCTTGACGGTCGTACACGAAACAAAGAGGCTCTTTCACAATATCTGACTCAGGAAAATCCAGAATTCCCACTTCGACGTATCGTCAAGTGTGGAAAATGTGGAGCAGCTCTTACGGGTGGATATAGTCGTGGTATGGGTGGACGATATCCGTATTATCGTTGTCGAAAATCATGCGGAGGCAAGTCCATCAAGAAAGAGTTACTTGAAAACACGGTAGTCAACCTCTTGCAGAGAGTAACACCTAGTAATGAATGCAAAGAAGTATTCATTAGCTTTATTCTTGATTCCTGGAATAGAAGACGATCACGGCTTCAGAAGTTGCGTACTCAAGTCGATGGTGAAATCACCAAACTTCATACCATGCGTCGCCAGCTGGTTGAGAAAAATCTGCAGGGGATATATTCGGACGATATCTTCAAAGAACAGAATTCAATCATTGAAGATAAGCTATTGAAAGCAAATATCACCAGACATGACGAAACATTTGAAAAGTACGATATGAATAAAATTGTCGACTTTATGAAGAGTATGCTGTCGGATCTTGCCCATTTCTACAACGAGTCGGATCTCAAACAGAAGAAAGTATTTCTTAGTTCAATCTTCCCCACAGGACTGCTCTGGGACTACAACGGGGGTTTAAACTATAAAATGAGGTCGGTATATCAGTCCATATATACCTTTGATTCTTCTATCGTCGCGACCGGTGCACCATCTGGGACGATGTTCGAACCTATCTGACTTCAACAATTGATCCAAAAGAGAAGTCTGCTCTTCTTGTTGCTATTTCCTATTTTAAAAAGGAGGAACAACAATGAACTGGTTCAAGTGCCTTACACCTCGCCCAAACATAGCACCTTCTATATTATATGACGAGAATACCTTTTATCAAGCCTTCCTTAAGGATTTAGAATACTGTCGAAAGGAGGTGATAATCGAATCTCCATTTATAACTAGTTCAAGAATGCAGAAATTTTATCCAGCATTTCAAAAAATGCTGGATCGTAGAACTAAAGTTCTTATTATTACAAGAGATCCATCAGATCTAGATCCAGAAGTAAGAGATTTTGCTACAAATGAGATTATGCAAATGTCAGAAATGGGAGTAAGTGTTACCCTACTCAAGGGCAATCATCATAGAAAACTCGCTATCATAGACAGAAGTATAACTTGGGAAGGAAGTTTGAATATTCTTTCTCAAAACAATAGCATGGAGATCATGAGGAGGATTGAGGACAAAAAGACAGCCGAAGATTTGTTGAAATTTTTGAAATTAAAAGTATAAAATTAGTTGGTGATATAATTAAATTTATCAAAAGGAAAAAATTATGAACAATAATGATCAAGTAATAAAAAAGACTGAGCTAGTAATAGATGCTCTTTCGTATGCTCATAAAAATGAGCTGGATATCAATAACGAGAGTGATGTGATAGAAATTCTTAAAGCAGTAGATCCAGAAAATGCAGATGAGACTGATATTTTGGAATTTATGAGTCTTTTACAAGCTACAAACAACCTCATGCAGGCTGATGCAGAGCAAAGAAAGAGCGTAAACTAAAGTTCGCTAGGAACTTTGCCTATTTGTACAGCATGACCTGTTAGATCTAAGGTAAATATACTTGAGTTTATCTCCTCTTTTATTCTTGGATATTTTTTGAGAAACTCTTGATTTTCACTTACCAAATAAATGGTTTCATAAATTGAACCATTTGATCTCTTTAAATCTCTGCCATGTAATAATCCTTCTCTCCTTAGTTTTTTAACTGTTGAAAGATGAATGTTATATTTTGATTTTAATTGCGAATTCGCGATCCACTCATCTTCATTGTCAAAGAGATGCTTTTTAAGCGAGGGTATAACACCTGCTTTAATGTTTATCCAACAATCCGCACAACGAATGCCATCTAAGTTCCACCAGATTTCGTTACCATAATGGCCTTCATAGCAAATTCCACAGTTGTGATAAGCCTCCGCATCTAAGAAAAATCCATCTGGTTCTTTTTCAAGTCTACGTTTTCTAACTGCCTCGATCCCTTCTTGCTCACCTCTTAATTCTGCAAACCTCACCCAGTTA